>HHCFD02800__coassemble_494_pt1 | contig 34523 bp, 31 predicted proteins | sample HHCFD02800__metabat2_high_PE_037 | metagenome-assembled genome bin HHCFD02800
ACTAAAGAAGTTACAGAAGGAGTTGACCACATGCAATACATCATCACGGGCGCCAAATTACCAACCAAATGTTAAAGCGCGTGGCCGCGACCGACTTGATTTTAGCCGTGCACACCCCCGCCAAAGCCATTGATTTTGCCAACGCCGGCCTGACCGTCCGGGCCATTGATTATCAAAATCTCGCTTCTTTGACCACAGCCTTTGCTGGCGGTGACGTTTTGATCTACGTGGCTAGCCTGACCTACGATCGGGTCAGCCGCATCCGTGAGCTGGAAAACGTCATTGCTGCTGCGGAAACCGCCGGCGTCCAAAGTATCGTCGCCATGAGTTTTTTTGCCGACCAAACCAATAATCCCTTCACCATGGCCCCGTTTTACGCCTACCTGCCAACCCGCCTAGCCGATAGCAAATTAAAATATGCCGTCATGCGCAACGCCCTTTACGCCGATCCCTTAATTCCCTACCTGCCTGAATTAATCGCGCGCAAGCACCTGATCTATCCAGTCGGCGATCAGGCCCTGAGTTTTATCAGCCAAGCCGATAGTGCCGAAGCCTTCGCCACCGTCGCTACCACTCCGGCTTTAAGAGATCACGGCCGGCATTTCTTACTCAGCCAATCAAACGCCTTCACCATGCCAGAACTGGGGGCCATCATGACCCAAGTTACCGGGCATTCAATCGGCTACGCCCCCGTGACCACTGCCAAATTTGCCCAAATCTACGCTGCGGAAGGTGACGGCGCTGAGCTGGCCTCTATGTACCAAGCCGGCGCTCGTGGTTTATTGAACCAACCCAGCCACGACTTTACTGCAATCACTGGTCATGCCCCTACCACCATGGCTGATTTCTTAACGGCAGGGTGGCGCCAAACCCAAATTTAACCTTGCAAAAATCCGCAAACCCACTATAATCAAAATTAATTACTCCCACCGTGAAAAAGTAGCGGCGCCAATTACCAGAGAGGATTCCCTGTGCTGAAAGAATCCACGGCAAAGCCAAATGGGCCACGGTGACAATTAAATCACCCGTAATGAAGTGGCGAAATTTTTCGCAAAGTAGGTGGCACCGCGGTCCAATCGTCCTACTCCCTTTAGGGGAGCGGGGCGATTTTTTAATTGCAGAAAGGAAGATTGAAATGGCAGCAAAGAAAATTGTCTTAACTGGGGACCGGCCGACCGGTAAACTCCACCTCGGTCACTACGTTGGGTCCTTAAAGCAACGGGTTAAAATGCAAAACAGTGGCGACTACGAGCCCTTCATCATGATCGCCGACCAACAGGCTTTAACCGACAACGCCCGCGATCCCGAAAAGGTCCGCAACAGCCTCTTGCAAGTCGCCTTAGACTACTTGGCCGTGGGCCTGGACCCGGCTAAGTCCACCATCTACGTCCAATCCCAAATTCCGGCCCTCTCGGAATTAAATATGTACTACTTAAATTTGGTGACCGTTTCCCGCTTGGAACGCAACCCGACCGTCAAGAATGAAATCCAACAAAAGAACTTCAACCACTCGATTCCGGCCGGCTTCTTGACCTACCCGGTCAGCCAAGCCGCCGACATCACCGCCTTTAAGGCCGAATTGGTCCCAGTCGGTGACGACCAGGAACCAATGTTGGAACAGACCCGCGAAATCGTCCGCTCCTTTAACGCGATCTACGGGCCGGTCCTGGTCGAACCCCAAGGGATCTTCCCACCCAAGGGCCAAGGCCGAATCCCCGGCTTAGACGGCAACGCCAAGATGAGTAAGTCCTTAGGCAACGCAATTTACCTGGCCGATGACGAAGCGGAATTGAAACGGAAGGTCATGTCAATGTACACCGACCCGCACCACATCCACATCGAAGACCCGGGCCAAGTCGAAGGCAACATGGTCTTTACTTACCTGGACATCTTTGATCCCGACCAAGCCAAAGTCGCGGAGTTAAAAGAACAATACCGCCACGGTGGCCTCGGGGACGTCAAGATCAAGCGCTACTTACTGGAAGTCTTGCACAACGAACTCGACCCGATCCGGGCGCGGCGCGAAGAATTCGCCAAAGATCCGGCAGCCGTCTATGCCATGCTCAAGGCCGGCAGCGACCACGCCAACGAAATCGCCAACCAAACCCTGGCGGAAGTCAAGGACGCGATGGGCATCAACTACTTTAAGAACCTCTAAACCAGGACGGTGGTCAAGTTGGCCACCGTTTTTTGGTACCAAAAAACGGGACCCGCCGGCCCCGTTAACGTTAGAAATCACGCGTCGTCTTCATCAAATCTAACAGCTGCGCACTTGGCGTCTGCACCTTCATGATCGTGGGGTGGTGCATGTAAGCATCGGCTTGGGCCTGGGCCCAGGCACGATCCGTCCCCCAGCGCTGGTCTTGGAAGTGGCTTGGCACCGCAAAGACCCGGACGGTGTTTTCATCAATGACCTGGTAGGTAACCGTCCCGGCGGCGAGCGGCGTGCCGCTGACCGTGTAGGTATGGGCCGGAAAGACGTCCGTTACCCCCTTACCGTAATTGCTGGTGACATTTTTACCACTGACGTCCGTTACGTCAATGTTGGCCAGCTGGTGTTGTTCCAAGGCCGTTTGAATATCGGCTGGCGAGCCATTTTGCAACAAGTAGGTGTAAAAGACCCGGTAACCCAGCGTGGTGGCGTCCTGCGGAGCCTGACTGGTCGCGGCCGATTGGGAATTAGGCGTAGCTGACGAAGCCGCCGGCGCATTCGCGGTGCTCGTCGCCTGACGACTGCTGTGGCTAGCCTTGCTGGACGCCTGGCTGTCCGTGGTCTTGGTAGCCGACTCGCTCTGGCTGGATTGCGACTGATTGTTGGTATTACCACACGCCGCCAGCCCCACACTTAACCCGAGCACGGTCAAACTTAAGCCAATTTTCTTCATTGTTCATCCCCCCTTGTGTGTTTAATTTTACCATGATTAACGCCGCGATTTCTTTGCCCAATCGCCCCGTAGACACCGGAGAGATTTATAGATCTGCGCCAAAGTTTATTAAAAATAACGGTTTTAATCATGATTAATAATCCGCTATGCCCTTTTACAAAATGATAAACACTAATATTTTCGTGACAGTTATTGCGCAGATTTTTAGATCTGTCGTGTCTCAATGGGCGGATTCGTCTTTTTTTGCTTACCGCCCCACACTAGTGCGGCTTATAATTAAATACAGAAAGAAGGCGAGTACCATGCGCAAACTTTGGCAAACCACTTGGCAATGCGCGGCGGTTTTTCTTTGCATTGTCGGCGGAATCATCGCAGCTTCACTGGGCCCTAGCAACCAAGCCGCTCATGGCTGATTGTTATTGCACGATCTTTATTATCCTTGGGTTTACCTGACCGTTTTTTACGGGCTGTTGACCCTGCTTAACCGGCACTGCTGGCCGGCAAATTGGCATTTCACCTGGCACTTTCCCCCGCGTGCGGCTTGGGGGATCGCCGGCAGTTTAGCCGTCATTTGGAGCTTGGCCATTTGGCTGTTGACCCCGGGTCATTTCATTGCCGCGCCCGCGCTCAACTTCTTTGAATTCGCCCGAACCCTGGCCGGGTTCATCACCGCCGTACTCGTCACCCCGCTGATCGAAGAGCTGGCCTTTCGCGGGGTGATCCTCGCCCGCCTCAGTGCTAATTATGGCGCCCGGGTCGGCCTTTGGGGTTCCGCCCTCTTGTTTGGGGCCAGCCACCTGCTTAACGGTCGCTTTCAGTGGCAAAGTGCCCTGCTGATTTTACTGGCGGGCACGGCGATCGGCCTCTTGTTAGCCCTGGTGCGGGCCACCACCGGTACCCTCTGGGCCAGCTACTTAGTCCACGCCACTTTTAATGGTTTGACCAGCCTCTTGATGGCCCAAGTCACCCCCGCTAACGATTGGCCCTGGACCTACCTGTTGACCAGTCATTCCTTGCTTTTGACCGGGGGTGAATACGGGATCAACACCGCCTTGGCCAGTCTCTTCACCTACCTACTTACGGCCGGGCTGGCATTCGGTCGCGCCAAGCGCCACGGCTGGACGCTCGCCCAAGCTGAGCTGACCCGCATCCAATAAAATGAGAATTTATCCTTGACAATGAGAAATCGATTAATTAGAATGTAGCCATAATTTAATTAACCGAACGCAATGAGAAAGAAGAGTAGCACTGGTTAACCGCTAGCGAGCCCCGGTTGGTGGAAGGGGGTCGGATTTAACCAGCGTGAAAATCACTTTCGAGTCCGGGCCAGCCAAGGTCCGGTGGCCGCACCCATTACCGTGCACGCGTATCGTCAGGCTTGCCTGGCCGTACGTACTAAGGTGACGTTAGTGATAGCGTCATGGGCACAGGGTGGTACCACGCAAAGGCGTCCCTGATCGAGTCAATCGGTCAGGGACGCCTTTTTCATTGGGTTCTGATTTAAAATTGGAGGGTGTTACATATGTCATCACGGAAATTAACTTGGCGCGAATACTTTGTCGTCGCGTCGCTGCTCTTTGGCCTTTTCTTTGGGGCCGGCAATTTGATCTTCCCTTTGCACCTCGGCCAGCTCGCCGGAGGCCACTGGGGACCTGCCGCCCTGGGCTTTTTGGTTACCGGGGTCTTATTGCCCTTGCTGTCGGTAATGGCGATCGCCGTCACCCGGGCTGAAGGGGTCTTTGACGTTGGTCGGCCCCTGGGCGTTGGCTTTGCCTTGACCTTTATGGTGCTGATCCACGCCACCATCGGGCCACTCTTTGGGACGCCGCGGACGGCGACGGTCTCCTTTACCGTCGGGGTGGCGCCCTTTGTGCCTGCCCAATATCAACAAGTTGCCCTCTTCGTCTTTTCGCTGGTCTTCTTTGGCTTAGCCTTTGCCTTCTCCTACCACGAAAATAATATCCTGGCCAACGTCGGCAAGGTCTTAAACCCGATGTTCTTGGCCCTCTTGTTCTTAATGTTCTTGGTTGCCTTCTTAATGCCAATGGGCAACCCGCTGAGCGCGCCGGCCACGGCCGCTTACACCCACGGGGCCTTAACCAACGGTTTCTTGGAAGGATACAACACGATGGACGCCTTGGCTGGCCTGGCCTTTGGGGTGACGGTCGTTACGGCGGTCCGGCAAATGGGCCAACGCCGCAGTCGCGACGTTTCCAAGGTTGTCGCCAAGGCCGGGGTCTTAGCGATGAGTGGGGTCGGCTTAATCTACTTGCTCTTGATCGTAGCCGGAGCGATGTCGTTAGGCCGCTTCAAGCTCTCAGCTGATGGTGGGGTCGCCTTTACCCAAATCGTGCGCTACTACGGTGGGGCCTTCGGGCAAGCGGTCCTGGCCGTTTTGATCACCGTCACCTGTTTGACCACGGCGGTCGGCCTGGTCGCCGCTTTTGCCCAAGACTTCCACAAGCACTTTCCGAAGGTGTCTTATCACATGTGGCTATTTTTGACGACGCTGGCCTCCTTTGTCGTGGCTAACTTCGGTTTGGAACAAATCATCACTTGGTCGACGCCAATGTTGATGTTCCTCTACCCCTTATCGATGGTCTTGATCCTCTTGTCCGTTTGCTCCAACTTCTTCCAACGGGACGGCCGGGTCTACTTCTTCGTGGTCCTCTTCACGGTTGTGCCGGCCTTGGGGGACATGGTAGTCGCCTTCCCGAAGGTCGTGTCTGCCAGCGCCTTTGGTCAAACGGTCGCGGCCTGGCGCGCGGCTTTGCCACTGGCCAACATGGGTCTGTCCTGGGTGGTGCCAGCCTTGGTCGGTCTCGTGATCGGGCTGGCTTGGCACTACGCTAAGCCCATGCGCCAACTGGCCGTCGAACCCGCCCGCCTGGATCCGAAGGAATAAATTCTTTAAACCAAAAGTCGCGCTGGTCAGTTGCCAGCGCGACTTTTTGCTATGCCTCAATCGGCACTACGGTTTTCAATTCCGCCACCCGGGCCTTGATCTGGTCACGCACCTGGCGAAAGACGGTTAATTGCTCCGCCCGACTGCCCGTGGCTTGGGCCGGGTCGGCCAAGTCCCAGTGCAAGTGCCGCGCGCTGATCGGAATCACTGGACAATGATCGCGCGCATCCCCACACAGAGTGACAATTACATCCGCTTGCGCAAAATAGACCGGATCAATCGATTTGGCGTACTGGGTACTCAAATCAATACCAATTTCCGCCATTACCGCTTGCGCCAAAGGGTTAACCGCCGTCGGGTGCGTCCCCGCACTGGCCACCGTGACTGTCGGATAGTAAGCCTTGGCAAATCCCTCGGCCATTTGACTGCGACAAGAATTCCCGGTACAAAGAAAATACAACTTCATGTTACTGCTCCCTTAAGTGATGACGCGCAAAAGCTCGTGCCAAATCCACTAAAACTAACATCACGGGCACTTCAACCAACGGACCAATAATTGCCGCAAAAGCTTCAGGCGAATTTAAACCAAATACCCCAACCGTGATAGCAAGAGCAAGTTCAAAATTATTACTAGCGGCAGTGAACGCAACAGAAACTGCCTTTGCGTAGTTTTTCTTCACCTTCCAAGTCCAGGTAAACGACACCCCGAACATAATCAAAAAGTAACATACTAATGGCGTGGCAATTTGCAAGGTAAGCAACGGTAATTGCAAAATTTGATTTCCCTTTTCAGCAAACATTATCACAACAGTAAACAAAAGCGCGCCCGTTGCCAACGGAGAAATCCGCTTCAAATATATCTTTTCGTACCAACTTTGTCCACGCCATTTAATGAACAATAGCCGACTCAGTATACCGGCGACAAATGGAATTCCCAAATAGATCAACACCGGCACTACAACCTCAGTTATCCGAATATGAATTGGCAAACTTGGTAAACCCACAAGCGGCGGCAACACCGTAACAAACAGGTAAGCCATACTAGCATACAGCAAAATTTGGAAAAGTGAATTTAAAGCGACTAGTCCAGCAGTAAGTTGCCCATCCCCATCAGCCAATTCACTCCACACCAATACCATGGCGATGCACCGGGCCAAACCGATCATAATTACTCCCACCATCGCTTCTGGATGTTGGCGCAAAAATAAACAGGCCAGGCCAAACATCAGCAACGGCCCCAATATCCAATTCTGAATTAACGATAAGCCCAGTAACCGCCAGTCGCGCCAAACCAACGGTAATTCCCGGTAGCGAACTTTCGCTAACGGCGGATACATCATTATGATTAAGCCAATGGCGATCGGTATTGAAGTAGTCCCAACTTGAAATCGGTTGATCGCTCTACTAATTCCAGGCAAATAATGGCCTAAGGCAATCCCCCCAACCATTGCCAACAAAATCAAGCCAGTTAGGTACCGGTCCTTCTTTGCCAAGTGCTTAGCAACATAAAAGCTTGGTTGTACATCCATGAGGTTTCCTCCTCCCGTCATTTGCTTGTTCACTCTTTGGCAGAAACAACGCAAGATTTGCCTGCAAAAACTCTGTTACAAAAGTAGGGCAAAGGTGATAATAACGCCATTTTCCGCGCTTCTGGCTACTAATTACTCCAACTTGTTCCAAGATTTTTAAATGGTGTGACAAAGTTGATGGGGCGCAATCAACGACTGGTTGCAATTCACAAACACATCTTTCACCCGCCACCAACAATTCGATGATTTTCAACCTATTATTATCCCCTAGCGCTTTATAAATTACATCTATGCTTTGTTTTATAGCAAACACCTCCCCGCCAACTCAGACAACAATTTCATTTAGATCGAACCATTTATATGATAACACATAAAAAAATAAGAGGAAACTCGTAGATAGTTTCCTCTCAATTAGAGATTGCCTAACTTAATCGCTAGAAATCGACGTCATCCGGATCCTTGCACTGGCCCCCTAAGTTCGGCAAGGCCGCAATCGTCTGCATTTCTTCGTTCGACAGTTCAAAATCAAACAGCTCCATGTTTTGCTTGAGCCGGTCGACGTGGACCGACTTTGGCAATGGCACGACCCCTTGTTGGAGGATCCACCGTAAGCTGACTTGGGCCGTTGACTTCCCATGCGCCGCCGCGATCTTTTGCATCGTTGGGTCGACTAAGACCGTCGCCCCTTGACCGCCCAATGGTCCCCAGGCTTCCACCACGATGTCCATAGCCTGGAGTTTCTTAATTTCTTCGGCGTGGGTCCAACCAGGGTGGACCTCAATTTGGTCAACCATTGGCTTGATCTTGGCCGTCTTTAACAGTTCGGCTACGTGGTGCGGCATAAAGTTGCTCAGCCCGATCGCCCGAATCTTGCCGGCTTCGTATAATTCTTCCATCGCCCGCCAGGTTTCCGCGTTGATTTTGGCCGCGTCCGCGCCAAATTGCTTTTCATTGGCCGGCCAGTGGATCAGGTACAAATCCAAATAATCCAACCCTAAGCGGTCCAAACTGGCTTGAAAGGCCGCCTTGGTGGCTTCATATCCCCGGTCGGTGTTCCAAAGCTTGCTGGTCACAAACAATTCTTCGCGGGGAACGCCAGCGGCCTTGATCCCTTGGCCGACCCCGACTTCGTTTTCGTAGACCTTAGCGGTATCAATGTGCCGGTAGCCGGCCGCAATCGCGTCCTGCACGGCTTGGGCCGTCACCGCCGGGTCGGTCCGGAACGTCCCGTAACCAACGCAGGGGATTTCCACCCCGTTGTTTAATTTAATTGGTGAATTAACACTGGTAAGCGTCATGTTGTTCATCCTTTCTTTGGTTGCCAATCCAGGGCCAAGCCTTGCCGCTGGATTACTTGGGCCAATTTATCCCGGTCAATCCGCTTGGTGTTCAGCTTGGCACCCGTGATCTGCTTAGTAAACGAATCGATCCGCCGACTGGTATCGCGCAAGTCGTAGTAGGTCTGCACCACCTGATCGTAGTCTTTGAGGCTAGCCACTTCAAAGTCCTGCGGGTAGTCATTTTCAAAGGCCACTTGTTCCAGGGGCAGGCGGGGCTTTAACTGCGGCGCTTGCTCCGGAACCCCGACTTGGACCCCCAATAGGGGCAAGGTCATTTTCGGCAGGTCTAAGGCCGCCAAAAGGGCTTCGGGATCATCGTTGATCGAGCCCAGAATTACCGCGCCCAAGCCCAGGCTTTCGGCGGCCGTGACAAAGTTTTGCACCGCTAAAACCGTGTCCTCCAGCGCTTGAAAGAAGATGTCAGTCGTATGCAGGCGCCCATCATCATAGCCAAGTTGCTGGCGAATCTGCTGGTTGCGGTACAAGTCCACGATAAAAATAAACAAGTCCCCGTTAGCCCCAACGTAGCGTTGACCGGAAACGGCGCGGACCGCCGCGCGCTTGGCGGGATCAGTGACGTGCAAAATCGAAAATTGTTGCATGAACATACTGGTCGAAGTCTGGCTGGCCATCTTGTACAAGGTCGTCAATTGTTCCTTGGCCAAGGTTTGCGCCTTAAAGGCCCGGATCGACCGGTGGTTGGCAATTACTTCCGTTGTGTGCGTATCAATCATCTGCCTTTCCCACTTACTTTTCGTTACTAACAACTTACTTCTAGTTAACCACCGCGGGCCTGAAAGCGTCAACTTATTTCCCGGGAAATCTTAGCTTTGACAACTTTTTCATTTTTGATTCAAAAAAGCCCACTAGACGTTGGGCATCCAGTGGAACTTACGCTTACTTCGCGAATTTCTTAAATGGTACCAAGACCAAGCTCATGAGGGCCATCCCAAGGACGGTCAGCGCCGAAGCAGACGCGTTCCCGGTTTGCGGCAGGCTGGCCTTTTGCGCCGCCGCTGGTTGGGCGGTCGTTAATTGGACCTTGGCCGTAGTCAGGATTGGGGTCCCTTGGGGAGCTGGCGTTGGCTTAGCAGTAGGGGTTGGTTCGCTCGTTGCGCCATCATCAACAACTCCCGCGGCCGCCTTGGCAATTGCCAGTTGACCGAGTGCCTTTTGCAGGGCCGCTTGGGCCGCAGCTAAGCGGGCGTTTGCCGCGGTTAATTCAGCTTGGGCATCAGCCAAATTAGCTTGCGCGGCTTCCAAAGCGGCTTGGGCATCAGTAACGGCTTTTTGGGCCGCGGCAACCGCCGCCGGACCATTTTCAACCGTTTGCTTAACCGTCGCCAGGTTGGCTTGGGCTTGCTTCAATGCGGCTTGAGCGTCATCAAAGGCCTTTTGGGCGGCCGCTTCATTCTGGCTGGCCGTGGTTTGATTTTCCTTCGCCGTCGCCAGCGCATTCTTGGCATCGTTAAAGTCATTTTGCGCCGCTTGTAAGTTGGCCTTGGCCATCCCGACCGTATCAACCGCCGCCTTCATCATCAGGTTCATGAAGACGGGCGCAGGGGCGTGACCCGCCGCCTTAGCAGCTTCTTGTAATTTAGTGTTAGCTTCATTTGCCTTCGTTTGAGCGGTTTGAACTTCGTTGTTCAGTTGGTCGACCTGGGTTTGTTCGGCCGCCAAACGCTTACCAGCGGCCACCGCAGCGGTCAGCTTGTCACTGGAAGCCAGGTTCAGGTAGGCCGTTTCGTGCATAACACTCATCCCTGGCATCCCCGTATTGATAACCACCGCAATCTTGTAGTCATTGGCTAACCCTGGTGCGACTCCGGTCCAGTCAGCCGTCTTTTGATCGGCACTGAGGTTGCTCTTGGTAAAGGCGCCACCGTTTTCAAAACTCATCGATTCAATCATGCTGGCGAAGGTAACCGAGAAGATCTTAACCGTGACCTTACCATTCGCATCCACACTGACCGTGGCCGTTGGTTTAAAGAAGCCAGCCATTTCCGACTTGGTCGTCGTTTCATTTCCATTAGGTCCCGCCTTGTAGAAGGTCGCGGCCACATCTTCCGTTGCCGCGGCAGCCGCTTGGTCCTTTTCTAATTGGTCCTTAGCGGCTGCATAGGCAGTTTGGGCCGACTTCAAAGCGGCATTAGCCGTGGAAGCCGTGGTGACGGCTTGTTGGTAGGCCGATTCCGCAGCCGCTTGGGAAGCCGCATTAGCACTGCTGGTTTGGACTTCTTGGTCGTACGCTTTTTGCGCTGCAGTTACCGCCGCACTGGCCTTATCATACGTCGCTTGAGCCGCACTCGTAGCCTGACTGGCCGTTTGTGTCTTGGTCTTAGCGCTTCGCAAGGCCGCACTGGTCGATTGAACCTTGCTTTGGGCCGCACTAACCGCCGCTTGGGCCGACGACAAAGCTGCACTGCCGTTGTCTACTGTCGCTTTGGCGGTTTGCGCTGCCGTCGAAGTTTCCTTGACCTTGGTTTGGGCCGCGGTTACCGCCGCATTGGCCGCACTGTACTTGGCGCTAGCTTGACTCTGGGCCGTTTGGGCTTGTGCGACCGTTTGTTGCGCTTGTGTCACTGCTTGTTGAGCATCGGATACTGATAATCGCTTATCGTTCGATTGGTTTTGGGCCACTACCGGAGCTTCATCAGCGTGCACGGCCGGTTGATCAGCTACCAACCCCGTCACACCGGCGATTCCGGCCACTGAAGCCGTTAACAAAGCAGCGTTTTTCAGGTTCGTCTTCTTCATTGGAATTCCCCCACAAAAATTAAAAATAAGTGCAATTCATTGAATTTTCCAAAAAACTTTAATATGCGTCATATTATGGCACTATCAAGGTGAAAGCGCAACCCGTCGCGGAATATTTTGCGGGTTTTTACTTATCCAACGAATTTTTATTGAAATCGTTCACCTGAACGCTTAAACTTAACAATGATATTAAAGAAATTCTTAAGGAGGCGTTTTTCGTGACGGTTGGTTCAAAAATAACCTATCGAGTGATTACTTCGGTGTCACTAATGGGGTTAGTTGGGGCGCCCCTGGCCGCGGCCAGCCCCGTCCTGCCGGTCCTGGTGCACGCCACCACCCCAGCAGCGACAACAATCCCGACGACCGCCCGCTTTTTTAAGACGGGCACGACCACGGCATCCGATGCCAGTCACTTCTTCAGTGACCAGGCCAGCTTAAAAACCACCAACGGCCAGCTCCAATTGGTAATGACAATGCCAACCGGGGCCAATTATGTCCAAAAATTACAAATTCAGGGCAGCAATCAGGCGGCAACCATCCAAAAGAATGGCGAACAAGCCACGGTGACCTTTAACCTGCCGAACCAAAGCGGCAAGTACGTAGTTGAAATGGACCTGCAACTGGCCCCGGGCATGACCATGCACGAAGCGGCCGACTTACAAGTGGACCTCAGCCAGGTCAAGACCGCCAGTGCGGAGGCTGACAGCAGTCAAGCCACCAGCAGCAGCCAAACGACAACGTCAACTACCAAGTCCGACCACCAGCAAGCGCAATCGACGACTCAGGTATCCCAAGCGGGATCAACAGCCAAGCCAACCGCAGCTGATCAATTGCAACTGCCCCTGGCAATTACAAAGGAAAATGCCTACACCACTCCATCAGAAGCGGCCAGCTTTTTCACTAAGCAGGTTAACGTCAAGCCAGTTGGCGATGGCTACGACCTCACTTTCCAGCTGGCTAGCGGGGGACAATTCATTCAAAAGATTGCTTTTAATGGCCAAGCCCCAACCAACGAGCAGCACCACGGCAGTCAAGCCACCTATACGTTCCACCTCGCCAAAGCCGCTTATGAGCTGGGCGGTGGTAAATTCACTTTTAACCTGACTATTCCGGGTGGGACCCAAATGACCGAGCAAGCCTACGCTATCTGGCAGAAACAAACCTTTACCCCTGCCAAGTACAATCACTGGGTCCAAGCAGGTAATCAAACTGCCCCAACTACTACGGTAACGACACCGAACCAATCGGCAACAACGACTGATTCCGGGATTGCGGGCATCGATCCAAATAAGGCCGTCCAAGACATTGGTTACGCCGTTTACAAAGAGGATCAAAGTGGCCTGTCGGATGCCAACGCCTACTACACCCACTCTGCACACGTGGTTAAAACCGGGAGCACCGGCTATGATGTCACCTTAACCGTCAAGGCGCCAACCGGGTTGGTCAGCTTCACCCCACTTTCCATGGCTGCCGGCCCAATTGTTGGCCACAGCAAAACGACCCAGGGGGGCAATGACCTTTGGACCTACACCTTCCACATTGCCAACGCCGCCGCGCTGAACCAACCCGTGGCGGGGCAAATCCGGGTCGGCGTCCCCATGATGAACATGCCGAACACCAATTACCGGGTCTGGTTTAAGTTCGGTAAGGCCGTCCTGGGCGGTGGACCAGGGGCGGCCGGCTACGGCACCAGCAACGCGGCCGCCGCGCTAAGCGCCAGCGCCCCAGCCGGGGGTGACATCACCAGCCAACCGGGAGCGGCCAATGCGGCAGCGATTACCCCCTTTGATTTAAAGGCCGCCCAAAAGCGGCTCGCTCACTACCGGGTGCCAAATGGGATCAAGCACCGCATCCAAGCCGCCCTCGTCGACTACCCGATCGTCCAGGCTTTGACCGCCTTTTTGGTCACCGGGTTTGCAATCATCGGGGGGACCATGCTTTGGTACACCCATGCGACCCGCAAATTGAAAGGATCCAACCATGAAGAAGATTAAATTCAACTGGGGACGGTGGCTGACCCTGCTCACCGTTACCTTATTCGGACTGCTGGGAGTCACCAATGCCCACGCGGCCAGTGTTAATTACCAAACCTTAAAGTACGGGACCAGCCAGACGTCAATGGCCGACTCCTACTACGTCCGCCCCGCCCAAGTCACGGTCAGTGGCAACCAATACGTCGTCACGATGACCATCCACACCGCTGCCAACCTGGGCGCTTGGCCAGTGACGGTCTACTCCATCAACGGCCAGGCCCCACAAAGCGTCAGCAAGACCCAGGGGGGCGGGGGGTACAATTACGCTTACTCCTTTACCGCCAAGTCTTTAAATGGCGTGATTTCTAGTTCGATCCACGTTAATGTGCCCAGTGCCAACTACAACGCCGATCACAACATCAGCTTTAAGTTCGACACCAGTCAGCTGCCCGCCTTAAACGGCAAGGATGCCAAGGGGACCAAGAACAGCGCGGCGGCCACCACCAGCACCGGTGAGGCCGCGGGCGCCAACGATCCCCAGTTGCAAGCCAAGCTGAATAAATTAAACGCCCAGGCCAAGTCCCAGTCCCAAGCGGCGAGCCGCAAGGAAAGTCGGCTGGCCAAACAGACCCTGGAACAAAACGTCCAGGCACAAGCCGCCAATGACCGCAACCAAAAGCTCTTCTACTACGTCGTAATCGGCGGAGGACTGGGCCTGATCGTGATCATTGCGTCCGCTGCCTACTTTATCATCAACGCCAAAAAGAATTTACCACGTCACTAATTAAACTTTTGCGGGGCTGGGGGAGCTGATTGCACCACCAGCCCTTTTCACAAGGGGGCTTTTTCATGCACGCACGCAAGCGTCTTATCATCATTTTGCTCAGTCTCTTGGTTTTAATCAGCGGCACGGCCGCGGGGGTGCGCTACTTGGTCAATCGCCAGGTCGCTGACCGCCAGCGGCTGGTCGTGACCACCGTTGCGATCGCCCAGATCTTTGACAAACTCGACATCAACCTGGTCGGCGTCCCCACGACGGCCCAGACCCTGCCCACCCGCTACCAACATACCGCCAAAGTCGGTGGGGCGATGAACCCGAGTGTCGAAAAAATTGCCGCCCTCAATCCTTCCAAGGTCTACGCCGTTTCCACCCTCAAGGACGAATACTCAAGTGCCTTTAAGGCCCAAAGCGTCCCGGTCACCTACCTGAAACTCGATACCGTCGCCCAATTAAAGACAACTTTGCGTCAGCTGGGCCACGAATACTACCGGACCCGCCAGGCCAACGCCCAGATCAAAAAGATCAACGCAGCCATCCAAGCCGCCAAAGCCCGCCGTCACGGCGCCAAACCGAAAGTCCTGGTCTTAATGGGGATGCCGGGCGCCGGGTATTTGATTGCGACCGATCACTCCTACGTTGGTGACCTGGTCCGGCTGGCCGGGGGCCAAAACGTCTACGCCAGCCACGGTCAAGCCTACCTCTCCCCCAGCAACGAAACCCTCGCAACCAAGCACCCCGATGTGATCTTACGGCTCGCTCACGCCATGCCAAGCGTCACGGTGCCCCAGTTTAACAAGGAATTTCAGGACAACCCGGTCTGGGCGAAGATGCCAGCCGTCAAAAACCACCGTGTCTATGACCTCAAACAGCCGACCTTCAACGCTTCAGCCAATATGAAAGTTCCCCAGGCCCTGCACCAAGTCAGCTTATGGCTTTATCCTAAAAAGTAGGTCCGAATCATGAAAAAAACGACCCTTACTTACCTGCTGCTCACGGGGCTCTTGGTGGTCACGAGCGGGATTGCTTTGACTAACGGGGCCAGCCACTTCAGTTTGCTGACCCTGTCGCCAACCGCCCAAAACACCCTCTTTAACATCCGCCTGCCACGGATCCTCGCCGCCCTCTTGGCCGGGGCCACCGTCGCGGTCAGCGGGGCCTTATTCCAGGCCGCCCTGCGCAACCCAATTGCCGATCCCGGGATCATGGGGGTCGCCAGCGGGGCGCACCTGTTCGCCCTCCTCGGTGGCCTAATCATCCCCGGCCTCTTTTTCAACCGGGTCCTCTGGGCTTTGGCCGGGGGCTGGCTGGCCTTTGAGCTCTTGGTCCGTTTCCAACCTAAAATGGACCCCTACCGGCTGATCTTAGTCGGGGTTGCGATCAACGCCATGTTCAGCGGGTTCACCGCCTTAATCCCCACCATGCCGGGCCAAAGCAGTCTCTCGCTGGCCACCGTCACCTGGACGCAAACCACTCTCTTAGCCGTCCTGGGCCTGGGGGGCTTGATCATTGCCGTCCTGCTGGCGCCGTGGGGCAATTACCTCAAGGTCAGCGACGCCCAACTGGTCTCACTCGGCCAATCGCCGCAGCGCTTGCGGCGCGGGCTGTTGTTAACAGCGGTCTTTTTAGCAGCGACGACCACGGCCTGCGTCGGCGTCCTCGCCTTCATCGGGATCATCGTCCCCCACTTGGGGCGCCAACTGGTCGGCCGCGATTATAACCACCTGCTGCCCTTTACCATGCTGGCCGGGGGCTGGCTGTTGCTCTTTTTCGACACCCTGGGCCGGCTGGTCATCCAGCCCAGCGAACTGCCCGCCACCGCCCTCTTGGCAATCTTTGGCGGTCCGTGCTTGATCTGGATTTTGAAAGGGGGGACCACCCATGCTTGACGCGCAACACCTCCGTTTTGCTTATCCGCAGCAAGCCCCGCTCATTGACGACCTGTCCTTGACCATTCCCGAGCACCAAATCACGACCCTGCTCGGGCCGAACGGTTCCGGGAAATCCACCCTGTTGAAACTCTTGACCCGCCAGCTTTCGCCCCAAGCCGGCCACGTTCACCTCGCCGGCCAGGACCTCTGGCGCGCCTACTCGGCCCAAAGTGCCGCCCAACAAATCGCCGTCGTCCACCAGCACCACGAATTGTATGATGAGCTGACGGTCGCCGATTTAATCCAGCTTGGCCGTCTCCCTTACCAAAGCTCCCTCTTTGCCGACCCGGCCCCCGCGGATACTGCCGCCATCATGGCCGAACTGCAGCTGACCGCCTTGGCCGACCGACCGGTAAAGCAATTATCCGGGGGCCAAGCCCAACGCGTCTGGCTAGCGCTCGCCCTCAACCAAGAACCGACCTACCTCTTCTTGGATGAGCCCACTACCTACCTGGATTTGCACTACCAGACCGAGTTTCTCCGCTTATTGCGGCAATTAAATCAGCAGCGCGGGTTGACGATCGTAATGATCCTGCACGATTTAAATCAAGCCCTGCGTTACAGTGATTACTGCTGTTTATTGGACCACGGGCAGTTGGTCGCCACCGGGACTCCCCAACGTGTTTTGACCCCCGCCCGGGTCAAAACCACCTTCCAGTTGGAATGCGACCTCATAACGACCAAGTATGGCCCGGTCCTAATCCAAGTCTGACGGGCCGTTGACCTAACGCGCCAGCGGGCTTACACTGGGGACAACGAACACGAAAGAAGGTCGCACTATGTTTCCCATGCTCGGCTTAAAGGCCAGTTCTGACCCCCGGCAAATCATGGACCGGCTCAAGCACCAGCCAGCCGTCTTTGAATTTTTTACTGACCAGCCCGATTTTACCCCCAGCGGGCTGACCCACCTCAAGCAAATGATTGGCCAGGTGCAAAACCAGGGGATTTCCCAGATCGTCTTGCACCAGCCGATGAACTTCCAGGGCCACCACACGGAAGTCATCACCCCGCAGGACCAGTTTCCGGCTCTGTACGACTTTGTCCACCGCACCGCGGTAACCTTGATTCAAGTTGCCAAGGAGACCGGCACCCAGGCCTTGATCCATGGTTCCTACGACGATCAACACGGCTTTGATGAAATGCTGGCCGCCTACCCCAACGTCGCGGCCGCACGCCAGGTCGGCTTTGACGTCCTGGATCGCTTGCAAGAATTTGGCGGTGAGCACGTAATGTTTGAAAATTCGATCTCGCCAGTCTTTTTCTACGGCGATCCGGCCGTCGAAGATGCCATCCTGGCCCACGGCTACCGCTTGGCTTACGACGTCTCCCACGCTTTTATCACCGTCCATGGTGATAACGACCGCTTAATCGCCAGTCTAGAGCACTTAAAAGAGCAAATCGTCCACTACCACCTGGTCGATTCAATGGGCCAGACTCACGACAGCCTGCCCTTGGGCGAAGGCCGGATTGCCTGGCCCCGGGTCCTGCCCCACCTCAACCCGGCGGCCACTGACATCTACGAAATTGACCTTAAGGACCAAGCCAACTGTGCCGAACAAGTCGCCAGTCATCAATACTTACAACAATTTATGTAGACGAAAAAATGGACCACGCAGCGTGGTCCATTTTTTTGTGTGATTGATTGCTGCGCTGGCCAGAGTTGCCCCCGCGCAAAGTTAAGCTGTGAAGCTGCGCACTTCACTAAGCAGTTGTTAGCCTAATTCCTTTTCTACCAAGGCCTTGACCTCTTCGTCCGTAGCACATTCGTTGATCGCTTTGTCGACCAGCTTAGCACATTCGGCCGTATCCAAGTCCTTCATCGTGCTCCGGGTCCGCAAAATCGACGTCGCACTCATGGAGTATTCGTCCAAGCCCATCCCCATCAACAGTGGCAAGGCGTACTTGTCGCCGGCCATTTCACCACACATGGCGGCCTTGGCCCCGTGGCGGTGGGCTGAGTCGATCACGTGCTTGATCAAGCTCAAGAAGGCTGGGTTCAGTGGTTGGTAAAGGTAGGAAACCTTGTCGTTGCCCCGGTCGGCCGCGAAGTTGTATTGGATCAAGTCGTTGGTCCCAATACTGAAGAAGTCGACTTCCTTGGCCAGGTTGTCGGCATTAACGGCCGCCAGTGGCACTTCGATCATCATCCCAAGTTGGACGTTCTTGCCGATCCCCGGGTGACTGGCTTGCAGTTCCGTCAAGCATTCGTTGTAGATCGCCTTAGCGGCCCGCAGTTCCGCCACCGTCCCGATCATTGGGAACATGATCCCCAGTGGGCCAAATTCTGAGGCCCGAATCAAGGCCCGCAGTTGAGGCTTAAAGATGTCTGGCCGTTCCAAGCAGATCCGAATGGCCCGGTAACCCAAGAACGGATTTAATTCTTCCGGCAGTGGCAAGTAATCCAGCGGCTTGTCACCCCCGATGTCTAAGGTCCGGACGACCACCGGCTTGCCGTTCATCCCGACGACGGCCTTTTTGTAGGCTTCAAATTGTTCGTCTTCACTTGGCAAGTGGTCGCTGCCCATGTACAGGAATTCGGAGCGGAAGAGGCCGACCCCATCGGCCCCTTGCTTGACCGCGTCAGCCACGTCATCCGGCGTCCCGATGTTGGCCGCAATTTCAAATTCCTTGCCGTCCTTGGAAACGGATGGGGCGTCGACTAACTTCGCCCATTGGGCCCGTTGCTTTTCAAAATCGGCGGCCTTTTGTTCGTATTCCTTAACCGTGGCGTCATCTGCGTCCACAATCACGTCCCCGTTCAGCCCGTCGACAACGATCATTTGCCCATTTTGGGCCGTCGTCGTAATTAATTCTGAGCCCACCACGGCTGGAATCCGCAGGGTCCGGGACATAATAGCGGCGTGGCTGGTCCGCCCGCCGAGGTCCGTAACAATCCCCTTAACAAACTGGGCATCCATCTGGGAGGTATCGGATGGGGTGATTTCCTTAGCCACAATTACCACCGGGTGGTCGATGCCGGCAATGTCTGGCAATTGCTTACCCAACAGGTGGGCTAAGGCCCGCTTGGCCACGTCCTTGACGTCGGCAGCCCGTTCTTGCATGTATTGGTTGTCGACCATCGCAGCCAACATGTCGGCAAAGCCGGTCATCACCTTGTCGACCGCTGCTTCGGCCCCGGTGTGGTTTTCTTCAATATCCGTCTTAATTTGCCCCATCATTTCCGGGTCGGACAAGATGGCAATGTGGGCATCAAAGACTTCCAATTCTTCGTCGCCCAAGCGACCCTTGGCGTTTTCCTTGATCTTGCTTAATTCATCGATGGAAGCTTGAAAGGCCGCTTCCACCCGGGCGTATTCCGCCGCGGTATCTTCAACCTGCATCGTTTCGTAGGTCAGATCTGGATCGACCAGCAGGTACGCTGGCGCAATCCCAAAGCCGTCACTAGCCGCAATTCCTTTTACATCCATTGACATCTGGTAATTTCCTCCTCGTCTTGGCAAACGTTTAACATTGACCATTATAAAACGCTTCCAGCAAAATTGCCACCTTTTTTGAACCGGTTGCAAATAATTCTGGTTTTTCACATAAAAGAGGCCGGACCAACGTTAAGCAAAAACCAATTTTTCTCAAAATTTGACCGGTCCAATAAAATTTTTAAATTCTATTGACAGCGCTTACATAATATTTTAGGATAGCCATGTATTAAAAACTCCGGGTTTAATTTCGTTTTTAAAAGGTTATAATCGTTAAACTTTTTATTTATTCCCAATTTATTTCCAATTATGCAATTTATTCAACGGTTGACCAATTTTGATGCGAAATAAAGCACGGAGGTGCATTTATTCCAGTTTTTTGTGCAGAAAGGACGCGTGTCAGTATGTTTAATTTCTTAAAGCCGTCCCCCGATGCGAAAGTGCAGGTTCCCGCCGACAAAGTCGAAGGGGTCTATAAACGCAAGCAAACCGGGGTCTTGATTGCCACTTGTATCTCTTATTTGGCCTACTACATCATTCGTTTGATTTTTACCACCGAACAAAAGCCGATCATGAAGGAATACGGCTTCTCCGTGGGGCAAATCGGGCTGATTCTTTCCTGTTTTGGGGTCGGCTACGGGATCGCCAAGCTCTTTATGGGCGGTTGGGTGGATAAGTCCAATACCAAGAATTTCTTGGCCTTTGGGCTCTACCTCTCCTGTATCTTTAACGCCTTTTTAGGCTTTACCAAGAACTTCTACGTCATCTTATTCTTAATGCTCTTTATTTCCTTTACCCAAGCGATGGGAGCGCCAGCTTGCCAACGGGAAATCAGCCTCTGGTTCTCCAAAAAGCACCGCGGGGTCGTCTTTGCCGTGTGGGCCTCTGCCCACAACGCCGGGGCCTTTGCCTGCGTGGCCTGCATCCAGTTAGCCACCCTCTTGTTCTCCGACTCCTTGACGATGGTCTTTATCACCGCTTCCGTGATTTCGGCCATTATCGCTACCTTGATGCTGCTAATTAATTCTGAACGGCCCGAAAGTGAAGGGCTGCCGAACATGGCGGAATACTCCGGCCACGTTGAATTAAACGAAAAGGGGGAATCGACCGCCCAAGAACTGTCCGACAAGTCCTTTGCCGATATCCTTTTCCACGACATCTTAACCAATAAGGTTGTTTGGGCCGTCACCTTGACTTCAATGTCCATTTACATTGTTCGCTACGGGGTCATGTCTTGGATTCCTTCCTACTTGCCAACCAAGGGCTTCTCGGTCGAATGGGCCAAGTGGCTGGTCGGGATCTTTGAATTGTCCGCCGTACCGGGGGTCATCATTTTAGGCTTGGTCTCCGACCTGTTGAAGGGGCGGCGGTCCTTTGTCTGCTTCCTGTGTGTGATTGCGATGATTTTGTGCTTGGTAACCTACTTTACCAGCACCAGCAAGGCCTTGATCACGGTCGTTCTCTTTATCATGGGGAGTTTGATCTACGCCCCGCTGTCTTTGGTCGGGTTGATGGTGAATGAAGCCGTGCCAAACTACGCGGTCGGTATGTCGACCGGGTTTATGGGCTTCTTCCAGTACGTCTTTGGGGAAACGATGGCTACAGCCTTGATCGGGATGCTGGTCGACAAGTTCGGCTGGGGGGCTTCATCTACGGTGATCTACATCGCCGCCGGGGTCGCCTTCCTCTTACTGGTTTACCTCGTCTTTAAGGAACGGGCCATCATGAAGATGGAAGATCAAGTTAACCAAACCAAGTAACGCCCAGGCAAATAATTAATGAACCTGAAACGGGCCGCTCCGATTGGGGCGGCCCGTTTTGGTTAAGATTTCACCACCCGCTTGTGGTGCTTAAATTTAATGAAGGGGTTACGTTTAATTGGAATAGCTTGCAAGAAGGTCGTCGCTAAGATCAACAGCGAGCCGACCACCATCGCCGAAGACAGGTGGGTCCCCAGCAACGTCACTGCCAAGACCGTCGCAATCAAGGGTTCAAACGCCCCTAAGATCCCCGCGGCCGTAGGATTAATGAAGTTCAAACTGCCCAAAAACATCGTGTACGCCGCCATCGTCCCAAAGAAAATGACGTAGGCGACCAACAGCCAGTCACCCCCGCTTAAGTGCGGGACCGGCCGTAACAACAATTCCGGCAACATGACCAGTCCGCCTAGCAACATCGCCAGTCCACAGACAGCAAAGGTATCAAAGTGTTGGAGCAACTTCACCGGCAACAAGGTGTACAACGCCGCGGCCAGGGCACACCACAAGCCCCAAAACAGGGCCAGCGGCGTGAGGGTCAACGTTCCCAAGTGCCCGCCCGTCACCAGCAAAAAAGTGCCCAAGACCGCCAAGCCCACCGACAAATTATCAATCCGGCGCGGCCACTTCCGGGTACTGAGCGCGACCCAGGCGATGATGATGACCGGCTGGAGATATTGGATCACCGTTGCCGTGGGAGCGTTACTGTACCGGACCGCTAAAAAATAGGTCAATTGGGAATTGAGGGTCCCAAACAAAGCAAAGGCGATCAATTGCCACCGGGCCCAACGCTGGGTCACCAAGCCCTTAACGGCGCCCGGATTTTTCAACCAACTGACCAGCGTCAAAACCAGGCCCGCGCCCAGCAAGCGGACTGCCACCAGCCAGGTGGTCGTCATCGGGGTGTCATGAAATAAGTATTGAGCTGCCGCGCCCGAGCCACCCCAAAATGAGGCCCCGACTCCCGCTAACAACAGCCCCCGCGTGCGTTTTGTCATTACCAGTTTCCTCTTACTCTCGCAAAGTTGTCACTACTCTACCGCACGTCCTGGTGGCTTGCAACCACCAATTTTAAATTTTGGCAAAAAAGAACGGCGCGCCACGGGAAAGGACAGTGGCGCACCGGCATAACTTCAGAATCGTAGCGGCAAGCTGTTAATGATGGTGCTTGGCCCGCAAGCGCCCAAAGGGGTTTAAATCCACCGGCAGGGCTTGGAGGAAGGTCGTCGCTAAAATCATCAGCGAACCGACCACCATCGCCGGCGTCAAGCGGGTGCCGAGCAGGCCAACCGCCAAAACGGTCGCCAGCAGTGGTTCAAAGGCGCCCAGAATCCCCGTCGCGGTGGGCGAAATGTAATTTAAACTGGCCAAGACCATCGTATAGGCCAGCAACGTCCCAAAAATGACCACGTAGGCCACCATCAGCCAGGCAAACCAGGTCAGGTGGGGCCAGGGCGTCAAAAACAATTCCGGCAGCATCAAAATCCCGCCGACCAACATTGCCAAGCCCGAGACCGCCAGGGTATCAAAGTGTTGCAGGAGCCGGACCGGCAAGAGGGTACACAAAGCCGCCGCGACCGCGCACAACAGCCCCCAAAACAGCGCCAAGGGCGTGAGGGTCAATGAGCCCGGGTGCCCATCGGTAATCAATAAAAAGGTCCCGAGCAAGGCCAACAGCACCGAAAAATTGTCAATCCGCCGCGGCCACTTGCGACTGGCTAAGGCCACCCAGATGATAATCAAGACTGGCTGAAGGTACTGTAAAACCGTGGCGGTCGCGGCATTGCTGGCTTTGACCGCCAAAAAGTAGGCCAACTGGGAAAACAGGGTCCCCAACACGCTGTACCCCAAGAGGTGCCACCAGGCCCACCGGTAGCGGGTCAATTCCCTCAAGTGGGCCGGGTTGCGGTGCCAGCTGACCGCCGTCAAAATCCCCCCGGCTACCAGGAGCCGGACGGCGACCAACCAGGCGGTGGTGACCGGTGTTTGTTCAAATAAATACTGGGCTGCCGCCCCCGACGCACCCCATAACGCGGCCCCACCCGCGGCCAACCAAATTCCTCGTGCTTGCTTGCTCATTATGAACTCTCCCCCTAAACGCTTTCAAACCTTCTTACTTTAACTTAGTCCGGGATGGAAAGCAAGGGGGAACAAAAAGCGGGGCCGCATCCTACCCCGCCAATGCTGATTAACCGAAATAAGGGTTGCCAACCAACCAGCTGGCCACGCCGCCAAGCAAGACGATCAGCCCAAACCAGCCCCAACTGGTGGCGGGCCGGTGGCGCAACCGTCGCAAGCAGTAGCCCCCTAAACTAAATGATGCCAATCAAGACCAGCCAATTGCCAACTAACATTAACCGCGACATTTCCTTGCGCTTCCTTTCTAGTTCAACCAAGGTGACGCGATCATTATCGCCCCCCTGAGCAAAATGCAAGGTTCGCGGCAAAAAACGTGCGGCTAGCCTTCCGCTGCGTAAATTCCAGCTTTTAAGCTGTCTAAGTCCACCTTCCCCTGCCGGAAGGCTTGATCGTGAATCGGCAAATGCTGTTCTAAACTATCAAAAATTTCCAATTCACCGGTTAATTCCCCACCAGTAAATTCTAAGACGTGCCCGGCAAACTGCCGGTCGTCACTAATAAAGTGCAAATGCCACCCAGCCGCCGTTACCGTCCCAAAAATATCCGGGGCATAATACCCCAACAAGGTCCCGCTAACGTGGGTTTGTTCAAAGACGGGTTGGTGCTTGGCGACTTCCAGCAGACTCGGGTACGGCTGCGTTTGCTTGGGAGCGATCCGCACCTTAACGTGGTCAAATTCACCACTCACCCGGACGTAGGCAAACACGTTTGCCAATTGGTACTTAGTGGTTAATGCCGTTTGCAATGCCGCTTTTGACGTCGCAGTCACCGTCACTGCCTGCTGATCATTTCCCGGGAAATGAACCGAAGCAAAGGGGAGCATCACGTTCGGATCCGTCACATGGTTGACGCGACCAGTTGCGTCAGCCTGGTAGACTTCTCCGTCTAAGATCACCACTTCACCATCAACCCCATCAAAGGTCCCTAACCCCGTGGAACCGTGGGTCAAGAGTTCTTTTAAGGAGAGCGTCCCTGCTAAATTACCGGCCATTAAAGCCGCCAGCGTGCCGTGTTCATACAACGTTGTCATTTAAGTGCCTTCTTTCTATTAGCTGGACTAACCCAGTTGCGAATCAATCAATTGTTGGGCCAGGGCTTGATTACCACTATAATCCACTGGTACATCCACCACGACCGGACCGTCAGTCGCAAAGGCTTGGGCCAAAACGATATCTAATTGATCCGGACTTTGGACTCGCAGGCCCGTTGCTCCGGTGCTTTCAGCAAACTTCACGATGTCTAAATCCCCAAACTTGGTTCCGGCAGCTTGCCCATACTTCAACTCCTCTTGGAAGCGCACCATATCGTAGTTACCACCGTCATTCCACACAATCGTGACCAGGTTGAGCTGGTGTTGCACCGCCGTCGTCAATTCGGCGCCAGAGTATAAGAAACCGCCGTCACCACACACGGCCACCGCCTTTTGTTCGGGATGCAGCATTGCCGCCACCATTGCCCATGGTAAGGCCTCTCCTAAGGTCTGCATCCCGTTACTAAAGAGCAGATGACGGGCTTGATAGCTACGGAAATGCCGGGCCATCCAGATGTAGTGGCTCCCCACGTCCACCGACACAATCATGTCATCACTAACTTGCTTTTGCAAGGCTTGCACCACCGCCAGGGGGTGACTGACCGCCTGATTCGTTGGCGCCACTGCAGCTTGGTCTGCTTCTAATTCCGCCTTTAACGCTACCAACTGCGCCTTAGCCGCGGCTGGATAAACAAAATCCGGCAACTCACTGGTTAACAAGGTTAAGGTTTGCGCAATCTCCCCAATTAATTGGGCAACCGGTGCAAAGTAGTTGTCAATTTGGGCCGGAATTGTATCCAGATTTACGATCGTGGCATTCTGGGCCGCATTCCAGTTCCGGGGTTCATATTCAATTGCGTCGTAACCAATCGTAACGACTAAATCGCTTTGCCGCAAAAGCCGGTCTCCGACTTGATTGCGGAACAGGCCAATCCGCCCAAAGTAAGACGTCGGGGCCAGTTCCCGCGTCACGACCCCCGCCGCTTGGAAGGTTTCCACGACCGGCAACCCCGTTTGCGCCAACAGCGCGTGCAACGCTGCGGCTTCTTTCGGGGCCGATCCCCGCAGGCCGACTAGTAAGATCGGGAACTGAGCGGCCTTGATTCGTTTGGCCACCGCCTTGATTGCGGCCAAAGGAGCTGGCCCCGCCTGCGCCGGTTGGTAAGCTGGCAAGCCCGCATCGGTCAACGGCGCATCATCAATGTCTTGCGGCACGCTGACAAAGGCTACCCCATGCTTGGCCCCCTGACTGGCTGCAAAAGCATTGGCCAAGGTTTCTTTAATGTTGGCCGGATCCTGAATTTCAGCACTGTAATTAGTAATTGGCGCCATTAATTGGACCGAAGGGGTACTTTGGTGGGTTTGCCGTTGCAAATCCTTACGTTGCACTTGGCCGCCGATCGCTAAGACCACATCCCCTTCAGCTTGGGCCGTCATCAGCCCCGTGGCAAGATTTCCGACTCCTGGACCTGAAGTCGCTACTACGACCCCCGTCTTATCGGTCAAGCGTGCATAGGCTTGAGCCATGAAGGCCGCATTTTACTCATGCCGGGTGACAATCAGTTCCGGTGCCCCGGTTTCATGTTCTAATTTTTCAAACAAGCGGTCAATCTTGTCCCCCGGAATCCCGAATACCTTATCCACCCCGTGTTGCTTTAGACTGGCGACAATCGCGTCCGCCCCAAATCGTGGTTGTGTCATCATCAATTCCTTCTCTCTGTGGACCTTTTAGTTTGTGAAAAGATCCAGTGATTTTAACGATGCCTATTGTAATTCACAAAGCTAGTTCTGACCATTTTGCTTAGTTCATCAAATTTTGATAAACGTTTTTCAAGAAGGTTGTGAAAACAAATCCGATACCGTCGCGGTCGCAAAAATTTCACAAATGATTGACTTTTAGTGAAGCAACGCGCAAAAAAAGCGCCCGTGCCCTCAGCACCGACGCGCGTTGTTTTAGTTTTGAGCCAACATCTTTTCAATCGCCACCAAGACCCCGTTTTCATCATTGGACCGGGTTTGGTATTTGGCAGCTTGCTTGACGGCATCAATTCCGTTGGCCATCGCGTAGCTTTCGCCAGCCAATTGCAACATCGTCAGGTCGTTTTGCCCGTCCCCAAAGGCCATTAATTCGGCCGGCTCAAGCTGGTGGTGGGCTAAGTAGTGTTTCAAGCCCGCGGCTTTATCCATCCCAGCCACAATCAGGTCCAAATTACCATAGCCACTGGAAACCGCCGTCAGTTCTCCGGCGTAATCATGGTTGATCTGGTCCATTAGCGGCTGGGTCAACTCCCCGGGCACGTCCAGCATGATTTTGACGATCGGGTCGACCACTTCGGCCAAACTGGCCACTTCCTTGACCCCCGGGTAGTGCCGCTCGGCAATTGTCCGAAAGGCCGCCGGCAATTTGCCCAGCGCATAGGCCTGGTGCCGCCCCGACAGGATAATGCGGCTCCCCTTAATGGGGGCAATTTCGGCCACGATCCCCGTCACGGCTGCCGGGGCAATCTGCCCCACGAAGACGTCTTGGCCGCCTTCAACCAGTTCGACGCCGTTTTCGGCCACGTACACCAATTCATCTTTGACCGGCGCAAAGGTCTTTTGCAGCTGATAGACCGGATTGCCACTAGCGACAATAAAGGCAATTCCCCGCCGCTTTAATTCCGCGTAAACGGTCAAGAAGCGGGTTTGATCGTAGGTGCTTTGGGAGTTTAAAAAGGTCCCGTCCATATCGGTCGCAATCGCTTTGATCATAACTATTCCTTTCCGAGGCTGACGAAGGTATTATAGCGCATGTATTGATAATGTACTCGCATATACGATACTTCAAAGGGGGTCCCATCGTCGAGGAAAAAGACCCCTTCCATCACCCCGACCGGCTCCGTTGGGGTGAGGTTCAATTCCTTTTGATCGTTGGCACTCGATGGTTCCACGGTCAGGGTCATAAAGGAGCGGGTGACCGTTTTGCCCTTGGCTTCTTCCAAGTAGTTGAAAATGGACTTTTCCGCCACGGCCGGTGAGAGGGTCGGGATGATCTTGATCGGAATAAAGCCCGTTTCAATCATAAAGGGTTGGTCGTCGATCAACCGCAAGCGTTCAATCTTGTACACAAAATCATCCGGACTCAAAAAGAGGTCCTGGGCCAATTCGGCGCTGGCCGGAATGACTTGGTAGTTGATCAGCTTAATGCTTTGCTTTTTGCCATCGAGTTGAAAACTGTCAGTAATCCCCAGGTTGCTGCCTTCATAGCGAAACATCGCCCGGTTCTTTAAGTACAAGGGGTTGATAAAGGTGCCAGCCCCCCGCTTTTTGAAGATGATCCCTTGTTGGACCAAGACATCCAAGGCCCGCTTAATCGAACTCCGACTGACGTGGTAATTTTCTGACAGGCTCCGTTCATCCGGTAATCGCATCCCCGGATAAGCGTCTTGTAAGATTTTTTCTTTGATGTCGCGCATTACCGAGCGGTACACTAGATCTGCCATTCCAATTTAGTCCTCAGCTTTCTTTGATTACGGTTCACTTTCCCGCGCTTTGCGTTTAACATTACTAGTATAGCAAAAATTTGCCAACTGGATACGCGTTTTCTAAAGATTGGACCGTTCCAGTACTGAAAAATCTGCACAAAAAGGAGGCCAATTTCATGGCAAAGAAAAAAGCCCGGCTGAAAAAGACCCAGGTCGAACAAATCCTGGATAAACATAAGATTCCCTACCGCCAAATTGAATTCCCGACCGTCCAAGATGGCGACGTCCGCAGCATGAAGGTCGATCACCTCGGCATTGACGAACACCGTATCTACAAGACCCTGGTCTTAGAAGGCCCGACGACTGGTCCCGTGGTCGGCGTGGTCCCGATCGATACCCACCTGGATGAAAAAGCCCTAGCTCGGGTGTCGGGCAATAAAAAAGTCGAGATGGTCCCCCTCAAGAAGTTGGTCAAGACCACTGGCTACGTCCACGGCGCCAATACCCCGGTCGGGATCTACGAAAAACACCACTACCCGATCTACATTGACCAGGCCGCCCAAGCAGAAGCGACGATCTTCGTCTCCTCCGGGCAAATCGGTCGGTCCGTTGAGGTTAGTGCCACCGATTTAGCGCAGTTGGTAGATGCCACCTTCGCGGACCTCCAACAAAAATAATGACTTACTTACAAACCATGGCCATTTTCACCGGCTTGGCGTTGGGACTGCCCGGGCTGCTCGGTGCATTAGTGGTGGTCATCAGCCACCAAAATAAACTGCTTAGTGTGCAGTTGGGGGGCTTTTGGGCCCAAATTCTGGGCGGCGGCCTGGGGATTATCCTCCATGAGCTCAGCCACTTACTGGTCGCCGTCTTGTTCGGCCACCGGATTACCAAGGTTGCCCTGCTGCGCATCCCCAACCGGCAAGACCCGACCGACCAAAGTCTCGGCTATGTCAACCACGCTTGGAACCCCCACAGCCTTTACCAGCAAGCCGGCAACGTCTTTATCGGCTTAGCGCCCGTCTTAATCTGCCCGATCGTGATGCTTTTGACCACCAAATGGTTGGTGCCGGTAAGCTACGCCACCCTCTTGGGCGACCTGACCAGCGGGGCCAGTGATCCCCTGGGCCGGGTCGTGGTATGGTTGTTGTTAATGATCAACATTGCCATCGGCGGCTTTGACGTCTCGCCAGCCGATCTCACCAACGCCCGGACGGGGCTAGTGGCTTTAGCTGGCTGTGTGGTCATTTTTAGTGGCGTCCTCGCCCTCTTTAGTGATCCCACAACGCTTGCGGCCCAGTTGTGGACCTTGTTGCAACCTTGGTACCGGACCTTCGTCTTTGCCGGTGCGGTTAACCTGCTCGTCTACTTTGCCCTCCGTTGTTTGCGCCACGCCTTACGTTGACGCCCCCTGGGCAAACGCCTACAATAAACGTATTCTTTGATTTACGAAAGGAAGCATAGTTATGCAAACTCGCCATTCATCTTGTACGACCATCTTAGTCGGCAAAAAGGCTTCCATTGATGGCTCGGTCATGGCCGGGCGCAATGATGATACTTTTTTGCCCCTGACTCCCCAACGCTACGTCGTCTACCCGGCTTATCACAACCACCCCAACCAAGTCAAATCCTACTTGAATCACTTCGTTGGCGACCGGCCGGCGGATGGCTACCGCTACCAAGGGGTGCCCAACGTTGATTTAAAAAAAGAAGGGGTCTACGACGAAAACGGCTTTAACGAAAAAAACGTGGCGATGAGCGCCACGGAAAGTGTTTACGCCAACGAACGCGTCTTGGCCTTTGACCCGCTGAACACGGAAAGCGGGATCAACGAAGACGTGATCGTGGCCTTAACCCTCCCCTTTATTGACTCGGCACGCCACGGGGTCGAATACCTCGGCCAACAAGTTGCCAAGTATGGTTCCGCGGAAGGGAATGGGGTCATCTTTGCCGACCGCGATGAAGTCTGGTACATGGAAATCGTCACCGGGCACCACTGGGTCGCCCAACGGATCCCGGATGATTGCTACGCCTTGACGGGGAACCGGGTCGCCATCCAAGAAGTTGACTTTGGCGATCCCGATAACTTTATGTGGTCCGCGGGGATTCAAGACTTTGTGGCCCAACACCACTTGAACCCCGATCCGGACGGGTGGAACTTCCGCCGGATTTTCGGGACCGCTGACGTCTTTGATCAACACTACAACACCCCGCGGCAATGGTACGGGCACAAGCTCTTCAATCCGGAATTGAAGTTTGACCCGATGGATCTCGATTTGCCCTTTGTCATGAAGTGTGACCACTTAATCAGCTTAGAAGAAGTGCAAGCCTACTTGGGCAGCCACTACCAAAACACGCCGTATGATCCGCTGGGCCACGGCAGCGAAGAAGACAAGCGGCGCTTCCGGCCGATTTCTTTGAACCGGACCCAAAACTCCCACGTCCTGCAAATCAAGCCGGACTTGCCGGAGGTCGCCCAAACCATTATGTGGATGGCCCTGGGGGGCGCGCCGACCTTTACGCCGTACCTGCCGCTCTTTGGTAACGCCGATCAAGCCGACGCCCGCTTGCGCAACACCCCGGCAGAATTGGACTTGGATGACCCGAGCTTCTACTGGCTCTTTAAGCGCTTAGCCATGCTGGTCGAAGCCCACCACGCTGAATTTGCCCAGGCTGACCTGGACTACCTCAAGGCCCTGCGCCAGTTCTTCCACACCTGGGTAGCCCAAACCGCCGCGCAAACCAAGGACCTGAACCCTGCCGCCGCCAGTGCGGTCTTAAATCAGGCCCAAACCGTAATGTTGGATCGGGTCGAAAAAGATACCAAGAAGCTGATGGCCAAGCTGATCAGTGATGGGATCGGCTTGTCTAAGCTGACCTTTAAGATGGACGTTAATTTGTAGTAAGATTTTTTCTTAATGAAAATGAAAAGATTTACCCCCGTAAAAGCTTAGTCTTTGCGGGGGTTTTGTTATAACTATTTATATTTTAAAGTTTGATCATCGCTTCAAGATTGCCCGTTAAATAAATTTGTGAAAAAAAGCACTTGTTTTTACCTGATAAATCAATTATAGTAGTTACCGCCGGTATCTACTAAACAAAAGGAGCGCGTGCAAATGCCTGATTTAACCACTGTTATGAAGAAGTATGGTTTCACTGAATCTGAAACCAAAGTCTATTTAACTCTGCTCAGCAACGAACAAATGACGGGTTACGAAATCAGTAAACAATCCGGGGTCCCTCGGTCAAAGGTTTACAATCTCTTGGAAACCCTGGTCAAAAAAAACGTCGTCTTGGTCACCCCAAGCGAAAATAAGGTCTACCGCGCCATTGACCCGACTGAATTTGTTGATCAAGTTACCCATCAATTCAACGCTGATGTCACGACTTTGGACACCGAACTCACCGCGGCTTATCATCACCCGCAAACTAATGATCAACTTTGGCAAGTTAACGACCTTACTGGGCTCTTAGCCAAAGCCCGGTGCTTAATTCAAAATGCTCATTCGCAACTATTGATTCAAATTTGGGCCGACGAACTCACCTCTGAAATGATCACCTTGTTGGCTGACGCTGAAAAACGGCTCGCGCAAGTCATTATCATCCTTTTTCAAGCTGATAAAGCCGAGCTGCCGTTTCAACATGCTTATTACCACGGCTTTGAAGCCGACAAACTATCTGAATTTGGGGCCCGGTGGCTCAATGTAGTTGCCGATGAACAAGAAGTCGTTTACGGAACCATTACTGACCACACTGCTCACGGGGTGTGGACGGAAAATCCCGCCATGGTCAAGCTGGCTGGTGAATACATCCGTCACGATGCTTACACCCTAAAAATCATCCATGATTTGCCCGATGATCTGCGCCAAAAATACGGCCTCGATCTGGAAGGCATTCGTAATATTTTTTAAACGAAAGGAACTACCACTATGGTTAAAAATATTCTGCTGTTAATGATTGTCCTGGTCAATGGCTATTTTGCCGTTGTCTTTATTCGTGATCTGCTCAAACACCGCGAAGCTGTCCGCCAAGAGCCGGCCAAATCGGGATGGCTGGCTCTCTCCTCGTTTGTCATGTTTTTCTTGTCCACCTTTGGGATCTCAGATTTTGCGATCGGCACGGTGCTGTACCCCAAAGCCAAGTGGGTCAGCATTAAAAAACTGCCCGGAACGTTAAATACCGAATGCGTCATTCCCGTGGCTGTAATGGCGCTCAGCTACATTACTGGCATCAGTGTCGGCATTAAAACCCTGCTGGTATGTATTATTTGTCAGGTCATTGGGGCTTATCTTGGCCCCCGCTTTGTGGTGAAGTTACCAGAAAATGTCATCAAAATCTTTGTCGGCATTGGGTTAGTCGTTGCGTCCGCCTTAATTGTCGCCGGTCAGCTAAACTGGATTCCTTCCAACGGCACGGCAACGGAATTATATGAGGCCAAATTGGTGGCAGCCGGCATCCTGTTATTTATCTACGGGGCCTTAAATAATATCGGCATTGGTTCCTTTGCTTTGACGATGGTTACTGTTTACATGCTAGGCTTAAACCCGGTCGCCGCCTTCCCAATTATGATGGGGGCTTGCACTTTCTCGGTGCCAGTCGGGTCCGTCCAATTTATCAAACTTGACGATTACAGCCGCAAGATTACCCTCTTTACCGCGACCTTTGGGGTCCTCGGGGTTTTGGTTGCCGTCTTCTTGGTAAAGTCTTTAAATACCTACATGTTGAAGTGGCTGGTGGTCATCGTTTTGTTATACAGCGCCTACACAATGCTGGCTACCCCGAAAAAGCAAGCCACCGTTGAAAACTAACCCACCGAAAGGAGAGAAAATTCAATGCTGATTCTTACCAAAGCTGACCTGCAAGCAAGTTTTTCCATGGCCGACGCCATTGCCGCTGATAAAGAGGCCCTCCGCCGCTATTCAGCTGGTCAAGCCACCGTCCCGCTCCGCAGCAACTTAGCCGTCACTAAACACAACGGGCAAAACCTGTACATGCCGGCCGTCGTTGATGGGGAAGAAGTTGCCGCGGGACTTAAAATCGTTTCGGTTTACCCCGATAACCCTAAACAAGGGTTGCCAAGCGTCCCCGCGACCGTCTTGACGCTTGATGCCCAAACGGGGATGCCAGCTGCCCTGCTTGATGGGACTTACCTCACCCAACTGCGCACCGGGGCCGTTCAAGGAGCCGCGACTGACCTCTTAGCCCGCACCGACGCTAAAATCGGGGCCTTAATCGGCACCGGCGGCCAAGCAGCGGCCCAACTTGAAGCCATGTTGACCGTCCGGCCACTGTCTGAAGTACGCGTCTTTAGTCTCGATGCTGACAAGACCAAGGCCTTCGCCGCAAAAATGAATCAACGTTTCGCTTGCCGCATCGTTGCTTGCGATTCCGCCCAAGCGGCGGTTAATGATGCCGACATTATCACGACCGTAACGACTGCCACTACCCCCACTTTTGCGGACGAATGGATCAAACCCGGCGCCCACATTAACGGGATCGGTTCATATACGCCTGCCATGTGTGAAATCCCCGTTGCAACCATTAAACGGGCTGACGTGATCGTTTTTGATACCTTAGCTGGGGTGTGGAAGGAAGCTGGTGATTTCTTGCAACCATTCGAACGGGACGAAATTAGCAAAGCCGACATCACCGGTGAATTAGGCCAGTTAGTAGCTGGTGAGATTAATGGCCGGGTGAACGACCAACAAATTACAGTCTTCAAATCGGTTGGTTCTGCCGTTTTAGATGTCTTTGTCGCCAACCAAATTGTGAAAAAAGCCCAAGCTCAGCACCTCGGCACCACAGTTCAACTTTAAACCAAAAATCCCATCGTCACTTCGGTTTTTAAGTGATGACGGGATTTTCTTTTCGGTTCCGCTAACTTAGTCAATGCCTAGCCAAAAATGCTTTAGCCATGCCCACCAACGGTAGTGAACTTTCTTGGCCGGCGCCGAGGCAATCGGCAATTCAACCAAATAACCATGTTGATCATAGACAATTCCGTTTTGTACCAACCAACCCGGTACCGAGCGACCTCGCCGGTCTATCACCCGCTTGCCTGCCAATAAATACCCGTCTCGTTCTGCCATCATCTGTGCCCGCGTTACCGCTAAGACCGTCTGCTGAATTATTGTTTGATCTTGAATGGGCACCAACGCATCAAAGGCTTGTTGCGCTGGCTGAGAAATTTTGTGGTGATGTTGACCAGCTTTTTCAAGCGGGGCCCCTCTGCTATCAAAGCATTGCAAGCTGTCGGAATCTGGGGAACTCTTTTTTAACGAGAGCGCCGTCATGTTAACCCGATCAATTTCACTCATTTCCGTTTCCCCCGTTCGTTTTTGTCTCAACATGCTCTACTTCTCTCATCAATTTATTTTAAACCCGCCAACTTTCCTCAATTAAAAGCTTAATTTTGGTGCACGAAAAAAAGGCTCGCCAAAAAATTGACAAACCTTTTTCGTTATCCCTAGTTCAGGGCGGCTAAGGCCCGATCCAGGAGAGTTAAGTTGGTCGTGGTTGGGTAAACGGCCATGATTTCATTGATTTCTGGGGCCGAACTCTTCCCGGTAAAGGTAATGTTCAATGGGAAGTAGAGACTGCG
>HHCFD02800__coassemble_516_pt1 | contig 30314 bp, 26 predicted proteins | sample HHCFD02800__metabat2_high_PE_037 | metagenome-assembled genome bin HHCFD02800
CGCCGCCCACTTGGCGCGCCCTAAGGCCTGTTGCGCGGCTTGCGTGGCTAAGTCGACCGTGGTTTCACCCGTACTGATGTAGCGCTGGGTAATCCCGGTCCGCGTGGTAATCCATTCGTCACTGGTGTCCAACCAAGCCGTTAACGCTTGGTTGGTGACCACCCGCTCGGGGGTAGCGCGACCGGTGGCGACAATTCGTAAATTTTGTGCTGTCATGTTAGGCATGTTCATCAACAAAGTTTTCCAAGTTTCGTAACGCTTTGCGCACGGTCTTCATTTCTTCATCGGTCATTCCATCCAAAAATTGGGCCACCATCATATTGTGAAAGGCCCGGTGCGCCCGGTAGAGGACGCGTCCCTTCTTGGTCAAATACAAGCGCACAATCCGGCGATCTTGTTCGTCACGCACCCGTTTGACATAACCTTTTTTAGTCAAGCGATCGGCCGTGGCCGTCATCGTCCCCGGCGTTAAGTGTAATTTCTTCGCGACCGCAGAGGCCGTTTGGTGGTCGTACATGCTGATGGCATCAATTGCGTGCATTTCCTTAATCGTCAAATCGGCGAAGGTACTCTTGCGCAATTCATGTTCTTCAATCCACATGATCCCACTGTAAACTTTGATCAACGCTTGATTGATCGCTTGGTAGTCCCGACTTTCGTTCATAATGCATTCCCCTTTCAATTTTTTGATTGCTCAAATAATTTGATTTCCAAAATACATTATAAACCGAACCGCCGCTAAAGCTTGGCTTGCCGCTCGGCAACAAAAAAGACCAACTTGGCCGTGCAGACCCGCTGTCCGGCCACTGTCGCAACGGCATCGACCATTCCCATGTTGGCCCGGACCTTTTCCATTTCAATCGTCAAAGTCAACACATCGCCCGGCCGGACCATCTGCCGGAACCGGGCGTTGTGAATCGCACCGAGGTAGGCGGTCTTTTTATAAAATTGGGGCGACTTGAGGATTAAAATCGACGCCGCTTGGGCGAGGGTCTCAATGATCAAAACCCCTGGCATGACCGGATTATCGGGAAAATGCCCTTGAAAGAATTGTTCGTTGATCGTGACGTTTTTCTTGGCCACGATGCGCTGATCGGCCACCAATTCCTCAACCGCATCGATATAACAAATCGGATACCGATTGGGAATCAAGTCCATCACTTCTTGGGCTGTCATCACTGGCACAGCTTGCACCTCACTTCGCAAAAGTATTTCGAGTATCAAAATATCCGATGGTCGAATTATATGCAAAAAGTATTTTGGTTGTCAAACTAATTTGGCGATTTTTTATTAATCAAAACCTGATTTATCAATATTTTGAAGGTTCAAACTATCAGGTGAAAGTAATATGAATATTAACCCTTCTACGTTTTCAGAAAATTGGCGGGCACGGCTGAAAAAATTTTTTTTGCTTTTGGGGCAGCTAAAAAGGCTGGAAAAAAGCCTTACCTTCTTCCAGCCCCTGATTTTTCACTTTTTAATTCACTACTTGGACCCCAGTTTGGTCGACTTGCAACTGCCAGACCTGGCCCGGCAAGCCGGCTTGCCGCACATGATTTTGAAAGGCCGCCACCCGGGTCGGTTTCAACAGGGTCATCACAGTTGGCCCGGCCCCACTGAGGTAGGTCGCCACCGCGCCAACTTGGTGGCCAATTTCACGCAACTGGGCCAACTCTGGCACCAATGCCGCCCGGGCCGGTTCGTGGAATTGATCCGCCTCCATCAAGGGCCCCACTAAATCGTAACGCTGGGCAAACAACGCCGCCACTAAAGTATTAGCAATCGCACTGGCATGTGTGGCCACGCCAAAAGCTAAGTGCGCTGGCAAGGCCGCCCGGGCCGCCTTCGTAGCCAGGTTGTACTTCGGGATGTAGGCCACTAAGGCTACCGGCGGTACCGGGGCCTGAACAGCCACAAATTTTTCGGCCAGACTGGTGCCAACGACCACCCCGCCTAAAATAGCCGGGGCCACATTATCCGGGTGTCCCTCTAATCTGGCCGCATGCTGAACTTTAGCCAGCGGGGTCAGTTGGAGGTCGGCCAGCTGATTGGCCAATTCGATTCCAGCTACAATCGCCGCAGAAGACGAGCCGAGGCCGTGGGAAAGCGGAATTTCATTTTGCACCAAGAGATGGTGCGGGGGCAAGGCGGGCGTTAGTTGCAACGCAGCTTGCACAATCATGTTTGTCGCCCCATGGCTGACCTGAGGCAAGTCATGGTCCACCGCCCACGTCTCAGTCGGTTCTAAGACCGTTACTTTTAAGTACCGATCGACCGCCAGGCCAATTGAATCAAAGCCCGGCCCCAGATTAGCTGAAGAAGCTGGTACCTTAATTTGCATTGCCATCGTCCCCTTTACTCAATTACCCGGTAAGCACAGTGCAACGTAGCGGTCTTCAAGGCCGCCAGGGCGGCTTGCAATTGGGCCAATTGCGCCTTGCTCATTTCGTGGGTAATGATCATCACCCGGGCTTGGCCATTCTGGCCGGCTTGTTGCACGATCTGTGAGAAGCTGGCGTTGAGTTTGGCCATCTCCGTGGTCAGTTTTTGCATTTCCCCGGGTTGGTCCGGCAAAGTCAACGCCAAGTAATAGCGGTCCTTCACCGCCGCTGACTCCGCTAAGGTCAATTGCTTAGAATAGCGGTTAAAGGAATTGCCGTTTGTCTTTAAAATCATATTCTTCATGACCGTGGTAATGTCGGATAAGACACTATTCGCCGTCGGCAAGCCCCCGGCCCCGGGACCGTAAAAGAGCGTATCACCGACGGCTTGGCCCCTGACCATCACCGCGTTATTCTCATTATTGACTTCAGCTAAGGGGTGGTGGCGGTTTACCAGGGCCGGCGCAACCTCAACAAACAAACCATCCCCGGCTAAGCGGGCCACCCCCACCAGTTTAATCGTATAGCCAAAGGCCGCCGCTTGCGCCACGTCTTGGGCAGCCACCTGGTCGATTCCTTCGGTTGCCACGGCCGCCACTGGGACCCGGGTCCCAAAGGAGAACTGGCTGAGGATCACCATCTTGTAGGCGGCATCCTTACCCTTGACATCGTTGGTCGGATCGGCTTCGGCAAAGCCCAATTCCTGGGCTTTTTGCAGGGCTTGTTCGTATGACCAGTGTTGTTGGGCCATCTGAGTCAAAATGTAATTGGTCGTCCCGTTGACAATCCCCTTCACCTCGGTAATCTGGTCAGCGGCAAAACTGTCGGCAATCGTCCGTAAAATCGGGATTCCCCCGGCCACACTGGCTTCGTACAAGAGGTCACAGTGATTGGCGCGCGCCAGCTCGATCAATTCGGCCCCTTCCGTAGCGATCAAATCTTTATTGGCCGTCACCACATGCTTATGGGCGGTTAATAACTGGGTAATGACTTCCTTGGCGGGGTGAATTCCGCCCATGACTTCCACCACGATTTTAATTTCAGGGTCCGTCAAGATTTCATTCAGATCCGTCGTCAGGTGCACCTGCTGGGCGACCGCCGCGTGTTTGGCCAAATTGCGCACGACCACCGTCTTTAAGGCCAATTTGCGCCCCGTCACCGCGGAAATCTTCGCCGCGTGCTTCTGGACCATTTCCAACACTCCGCTGCCGACCGTACCGAGGCCAACCATCCCTAATTTAATTTCCTCCATCCTGTCTTCCCCATCCTTTCTTTAAAATTACGATTAATTTCTTCTCATCATTTTTTAAAGTTTACCACAGAAACCTGGCCAAATGGGGTATAATAAAGCAAAAGTAACCAGAAAAATTGGCCTAAGGAGGATCTATCAAATGAATTACCGCAGTACCCGTGACCCGCAAGCCCAGCCCGTAACGAGCGCGGCTGCCATTATCAAGGGCTTGGCCCCGGATGGTGGCCTCTTTGTCCCCAGCACGTTTCCCCAGCCCAGCTATGATTTAGCCCCGTTTACTACCCAGCCCTACCAGGCCATTGCCCAGCAAGTTTTAACCTGGTTTTTCCCCGATTTAGCCGCCTTGCCGGGGGCCGTGCAGCGCGCTTATGGTACGCAATGGGATGCCCAACAAATTACCCCGCTTTCCGCGCGCCACGGGGGCAACTATTATTTAGAACTGTTCCACGGCCCGACTCTCGCCTTCAAGGACGTGGCCTTGCAGGCCTTACCGCAACTGCTGCAACTAGCCAAGTCCCAAACTGGGGAAGACAGCGAAACGATCATTTTAACGGCCACCTCTGGCGATACCGGTACGGCAGCCCTGCGCGGCTTTCAAAACGTGGCCGGCACGCAAGTGATCGTCTTTTACCCGCGCGACGGGATCAGCCCGGTCCAAAAAGCCCAAATGCTGGGCCAAGCCGGGGCCAACCTGCACGTCGTCGCCGTAACTGGCAACTTCGATCAAGCCCAGACGACGGTCAAGCAGCTTTTTAGCGACCACGCCCTGGCCCACAAATTAGCTGCCCGCCAGCAACAATTTTCGTCCGCCAACTCGATGAACGTTGGCCGCTTAATCCCGCAAATTGCCTACTACTTTGCCGCCTACGGGCAATTATTGCAACGCCAAGAAATTCAAAGCGGGGACTTGGTCAACTTTGCCGTACCGACTGGAAACTTCGGTGACATCCTAGCTGGGTACTACGCGAAAAAATTGGGGCTACCGGTCGGGAAGCTGATTTGTGCTTCCAATGCCAACAATGTCTTAACCGACTTTTTTGCCACTGGGACCTACGATAAGCGCCGCGAATTTTACGTCACGAATTCACCATCCATGGACATTTTGGTCTCCTCTAACTTAGAACGCTTGCTGTTCGACGTCAGCGACCACGACGCCGATCTGGTGGCTCAACTGATGAACCAATTGCAAACAACCGGTCACTATACCGTGCCAGCTGAGGTGCATCAGCGTTTAACAACAACTTTTGCCGCTGGTTATGCCACCCCCATGCAACTACAAGCCGAAATCAAGCGGGTCTTTGACGCTGATAATTACCTGATTGATCCGCACACCGCCGTGGGATCGTTCGTGGCCCGCCAATACCAACAAGTCACCGGCGACCAGCGGCCGTGCGTGGTCTTGGCAACGGCCAGCCCGTACAAGTTCCCCGAAACGGTGTTGGATGCCATCAGCCCGGCCCCGGTCAGCTCCGGGTTAACGGCGATCAAACAACTGGCCGAATTTGATGCCGCCCCCCTTACCGCGGGGGTGCAAGAACTCTTCACCAATCAGCCCCAATCCCAAGCCGAGGTCGCCCCGGCCGACATGAAAGCCATTGTTCAACAAATCCTACAAGGATAAGCAAAGCCCCCGGATCCCCGGGGGCTTTATGCTATCCGTAATGCTGTTGTAGGGCGGCTAAGATCCGTTCGGCGGCGTGCCCGTCGCCAAAGAGGGCCTCATCTTCATTTTGCATGGCCCGGTAGGCCCGCTTGTCGTGCAAAAGCTCAAAGACCGCTTGTTGCAAACTGGTCGGGTCGGTCCCAACCACCCGGGTGGTTTGGGCAAAGAGGGCTTCGGGCCGCTCAGTATTTTGGCGCAACAATAAGACCGGCCGGTGAAAGACCGAGGCTTCTTCGACCGTCCCCGCCGAATCGGTCACGATCAAGTAACTGCGGGCCGCCGTATTGATAAAATCACGCAGGGCCAGCAAAGGTACCAGGTGAATCCGCGCCCGGTTGGCCAAGAGCCGCTGGGCCAAGGGAAAGCCCCGCGAATCCAAGGCCATCGGGCACAACAATTCCACGTCGGGATTGGTTTCCACCACATCGCGCATCGTCCGTAAAATTCCTTCCAGGGGCAGACCGGTATTTTCTACCCGCCCAATGGTCAGTAGCAACAAGCGCCGCTGGGGTGGCAACTGAGTTAGCAAGGGACTGGTGTAATCGGCTTGGTAGCATTGCTTTACCACGTCGACAATTGGATTCCCCGTCACCACGATTTGGGCTTCCGCCCGGTGCTCAAACAAGAGGTTTTCCTTGGCCGCAGCGGTGGGCGCCAGGTACAGATCCGCCAAGGTGTCCGTGAGCTGACGGTGCATTTCGTCCGGAAAGGGCTCGGCTTTATCAAAGGTCCGCAAGCCCGCCTCCACGTGAGCCACCGGGAGCCGGTTATAAAACCCGACCAGACTGGCGGCCAGGGTCGCCAGCGAGTCCCCTAAAGTTAAAATTAAGGCCGGCTGGGCCGCATTCACCACTGTCTGCAAGTGGTGCACCAAGCGACTCAACTCGTCCGGGCGCCCCCGCAGTTCGGCTGGATTAACGGCCAATTCAAAATCCGCGGTTAAGGCAAAATCCGCTAGCACCGTGTGCAATTGTTGGTATTGTTGCGAAGCCACCACAATTACCGGCTCAAAATCCTGGGGTGCTTGTTGCATTAATTGAATCACCGGGGCAAACTTGATCACCCCCGCCCGTGTACTCAGGGGGATCATTACTTTCAATTTCGTCATCATCCCCCCTCCTTTCTTGGGCTGGGTTTATTTTTTGGCCGGCTGCTTAGCAGTTGGTTTCTGGGGCGCGTAGAGTTCCGCGACGCGGTCGACCATCGTCAGGAAGTTATCAGCATCCAGGCTGGCCCGCCCGATCAAAACCCCATCAATATCACGCTTGCTCATGATTAACTGGATGTTTTCGGGGTTCACGCTCCCCCCGTACAGGATCCGAATCTTATCGGCTACCTCATAGGAGTAGGTATCCGCAATGCTGCGCCGGATCAAGCGACACCCTTCTTCGGCCAGGGTCGGGTTGGCGTGTTGCCCCACCCCGACGGCCCAACTTGGTTCGTAGGAAATGATGATATTTTTCACTTGATCAAAAGAAACCTCACTCAAAACATCCATCAGTTGGGCAAAGACATAGTGAACTTCACCGTTGAATTCCTGTTGGACCATCGTTTCGTCAGTACAGATAATGGGCGTCATCCCGCATTGCAAAACCGCCGCCACCTTTTTAGCCACCATGGCATTATCTTCGTGAAACAGGGTTCGCCGTTCAATGTGACCACACATCACGTATTGGACGCCGGCCGCCGCCAAGGCCCGCGGACTGACTTCGCCGGTGTAGGGCCCCGAAAATTCACCGTAGGAATTTTGGGCAATCACGCCGAGGTTGATCCCCTTGGTCTTTTGCACCATCGGGTACAGGGCTAAAAAGTGCGCCGCAATCCCGCAAGTTAAAACATCTTCACTTGGTAAGCGGTGTTGCACTTCTTCGACAAATTTAACGGCGTCTTCGACCGTCTTGTGCATCTTCCAATTCGCCGCAATAAAAGGCTTTCGCATCCTAGTGCCTCCATTTCAGATAAAAAGTTACAAATTCTCGTACGTCCAGTGTATCATAAATAAGCAAGGACCGGCTTCTTCTTTTGAAATCGGTTTCAAATTCTTTGAAGGGAAGTGCCCCCATGCGATTTCACCGCTTTGTCACCGTCCTCTTTTACACTCTGCTGTTTAGCGGTGGCATTTGGTTTTACCAAACCAATCAACCCTTTCAAAACCGGGTTAACCTCACCGCGACCCAAGCCCAACAGGCCGTGACAAATCTGGGGCGGCGCTTGACGGGGCAAAAAACCACCCACCAAGCTGCCAAGGCCACCCATAATGACATCAACGGCGCCGACAGTGGCCAGTGGACCACTAATCAAGCTACCATCTATTTAGACATGCAAAATGAAACCCTGCAAACGGCAATGAAAGAAGCCATCCTGACGTGGAACGCGACCGGCTGTTTCACCTTTAAGATCGTCAACCAAAAAAGTCAGGCCAATTTAATTGCCACCACCATGGATAAAACGGATGACCAAGCTGCTGGCTTGACCGACATGGCCGTGAACACGACGACGGGTTACTTCATCCGCGGCCACGTCTACTTAAACACCGCCTACCTGCTGAATCCGGCGTATGGTTACACCCATGAACGGATCGTTAATACCGCTGAACACGAACTCGGCCACGCGATCGGTCTGAGCCACACCGGCCAAATTTCCGTCATGCAACCGGCCGGGTCCAACTACTCCATTCAACCCGCGGACGTGGCAGCAGTACAAAAGCTTTACCAACCGGCCGCCAAGCAATAAGCTGACCTCCCGTTCCCAACCAGGGGAGCGGGATTTTTGCTTTGGATAATGATTAATCATGTTATAATAAAAAGGATTTTGCATAAAGGACGGAATTTAATTATGAAGAAGCTGAAGCTTGAAGACGTGGCGGCTTTAGCCGGGGTTTCAAAAACCACGGTTTCCCGGGTCATTAACCGGCGCGGCTCCCTGAGCCAAAAGACCATCGATAAAGTCGAAGCCGCAATGGCCCAGCTCAACTACCACCCCAACGTGATCGCGCAACAATTGCATACCCAACGCACCAATTTAATTGGCATTTTAGTCCCCTCCGTGGCCAATCCCTTTTTTGGGGAATTAACCATGTACCTTGAAGACGCCCTTTTTCAGCGGGGCTATAAGGTACTGATCAGTGATGCTCTGAACCAAACCGCCAAAGAAGAGCGCTACCTCAGTCAGCTCATGGGCCACCAAGTCGATGGGCTGATCATCGCCACGCATAATAATAAGCTGGAGGAATACCAGCACGCCAATTTGCCGATTGTCGCGATCGACCGCTTCTTGCGGGCTGACATTCCGGTCGTGGCTTCCGACAACTACGCGGGCGCAAAGCTGGCGACCGAAGCCTTAATTCAGCGGGGCTGTCAGCACATTATTCACACCTACACGACCAACCCTTCCAACTGGCACGATAACCAGCGGGAAAAGGCCTTTCAAGCCGTGATGGCCGACCACCATTTACCGGCCATCACTTACACCACCGCTTTTGACTGCCCGCCCGCCGAACGAACGGCGCGATTTGAACGCTTATTTGATGAACACCCCGCGGTCGATGGTATCTTTGCCAGCAATGATCTTGACGCCGCCCGCCTGCTTAGTCTAGCGCGCGCCCGGGGCTACCGGGTCCCAGCCGACTTGCAAATCATTGGTTACGATGGGGCCCAAGCGACCCAAGAACTCGTGCCGGAACTGGCCACAATCATCCAGCCGATTGAACAAATGGCCACCTACGCCGTTAAGCTGTTGGCGGACCGCATGGCCGGCGAATTCACCCCGACTTCAACCGTCCTGCCAGTTAATTTAAAAACTGGCCAAACCTTGAAAATTTTGCCATAACACAAATCCCCTGACACCATTTGGCGCCAGGGGATTTACTTTGCACTTAACCTTTTTAATACCAACCGTTAGCTTGCCAAAAGGCTTGCGCGGCACTCCAAGAGCCGTAACGGGAGGCGACGTATTGATCGGCAACCCGTTCTTGGTTGGCTGGGGAGTAGTCACCGCCCAAGTAAGCGGCTGACAATTGGTACTTCCCGATGTATTGACCATTGCGGGCGTTGTAGTTGCCCCCGGATTCACGGGCCGCAATCCACGCCTTTGCGGCGGCATCGTTGCCGGCCACGCTCGACGTGTAACCACTGTTAGCTGTGTTCGCCGTGGCTTGGGCTGGCGTAGTCGCATTGGCGGCCACGTCTTGCGCGGTGGCCGGCTTGATTTCACCGTTGTCTTTAATCACCAGCTTTTGTCCCACGTAAATCAAGTTTACGTTTTGAATGTTGTTGTCTTGGGCTAACTTGGTCACCAAGCTGTTGTCCTTGGCAAACTTTTGGGAAATGCTGGACAGCGTGTCCCCCGCTTGGACGGTGTAGATTGTGTCCGCGTTGGCGGCAATCGTCCCAGCCGTCAATCCTAATGATGCTACAGCAGCAGTTGTCAACACACTCTTCTTTAACATAGGTTCCTTAACCATCCTTTACTTAAACCGTTCATTTCTTCAACGCCCTCTATCATAAGCACTGAATGTTACCAGGAGGTCACAGGAGAGTTGCTTTTTGCCCGAAGCGGGGCGCTTTTTTGTAATCTTTTGTAACATTGACGGGCCAAGCTCACCACCCAATCGCGCAATCCTATGGCGCCCACCGGGTTGGCTGTTGGGGCCGTCAACCGGTTTGCCGGGCGGCGCCCACAAAAAAATTCCTGATTTGCTCATTAAAGGGTTAAATTAACCCCCCTTTAAAACCAGGAATCTTCATTTTTACTTGTTTTATTGCAATTCTTTTACAAATGTCTTGGTTAAGTAATCCGCCACCCCGTCTTCATCATTCGACGTTGTCAAGTGGTCGGCGACCGCCTTGACGGCCGGGAGCCCGTTGGCCATCACGACACCATCGCCGGCGCCAATGATCATCTCCAAATCATTATCGGCATCGCCAAAGGTCATCAGTTCCGCGGCTTGCCAACCAAAGTGGGCCAAGAGATGATTTAGTCCCACCATTTTATTGACCCCGAGCGGCAGAAATTCCAAGATATGCGGTTGCGATTGCACCACCCGCAGCTTGGCCGTCACGGCCGCTGGCACCTGGGCCTTGGCTTGGGTCACCTTAGCCGGCTCAGTTGCCAAGACCGCCTTGGCAAAGGGATGCTCAGCGCCCGGCAGGTCGACCATCGTCGTGTCAACGAATTCAATATTTTTGACCGTTCCTTTGTAGCGGGCCGGCCCCAATTCCGTCAGTTCGTAAACCCGGTCAAAATCCAAGACGTCCATGGGCAGCCCTTGTGAGCGTAAATAGTCATAGACGGCTTGCAAGTCCGCTTTCGTCGTCCCCTGGGCATATAATGGTTGCTTCGTCTGGTTATTAACGACCAGCCCCCCGTTAAAGGTAATCGTAAAGTCATCCGGCTGGTGAAGATCCAATTGGTCGATATAATGGCCAATCGCATTGATCGGCCGGCCCGTACACAGGACCACTTTAATCCCGCTTTCGTGCAGGCGCTTCAGCGCGCGCTCATTAGCTGGGCTGATCTCCTTTTGGCTGTTTAACAAGGTGTTATCTAGGTCTAAGGCAATCATCTTAATCATATTACTTTCCCTCTTTTAACATCGTGACTACCAAGAGGCGGGTAAACTGGGCGTTTCCGACCTCATTCATGTGAACATTGTCTTTGCCGAACCAAGCCGGGTGGTCGGCACTCTTGGCGTTCCAATCCACCTCGTGCACATTCTTGTGGGTCCGGGCCAATTCGTGCACCTGCTTGACGACTTGCTTTTGCCAGGGCTTGGTCGGTACGTGGGGCGTGATCCAGTACAGCTGCCGATCGCCGACCGTCGCAATAATTTCGCGGGCCGTCTGGTCGCTGATTGCCCCGTTGGTCCCTAAGTTGACGACCACCTTGGGGGCCAGTTGATTTTTGGTGGCTAAATCCTTTAAGACGCTCAACCCACCGTCACCTTGACGCCCCACTTGGGCATCGACAATTGCATGCGGCATCACTTCTTGCAGGTCACCAGCCGCATCCACCATCACGGAATCACCGACCGCCGTTACCTGCCACGTGCTGGCCTTGGCCAACTGCTGTTTGGTCAACTGATATTTCTTTTGTAAGGACGGACTGGAGACGTCGACTTGCGGCACCTTGCCCGCTTTGATTTGCCTGTTGCGAGCAGCCGTCGCCTGTTTGCTGTGCTGTAACTGGGTTTGGAGGGCCGATTTGGTTGGCTGCGGTTGGGGGCCGAAAATCCCGACCAGGGCCACCCCCAAAATTACCAGCGCGCTTACCAAACTGCCCCAGGCCAGTTTAGTCTGCGGCCGCCAGGACAGCCAATAGCGCCAATTGCGGTGAGCGGTCGGCAACTCAATCAATTGGTAGGATAATTCACTGATCAACAAGATCAAAATGATCTCGGTTCCAGCACTGAGGAGGGGATGATTCCCCACCGGAAACAAGGCTTCGTAAAAGACCATCACCGGCAATTGATAAATGTAAATCCCGTAAGAACGTTGGCCGAGGTAGTGAAAGACCGGATTGGTCAGCCACTGGTTCACCCGGGCGCCGGGGTGAACAATCGTGGCCAAGAGGACCATCCCGAGTAAACTGGTCACAAACATGCAGCCCCGGTAGGTGCTGGCTGCTTCCCCGTTCACCACCAAGAAACTGGCCACCGTCAACCCTAAGGCCACCAGCCCCACGCCTTCTAAGATCCAGCGGGCAGAAGGCTGCAGCTGGGTCGTCAGCTGTTGGCGAGGCCAAACTAAGGCCAGCCAACTCCCCAACAGCATGGCAAAGGCCCGGGTATCCGTCCCATAGTAGACCCGGTTGATGTTTGCTGGATCATACAAAACCGCCATGGCCACGGCCGATGCGATCGCCAACCCCAAGGTCAGCCAGCGAGTCTTGGTCAGGCCCAAATGCTTTAAGCTAGCCAGTAATAAGACCGGCCAAAGCAGGTAAAACTGAGCCTCCACCCCGAGCGTCCACAGGTGGGTAAAGGGCGAGACGGCCGTAAAGCGATCAAAATACGACTGCCCGTGCCCAACGGCCCACCAGTTATAAACCCAAGTTAAATTCGTGACCACAATCGTCCGCAGGTGAACCAAGGCGGGGCGGTCAAAGAGGGTGATATAGGCGCTGGTGGCCATTAGCATCCCCACTAAAGGCGGGTAGAGCCGACTGAAGCGGCGCCGGTAAAATTGCCTTAAGCGCACCCCTTGGCCTTGCTGCCAACGGTTCGTTAGCTGATTGGTCACAAAATAACCCGAAATCAATAAAAACAAGGGTACCCCCAAAAAGCCCCCGGGCATTCGATTCGGCAACAGGTGATAAATAATGACGGCAATTACCGCCAGACTACGCAGCCCATCGACCCCGGTCACAAAACGCGGTGGGGTTTGGGCGTGGGCGAGTGGCCCTTGCGATTTCATTGAAATCCTCCTCTGTCATTTGTTTTACACGGTCTTAAATTTTCCCTTTCAATTATAAGCGTCTTACCCAAGCTTGACCACTCTCGGGCCAAAAAAGCCGAGTGAAAAAGCGCTTCGGTCCTCCCGAAACGCTGCTGCTTACCCCACGTGATTTTCCTTTAAGATGGCCGCTACCAAGTCGGCCATTGCCGCCGGCTTTTCCCACTCTTCAAAATGATCCATTGCTTCAGGTTGGACGTAGTAGTGCTCATTAATGTATTCTTCGTATTTAATCACGTTTTGGGAATGGGGAATATTGAGCTTTAAAATCCGGACTTGCTGGATAAAGCCCCGTTCCGCCGCCAGTTCTGAGCGGCCATTGTGGACCATATTGCCAATTTCATAATAAGTCGACCCATCCTTGCGGGTAATTTCTTCAATGATGTCTAACGTTCCCGGTCGTTTTTGTGCTTCACTCATGGCTGATTCCTTTCGTAATTTAAGCCGGGCTGGGCCGAAGAGTTTAACCAGTCTTCATCCCAGTCGGCTTTTCGATGTTTATTTAATTGTAAAACCAAACTGTCTCGCCGCCAAGTCGCCCTTCCGCTCAAGCAAAAAAGCAGGACTCCCGTAAGAGTCACTGCTTGTAATCTCAGCTTTGCTTTTGCCGGGCCCGTTCCAAGCGGTGTTGCTTTTGGCGGGCGCGCTTGGCCTTGCGTTGCTTGTGACGCATTTCTTGCTTGGCCTTTTGGCGTTCGTCTTCCTTGATTTTGGACTTGATCTTCTTTTTGTAGCCAGGCTTAACCTTCTTCTTGGTCTTCTTCACGTACCCCTTCAAGGTTGGATCCAAAGCCGCTTTACGCCGCTTGTAGCTTTGCCGCCGGTTGCGGTCGTAGGTCGTTACGACACGGCCATTTTGCAAGGTCTTGGGGGTAAACTTGATCCCCCGTTCTTCCAGTTTGGCCACCAGCTCGTCTTCGGCTGGCGCATACAGGGTGATCGCCGTCCCGGTTAAATTCCCCCGGCCGGTCCGCCCAACCCGGTGGACAAAGTATTCTAAATCACTCGGAATATCATCGTTAATGACCAAGGACACCCCGTCTAGGTCGATCCCGCGGGCCGCCAAGTCCGTTGCCACAATAAACTGGAAGTCCATGTTGCGAACTTGGCGCATCGTCTTCTTACGTTCCCGGGGTTCCACCCCCCCATGAATCAAGGCCACTTTTAAGCCCCGCTCCATCAAGTAGGCGTGCAAGGCTTCCGCCCGCTCCCGGGTATTGGCAAAGACTAAGGCTAAGAAGGGATCCCCCATTGTCAATAAGCGGTAGACCAGATCGTTTTTATCGCGGCCCTTCGTTGACAGCAACCAGTTTTCCACGTTCGGGTTGATGACCGTTTCGGTCGGAATTTCTTCGACCACTGGGTTTTCCAGGTACTTCTTTAAAAACGGCCGCAACCCTTGGGGAATCGTGGCGGAAAAGACCATCATCTGCAGGTCACTCGGGAAGTGGGCCGCAATTTGGTCGACCGGTTCCAAAAAGCCCATGTCCAAGGTCATGTCGGCTTCGTCAATCACAAACTGGGTCGCCAAGTGAATGTCTAAGGCTTGGGAGTTGATTAAGTCCAAAATCCGCCCCGGCGTCCCAATTACCAACTGCGGTTGCTTGCGTTCCAATTGTTCAATCTGGTGGGCCTTATCGGTCCCGCCCACATAATTGTGAATCGTCAGTGGAGTCGGCGCAAAGCGGTTTAACTGCTTGGCCGCCGCGTAAATCTGGTAGGCCAACTCCCGGCTCGGGGTGGTGATCACAGCTTGGACCTGTTGGTTGGCCGGGTCCAGTTGGGTAAAGATCGGCAACAAGAAGGCGTGCGTCTTCCCGCTCCCGGTCTGGGATTGGCCCACGACACTCTTCTTTTGCAAGACCAGCGGAATCACCCGTTCTTGAACCGGGGTGGGCTGGTGGAACTTCAAATCGTCAATCGCCGCCATCAACCACGGCGCTAAGTTTAATTCAGCAAATTGTTTTGGCATTTTGTCATCCTTTCTGCTTGCCAGGCCGGTACTCCTTCACCAATTGGGTCAATTCGGCAATGACCTGCTCAATTTCGGCGTGGTCAGCCGCTTGGGCGCCGCTGGCCAAGGGGTGCCCGCCCCCGTGGTGAGCCTTGGCTAATTCATTGATCACGGGACCCTTGGACCGGAGCCGAATCCGGTAATGGCCATCCCCTTGCACAACAAAGATCGCCCAGGCCAGCACATCACTGATCCGCCCCGGCAACGACACAATTGCGGACGTGCCGGCTTCGGTAATCCCAAATTGGTCCAAGACATCCTGTTCCAGGATCAAGTACCCGGCCCCAGCTTGAATTTGTAAGTTCTGGTAGACGTAAGCCGACAAACGGGCCGCCGGCAATGACATTTCGTTTTCCCGTTGGCCAATTTTGGCCGCCTCCGCGCCCGCGGCCATCAGCGCCCCGGCCACCAGCATCGTCCGGGCCGACGTTGCTGGGTACAAGAACCGCCCGGTATCGCCAATGATTCCCGCGTACAGGGCGTTCGCCGCCGTCTTCGGTAAGGTGAGCTTTGCGGCGAAGTGCTGATAAAAGTCGTAAATCATTTCCGAAGTACTGGAGGCTTGATCTTGCACCCACATCAAATCCCCGTAGGGTTCATCATTGGGGTGGTGATCAATCTTGATCAGTTGACTCCCGTTGTCAAAGCGCCGGTCGTCAATCCGCGGCGCATTGGCCGTATCGGTGACGATCACCAGGGCGTTGGCGTACTCGTCACTTTCAATTTCATCCATCGTGCCAATCCAGCTCAGACTCGGAATTTCCTTGCCGACCACATAGATTTCTTTGTATGGGAAGGACGCCTTTAAAATTTCGGCTAACCCGACTTGCGAACCAATCGCATCGGGATCCGGGCGTTGGTGGCGATGAATAATGATCCGCGAGTACTTTTCAATCTGTGCATAAATTGCTGCCAGTGTGTCCATAATTGGCTTCCTTTCTACCGTTAGCGTTAGTCACTGTTCCCAATTATAACAAACTTTCCGGCTTCCCGGCAGTCAGTTGCGCAAAAGAAAACAGCCTGGTCCCAAGTGGATCAAGCTGTCTGATGACCAACCTTCTTATTTGTCTTCCGTTGGCTTTTCAGCCGGCGCTGCTTCTTCCGGTTCCGCAGGCTGCTCAGCGTCAGCCTTGGCCGTTGGTTCCGCCTTGGCTTCCGCTTCAGCATCGGCATCGGCGGCTGAGGCCGGCGCTTCGGTCGCTTGGGCTTCAACCCGTTGGATAGCGCCCAGATCAAAGACCAGGTAAACCCCTTCGCAATCCAGCGTTACCGTCCGCTTTTGTTGGTCAATTTCGGCCACGACCCCGTGGAGCCGCCCGATCGTCACCACGTGATCACCCGGCTTTAATTGACTCATCATTGATTGGTGCTTCTTTTGTTGCTTTTGTTGGGGCCGAATCATGAAGAAATACATCAGGGCCACCATTAAAACAATTAATAAGATACTTGACATTCCAGAGCTTTGCAACAGACTTCTTCCTTTCTATTCTTTCTGCGTTCTTTTACAACAATACCAGAAATGGTGGGAAAAGCAAGCGCCATTCTACTCATTAAGCCAAGGTCGCTTGCAGCGCTTGTAAATTGGCCAGGGCCAAGACTTGTTTGGCCACGGCTACGTTGGCGTGCAACATCTGGTGCAGACTCGCCAATTGAAAGCCCGTCGTCCCCAATTGCCGAACATCGGTGGCAAAAGCGTGATGACGCAAGTTTAACACTTCACCGTTCACCAACACCTTGCCCGCCCAGCCGGCCTTCAGTGGCCACGGAGTAATGATCCGGTCAATTTGACAGGCGTGCGCCAGTTGGATGGTCGCTAAATCATTCGCCACCACCGCGGTCCTGGTCCCCGCTGGCAAGAGCTGTTGGGTCAGGGTGACGATTCGCTGCCACTCGGCCTGCTCTGCAGCCGGCGGTAAATTGACCAGCAGGGCGCCGGCCCGCGCCGGGCGGGCCGCCAGACTCGCTTGCCGCAACTCGGTCAGCCCGGCCCCCAAGACCGGGTACCAGGCCCCCGGCGCCGCTTGGGCCCACGTCCGATTGGCCTCGACCGCCCGGCGCAAGTCATCGACCGGCGCATAATAGTCGGGAGCTTGATACATTGCGACCGGCTCTTGGGCCTGGGCCGCTTGTTGCCAGGTGGCCGCTTGCTCCGGCGTCAATGTCAACTTGGCCTGGTTGTGCGGATTAACGTAGTGAATCCCGACCCGGGCGGTATTCTTTTTCACCTTGAGCAAGGGCCAAAAAGCCCCGGCAAAGGTCATCAACTTCCCCGGCCAGTTCAATACCGCCGCCAGCCCGCCCTGGGCCTTAATGGCCGCTAAGCCCGGTTGCGTCTGGTAATCAACCAGGTTGACGGCCAGGGTGTGAATCCCGGCGGCGGTTAGCTCACTTGGCTTCACCGGTATAAAGGGCGCCGTCAAATAAGGCACTAATTCACTCATGACCGATCCTCCTCATTTGGAAAAGCGATCCCGAGGTGCTCGTATGCTGCGGGAGTGACCAGCCGGCCCCGCGGGGTGCGGCTGATAAAGCCAATCTGCAACAGGTAGGGTTCATAAACTTCTTCAATCGTGGCGGCTTCTTCCCCAATATTGGCCGCAATTGTTTTGACCCCGACTGGTCCCCCACCGTAGTAATTAATCATCGTCAGCAGCATCTTGCGATCGGTGGCGTCCAACCCCCGCTGGTCAACGTCGAGCAAGGTCAACGCCTGGTCAACACTGGCTTCATCAATGGTCGCTTTCCCCGCTACTTGGGCGAAGTCACGGACCCGCTTCAACAAGCGGTTGGCAATCCGGGGGGTCCCCCGCGAGCGCCAGGCCAAGGCTTTCGCCCCTGCCGGGTCGATGGCAGTTTGGAAAATGGCCGCACTGCGGTTGATAATCTGCCCTAATTCAGCGGGCGTGTAGTAATTCAAGCGCTCAATGATCCCAAAACGATCCCGCAGCGGCGCCGTTAACAACCCCACCCGGGTCGTCGCGCCGACCAAGGTAAAGGGCGGTAAGGGAAAATGAACCGGGTGAGCCGTGGGACCTTCGCCGACCACAATATCGATGTAAAAGTCTTCCATGGCTGAATAGAGCATTTCTTCCACCACCTTAGGCAAGCGGTGAATTTCGTCGATAAATAAGACATCCCCCGGCTGCAATTCGTTTAACAAGGCCACCAAGTCCCCGGGCTTTTCAATCGCCGGCCCCGAGGTCGTCTTGATCCCGACGCCCATTTCATTGGCAATCACCATCGCCAAGGTCGTTTTCCCCAACCCCGGCGGGCCATACAAGAGGACGTGATCCAGGGCTTCTTCGCGACCCTTGGCGGCTTCAATGTAAACCTGCAATTCGGCCTTGAGCTTGGCTTGGCCAATGTAGGTCGCTAACCGCCGCGGGCGTAAGCTAACTTCTAACTGCCCTTCTTCATCACTGGCGACATCGGCCCCCATCAGGCCGTGTGCTTCATCTACCATGACAGTTCCTCCCTTCGGCTACTTGTTCAACAAACGCAGCCCCGCCCGCAAGTATTCGGCCGTCGGCTGGTCTGGTTCCTTTAGCAGTTGTTTTTCCACCCGCTTGATATCCCGTTCGGCATAGCCTAATGAAGCCAAAGCGGCCAAAGCATCGGCCAGGGCGGGACTTTGCGCAGCGCTGGTCGGTTTAACCGTAAAGTCAAGGGTTAAGTCCGGCCACAGGGCATCGACCTTATCTTGCAGCTCAACAACGATCCGCGCGGCGGTCTTTTTCCCGATGCCCGGAAACTTGGTCAGGTAATTGACGTCATTGTCGCCAATGGCTTGAATCAAGGCCTGGTGATCGGGGTTGGCCAGGATGGCCAGGGCACTCTTGGGACCAATCCCCGAGACCCCCAAAAGTTTCTCAAAGAGCTGCTTTTCATTGGGATCGCTAAAGCCAAAGAGGGTCAGACTATCTTCTTTGACGGCTTGGTAAACATACACCCGGACCGCCGTTTGCTGGTCTACTTCATACGCGTAGGGATTGGCCACCGCAATCCGGTAACCGACGCCATTCACGTCTAAGACAATATAGGTCGGGGTGACCATTGCAACCTGCCCATTTAAGTATTCGTACATTCCGTATCCTTTCTGAGAAGCCCCCCGCTTCCCGCTTAAAACTCATGGTCATCAAATTCGCCCGCAAATGGTTCGTGACTTTCCTGAATTCGTTTGAACAGTTTTTCCAGGTCCCGGTCGGTTAAATGAATCAAGACCGGCCGACCGTGGGGACAATTAAAGGGATTTTCACAATCCGGCAAGGCCGCTAAGAGGGCCACGGCTTCGCGGTCCGCTAGGTGGTGGTTGGCCTTGATCGCCCGTTTACAACTCATCATAATGGCCGTTTTGGCCCGAAAATCCGCGATGCTTAAGCGCCCATCGGCCAAGACCCAATCGACCATTTCCCGAATCGTGTCCTCTTCTTGGCCTTCGATTAACCAGGTCGGGTGACTAGCCACCATGAAACTGTTTTGGCCAAAGGAGCTCAGGTGTAGCCCCGCTCCGGCCAGGGTCGCCAGGTGGCGGTTAATTTTCAGAGCCTCTGCCACTGAGTAGTTTAAAATCAAGGGGGTCAAAAAGCTCTGCTGATCCGCGCTAACCTCCCCGATTTCGCGCCGAAAGCGTTCATAGTTGATCCGCTCTTGGGCCGCGTGCTGATCGACGATGTAGAGGCCATCGGAAGCTTGCGCCAATAAAAAGGTCCCCTGTAACTGCCCAATGTAGCGCAAGGTTGGGAAACGCTGGGCACTGCTGGTGTCGTCGATTGGTAAGGTGCCCTGTTCGGCCTTCGGGGCGGGCGCAGCTGAGGAAGTAGGCACGGGCGCCGGCGTTGGAAACGGCGGTTTATCCCCTTCACCTTGGTAGCGGGCATCAAATTCTTGCACCAGTGGACTTTGCAGCTCACTAACCTGATGGATAATAATGGGGGCCACGGCTTGCGCGGTTGGCTTTGAGGGGTGGGCCGGGGCGGGCGGCAGAGCCTGGGCCTCTGGTGGCGCCGCGGGTTCTTGATAGGCTGCCGCTTGTTCTTGGACCACCGGCGGTACTTCCGCGGCCGCACTGCCGGCTAAGAGTTGGCCCGTTTTTTCACCCACATCCGGAATTAAATTTTCCTGGGCCAACCGGGCTTGAATCGTGGTTGTCAACAGTTGCCCTAGCTGGGCTTCCTTGCTCAACCGCACCTCCCGTTTGGCCGGGTGAACGTTCACGTCGACCAATAACGGATCCAAATTAATATCGATGACCGCGAAGGGGTAGCGACCAACCATTAATTTGGAACCGTAACCTTCAATGAGGGCCTTGGTCAAATTAAAGTTACGCACGTAACGGTGGTTGATCAGCAGGGTCTGATACTTGCGCCCCGCCCGGGTCAACTCTGGCAAGGACACGTAGCCATGAATGGTAAAATCATCATCCTGGCCTTCAATGGCCACCATTTTACGGGCCACTTTAACCCCATAGATAGCCGCAATTACCTGTTGGAGATTGCCGTTACCGGCCGAGCGAAACAGCTCCTTGCCATTATTGGTTAGGGAAATGGCGACCGTCGGATTGCCCAGGGCCAAGCGGTAGACCATGTCGACAATCTGGCTCAACTCAGTTTGGGGCGACTTTAGGTACTTTAAACGCGCCGGCGTATTATAAAAAAGTTGGCTGACGGTCACATCAGTCCCGGGCCGGGCGGACGCGACGCCTTGCGCCAGCACTTCGCCGCCCCGGACGTGATATTGGTAGCCATCTGCGCCCGCCACGGCCGTCACCATCGTCATGTCCGCCACCGAGGCAATACTCGGCAGGGCTTCGCCCCGAAAGCCCATTGTCGTGACCCGAAACAATTCCCGTTTAGAAGTAATCTTGCTGGTCGCGTGGCGGCGAAAGGCCAGCGGGACTTGGTCCGCCGGGATCCCTGCGCCATCGTCAATCACCCGAATTTCGGCTAAGCCCGCTTCTTTAACTAAAACGTCGATGCGGCGGCTGTGCGCGTCAATGGCGTTTTCCACCAGTTCTTTGACGACCGACGCCGGCCGTTCAATTACTTCCCCGGCCGCGATTTGGTCCGCTAAGATGGCCGGTAATTCTTGAATTTGCGCCATTGCGTTCACCTACTTCAACTTTCTTTGCCATTGGTAAACCTGATTCATGACTTCCATTGGTGTCAGTCCCATCAAATCCAGTTCCTTGAGCTGGGCCAACACTTGACTGGCTTTTTTGTCCGCCGGCTTGGCGGCTGGTGCGGGAGCCGGACCGAATAATTCTAATTGCCCACTGGCTTCTTCTACCAGCTGAGGGGCTGAGGATGGCACGGCAGGAGGCGTCGCTGGCGTTGGAGCTGCCGTTGCGGTCCCCTTTTCCAGCTGACCTAAAATTACATCCGCCCGGGCCAAGAGACTGGCCGGCAACCCCGCTAATTTCGCCACGTGCACCCCGTAGGACTTGTCAGCCGGTCCGGGTTCCACCCGGTGCAAAAAGACCAGCTCGCCGTTTTCTTCACTCGCGCCGACGTGAACATTTTTCAGTTGCGCCAAGCGCTGATCCAGTTGCGTCAGCTCATGGTAGTGGGTGGAAAAAAGGGTCTTAGCGTGGACGTGATCATGGACATATTCAATAATTGCCTGGGCTAAGGCCATCCCATCATAAGTAGCCGTGCCCCGCCCGATCTCGTCAAAGAGGATCAAGGAATTCGGGGTCGCATTTTGCAAGGCGTTATTGGCTTCCATCATTTCAACCATAAACGTACTTTCTCCCGAGACCAGGTCGTCGGCGGCCCCGATTCGGGTAAAGATTTGATCAAAAATCGGCAAGTCGGCCGCATCCGCGGGCACAAAACAGCCAATTTGGGCCATCACGGCAATCAGGGCTAATTGCCGCATGTAGGTACTCTTCCCCGACATGTTGGGCCCGGTGATCAAAAGGATCGCCGTTTGGGGATCCATCACCACGTCATTGGGAACGTAAGCTTGGTGGCCCAAGAATTTTTCCACGACCGGGTGGCGGCCGCCGGAAATCTTCAGTTCGTGGCGTTGATTTAAGGTTGGCCGCACAAAGTGGTAATCTTCACTGACCACGGCAAAGCTCTGCAAGACATCCAATTCCGCCAAGTTTGCGGCCAGAGCCTGCAGACGGCTGATTTGGGCTTTGACTTGGTCGCGGACGGCCACAAACAAATCATATTCCAAGGACGTTGATTTTTCTTGGGCTTCCAGGATGATTGCTTCTTTTGCCTTGAGCTCCGGCGTGGCAAACCGTTCGGCGTTGACCAGGGTTTGCTTGCGTTCATAACGATCGGCCGGCAGCTTGGCAATGTTGGCCTTAGTCACTTCGATGTAGTAACCAAAGACGTGGTTGTAGCCAATTTTCAAGTTATTGATCCCGGTTGCGGCCCGTTCTTTTTCTTGCAGTTCCGCAATCCATTGCTTACCGTTCTCCATCGCATCGCGGTAGGTATCCAATTGCTGATTGTAACCCGGCTTGATGATTCCCCCCTCGGTAATTGCCACCGGGGCATCCTCAACCACGGCCCGGTCAATCAAAGACGCAATATCGCTCAGCGGATCCAACCCCGCCGTTAGTTGGTCAAAGACTGGCGCCGCCAAGGTTTCCAAAACGTATTTAATTTTCGGCACTTGTTGCAAGGACGTTTTTAATTGCACTAAGTCCCGGCCGTTGACACTGCCATAAGCTACCCGCCCGGCTAAACGTTCTAAGTCATAGACCTTGGTCAATTCGGCCTGCAGGTTGCTGCGTTCAAAGTAGTGGTCTAATAAAACAGCGACCTTATCCTGGCGTTCCTCAATCTTGGCCTGATCAATCAACGGCCGGTCCAACCAGCGTTTTAATAACCGGCTCCCCATCGCCGTTTTGGTGGCATCCAGCAGCCAGGCCAACGTCCCTTGCTTTTTGCCGCTACGCATGTTGATCATCAATTCGAGGTTGGCCTTCGAATTGTGGTCAATTTTCATGTAGGCATTTAATTCGTAAGCCTGGGCGACTTGCAGATGGGCGAGGGCCCGCTTTTGGGTCGTTAACAAGTACGAAACCAATAACGTGACCACCGCAATTTCTCCGTCGTCGGTCAGCGCCTGGGTCAAGTAACTGATTTCTGCTTGCCCCGTTTGCGGCGTTTGGTGCGACAAGAGGAGGTTTTGCTTGGTCAGGACCGTGGTGAGGCTCGCCGGTAATTCCTGGTCATAAACGACTTCTTTGGTCTGCAGGTTGATCAATTCATTAATTACCGCCGCTTCGGTAGCGAGGCTCGTTACCTTTAATTCCCCCGTCGTCAAATCAGCATAGGCCAGCTTAAAGCCCGGCGCTTGCGGCAAAACGGCCGTTAGATAATTGTTGCTTTGGGCGTCATCCCCCTTGAGATCCATCTTGGTCCCCGGGGTAACCAACCGGGTAACGGCCCGCTTGACCATTCCCTTGGCCTGTTTGGGGTCTTCCATTTGTTCACAAATGGCGACCTTATAACCCTTATCAATTAAAATATCGATGTAATTATCGACCGCCCGGTACGGTACCCCACACATTGGAATTGGGTTAGCTGCACTGTGGTTACGGGTGGTGAGGGTCAACTCCAGGATTTGGGCTCCCTTAATCGCATCCTCATTAAATAGTTCGTAAAAATCCCCCAACCGGTAAAATAAAAAGGCATCTGGATACTGATCCTTCACCGCTTGGTACTGCTTCATCATTGGCGTTTGTTTTGCTTTTGCCACCTTATCCTCCTCATTTTTCCCGTGATTGAAAATCAGCGCCAACGAGGGCTTACATTGGCTGCTCATCCTTCGCTTGGCGCTGATTCATTTCTCTGGGCCCGCGGGCCCGTTTGACTGCAAAGCCCCCGGTTACTTGGCGTAATCAACGGCCCGAACCTCACGGATCACCGTCACCTTAATGTGACCTGGATATTCCAGTTGGTCCTCAATTTCTTGTTTCACATCGTGGGCCAGGACCGTTGCTTGACGGTCATTGACCTTAGTTGGTTTGACGATCACCCGCAACTCCCGGCCGGCTTGGATCGCGTAACTGTGATCCACGCCCCCATGGGCATTGGCAATTTCTTCTAATTGCTTCAGCCGTTGGATGTATTGTTCCAAGGATTCGCTCCGCGCGCCGGGCCGGGCCCCGGAAATTGCATCCGCGGCTTGAACGAGCACGGCAATTACCGACGTGGCCGGCACATCGCCGTGGTGGGAGGCAATCGTGTTGATCACGACCTGACTTTCCTTGAACTTCCGGGTCAATTCCACCCCCAGTTCAACGTGGGAGCCATCGACTTCGTGGTCGATCGCCTTGCCAATATCGTGCAATAATCCAGCCCGCTTGGCCATCGTGATGTCTTCGCCCAATTCGGCGGCCATAATCCCGGCCAGCTTGGCGACTTCAATCGAGTGGTGCAGGACGTTTTGCCCGTAGCTGGTCCGGTATTGCATCCGCCCGATCGTCTTGATCAGATCCGGGTGAATGGAATGCAACCCGAGGTCAAAGACGGTTTGTTCTCCGACTTCGCGCAAGTGGTTGTCCATATCCTTTTGAGCCTTTTCGACGGCCTCTTCAATCCGGGCCGGATGAATCCGCCCGTCTTGAATTAAGTGTTCCAAAGCCATTTTGGCGATTTCCCGCCGGACCGGATCAAACCCACTCAATACGACCGCTTCTGGCGTATCGTCAATGATCAGATCAATCCCGGTTAAGGTTTCTAAGGTCCGGATATTGCGGCCTTCTCGCCCAATAATCCGCCCCTTCATTTCGTCGTTTGGCAAATTAACAACCGAAACCGTGGCTTCTGATACCATATCCGCGGCCGAACGCTGAATCGCATCGACAATCAAGGTCTTGGCTTTGCGATCGGCGACTAATTGGGCCTCTTGTTCGCTGTCCCGGATCATCGTTTCTCGTTCGACTTGCAGCTCGTCTTTTAATTGGTTCAAAATCTGTTCCCGTGCTTGGTCACGGGTCAACTCGGCAATTTCTGCCAACTTGGTTTGTTGAGCTTGAACCAGTTCTGCTACTTGTTGTTGATCTTTTTGAATTTGCTCGTTTCGCTGGTCTAATTTCCGTTCGCGCGAACTGATAGCATTTTCTCGATGTTCAAGCAGACTGTCCTTCCGGTCTAAGGTCGTTTCCCGTTGCAGCAAGCGTTCTTCTTGCTTTTGCACTTCGCTGCGACGGCTCTTTAACTCTTGCTCGACCCCTTCACGATAGCGGTGACTTTCTTCCTTGGCTTCCAAGATAGCCTCTTTTTTGGCGGTCGCCGCTTCTTTTTTAGCGGAAGCAATAATCTCCTCGGCGCTATTGTGCGCTTGTGTAATCTGACGTTCAATAATTGACTTTCGAATTACATAACCGACAATAATCCCGACAACAATAGCGATGACGGCGGTAAATAAGTTATTCATACCCATTTTCCCTCCAAATCAACTATTATTCGTTGTTGGTCTTTTAAAAAGTTCGAAAATACGCGAAAATTTCACGTACAGATTTAATTTTAAACGGGACGAAAAGGGGTGTCAACATTAAGCCTTCGCTCCGGCTGAAAAATAAAAAGTAAGGCCACCGGAAGGCGCCCGGCCCGGCCTTACTTATTCCAACTCAAGGTTTAGTTGCGTTTCTTTAATGTTTGTCCTTGGGGTTACTGGCCGTTTCTGGCGTAGCGGCTTCATCTTCGGCTGGTGCTTGGTCCATCCCATAGGCAATCCGCACTTGCTTCATCAAGGTCTGCATTTCCGTTGGGTGATCCGTCAGCCACTTCTTTGCGTTTTCACGCCCTTGACCAATCCGCTCTTCGCCGTAAGAATACCAAGCCCCACTCTTTTTGATCAGATCCTTTTCGGCCGCCATGTCGAGCAGTTCACCCATCTTAGAGATCCCTTCCCCGTACATGATGTCAACTTCCGCCTTCTTAAACGGTGGCGCGACCTTATTCTTAACCACTTTAATCTTGGCTCGGTTCCCAATAATATCGGAGCCATCCTTGATTGGTTCACCACGCCGGATTTCCAACCGAATCGTGGAGTAGAACTTCAGAGCTCGGCCCCCCGGCGTGGTTTCAGGGTTCCCAAACATGACGCCGACCTTTTCCCGAATCTGGTTGATAAAGATCGCAATCGTCTTGGTCTTATTGATGGTCCCGGACAATTTCCGCAGGGCTTGGGACATCAAACGGGCTTGCAGCCCAACGTGCGCGTCCCCCATTTCCCCTTCAATTTCAGCCCGGGGTACCAAGGCCGCCACTGAATCGACCACGACAATATCAATCGCGCCACTGGAAATCAAGGCATCGGCAATTTGCAGCCCTTGTTCCCCCGTATCGGGTTGGGACAAGAGCAAGTTATCAATATCAACCCCTAAGGCCTTGGCGTATTCGGGATCCATGGCGTTTTCCGCGTCGATGTAGGCCGCTGTGCCCCCCTGTTGTTGCACTTCAGCAACCGCGTGCAAAGCGACGGTCGTCTTCCCCGAACTTTCGGGCCCGTACATTTCAATAATCCGGCCCCGCGGGTAGCCCCCGACCCCGAGGGCCTCGTCAATTGCCAAAGAACCACTGGAGACCGTTGCTACCTTAGTATCAACGGCATCGCCCATCCGCATGATGGCACCTTTCCCGAAGTTCTTTTCAATTTTCTTCAGGGCATTGTCCAGCGCTGCTTTTCGTTCGTCAGCCACAAGCTTCACTCCTTTTTATCAAATCCATGTTTCCATCATATCAGTTTTTGGGCTAAAAACCAAGCATTTTACGAACCTGCGTTCTAATTTTTGCCCTGTAATTGGTGGTAGAGCGCTAAAAGGACCAAGGCCACGCTTTGTTGGCGAATCGCTTGGCGACCCAAGCGGCTATTTAAGCGCAACTGCCAAGCCCGCGGGGCCGCGCCTTGCTGGGCAATCGCCACAAAGACCGTCCCGGCAGGATGTCCTTCTAAGGGTTCCGGGCCGGCCACCCCCGTAAAGGCGACTCCATAATCGACGGCCAACGCCCGCCGGGCCCCCTCGGCCATTTCCGCTGCCGTTTGCGCGCTGACCACGCCTGCCTGTTCAATCGTGGCCTGCCGCACCCCAATCAGCTGGTGCTTGGCGCGGGCGGCATAAGTCACAAAGCCCCCATCAAAGACGGCACTGGCCCCGCTGACGCTGCACAGGGTACTCTGAAACAGCCCCCCAGTCAGACTTTCGGCCGCCGTAATTTTGGCGCCGCGCTGGCGTAACAAGGCGACTACCTGCCCAGCTAAGGTCACCGCCGGGCCGCTGCCAAAGTAATACGCGCCTTCCTTAGCCACAATGGCCTGTTGCGCTTGATCCAAGAGCTGCTCGGCAACCGCTGGGGTCTGGCCAGTCACCCGCAAACGAACTTGGATTTCAGCTGGTTGGACGTAAGACGTTGCCACGACCGGCAAATCCCCTAACACAGCGGCAATTTCGTCCATCAATAAGGACTCCGGCTGGCCCACAAAGTGCAGCACCCGGGTCTGGACTGGAGTCGTCGTCCCGTAGTGAGCCCGTAATTTAGGCAGGAGACTGGCTTGCACCATTGCCTTAAATTCCCGCGGGGGCCCGGGCAAGACGGCCACTGCCGCTTGCTCGCTCACCAACCAGGATCCCAAGGCCAGCCCCACCGGGTTGGCTAGCGGTTCGCCACCGGCCAAGTAGTAAGCTTGGCGAATATTTTCCGGCGTCATTGCCACTTGACGGTGGGCAAAGTCCGCTTGAATCGCCGCCCAGTGTTTCGTTGCCAAGGTTAAATCAACGCCCAGCGCGCGGGCCACGCTCGGCAGGGTTTGATCATCCGCCGTAGGCCCTAAGCCCCCACACACCAAAACCAGGTCCGCCCGCTGGCAGGCCAATTTGACGGCTGCTTCAATTTGGGCGGGTTCATCAGTCACCGTCGTTTGCCACTTGGCCACCAAATCCAATTGGCGCAGCTGGTCCGCTAAATAGGCAACGTTGGTATTAACGATCTGCCCGAGGATCAGTTCGTTACCCACGGAAATAATTTCTACTTCCATTTTTCCCCTCCTACTCTTTATATACGCGTTTTAGGTCCATTTTACACTTTTTTTCTGGTAAAAATTTTAAAAAAAGAAGCTGGCCGAAGCCAACTTCTGCGGTCCTTATTTAAACCCGTCGCTAAAAATATCCTTGCTCTTGATAAAGTAATCGGCCCCGGAGTAAACCGTGAAGAACAAGCACAGGTAAAGCATGATTTCGCCAAAGGGAATATGCCAAATGGCAAACAGGGCGTTGTTTAACAATAAAAAGATGATCGCAATGAACTGGGTCGTCGTCTTGATCTTCCCCGGCATCTTGGCTGCCATTACTTCGCCATTTTGTTCGACAATCAGCAATCGCAGCCCCGTTACGGACAATTCCCGCCAGATGATGATTGACGTCACCCACGCTGGCACACTGCCGCTGGCCGTTAAGACAATAAAGGCCGTCATGACCAGTAATTTGTCGGCCAAGGGATCGGCAAACTTCCCGAAGTTGGTCACCAAGTGATCCCGCCGGGCAATCCGCCCGTCTAAATTATCGGTAATCGTTGCCGCAATAAACAGGATTGTCGCCCAGAACTGGGCAACCGGAACCGTCGCCCCTAAAAAGCTGATCTCACCCCAACCCAAGGGAATGACCATCAGTAACAAGAAAAATGGAATGATGATTAACCGCACCACGGTTAATTTATTTGGTAAATTCAAACTAAATCCCCCTCAAAGCATGTTTAGTGACTGGCCGCCGTAGTTTGATTATTCGTCGTAGCCGCCGGCGTAGTGGTTGAAGTTGTGGTCCCCGTCGTAGTCGTTGGGGTACTGGTCGAAGTCGTGGTCGTCCGTTGGGTCGTTTGCCCGGCACTCGTCGTCCCCGTAGTCGTCGTGGTCCGGTTGGTTTGGTTGGTCGTGACCGTTGAACTCGACGTGGTTGCACTAGTTTGCGTTGTGCTGTTGCCCAGGTTCAGCGTAATAACCCGCGTTGACGGATACTGGTTGTCATTGGTGAAGTTCAACGTCTGATTGCCCAGCTTGATCGTTACCCCGTTGCCGGAGCCCAAAGTGATCACAATTCGCTTGGCCGTCTTACTTAAGGTCACCGTCCCGGTTTCCTTCGCTGACAGAGTTTTCGCCAACTGGCTGACGTTATCAACATTAACGGCGGCATACACGGCCGTGTTCGCCGCTTTAATCGTCAGCTTAGTATCCTTGCTTAAGGTTTGACTCGTCGTGTAGACCACACTGGTCGTGGTCCGTGAGGTTTCTTTGAACTTCAACTTTTGACTCTTGGCCTTAGGCTTGCTGGAAGCAGCCTTCTTTGGCGCATGACTGGATTCACCAGAAACCGAAACCGAACTGGAATCAATTTTAGTCGCCGAATCGGCCCGGTTCTTAATAATCGTGGTCGCCCAAATCGCCCCTAAAATAATGACGACAATCGCCCCGACAATCACGGTTGGGATGTACTTGCGGGCCTGATCAAAGCCATCAGTTGTCACCCGGTGACTGCCGCGCCGCGTCTCAACCGCTTGGGAAAGGTGTTCGGAGTATTCCGTCGTCTTGGTCTTTGGCAAATAATCATCGTAGTCCTTTAATAATTCATTGCCGTCCAGACCAACGGTATCAGCGTACTGCTTGACAAAGGCCCGCACGTAGAAATCCCCGGGCAGTTCCCCAAAGTTTTCATCTTCAATCGCAATCAAGTAACGTTTCTGAATTTTCGTCGCCTGTTGCAAATCATCTAAGGTATACCCCTTGGCGACCCGGGCCTCTTTAAGCCGTTGACCGATTTGCAACTGCTGTTCATTTTCGCTCATAACTTTGTTCCTCAATTCTTTTCACTAATAACCTAGGCTAGTATAGCACATCTAGCGCCCCGCAAATTTTAAAGATCCGTTAATTGCAGCGTTAATTTTCCGCATCAATTTCGTAAACCGACAGGCGGTCATGATCCATAAAGTCAGCCGCGGCCTGCTGGATATCCGCCCACGTTAAAGCCCGCAAGACCCGAATTTCATCGTAAATCGTCAGTGAACCGGTTTCTCTAGTCGCAAACCGGTTGACAATCGCTTCTGGTGAATCCAAGGCCCCAATCAAGCGGCCAAGCGTGGCGTTTTTGAGCATGGCAAATTGGGCTTGTACCCTTGCCAGTTCAGCTGGCGCATTTTCAACCAAATTGGCAATTGCCTCCCGAAAAGCTGCTTGTTGCGTTGTTTCAGTCGCAAACATAGCAAAGTCAAAACCGCGGTTGCTTTCGTAGCTAAAGGAAAAAGAATCATCAATAATGCCTTGATCATATAAGGCTTGGTAGTGCTGGCCCGTATCATCAAACAATAATTCCAACATCATGCTGATCGCCACTTGACTTTTTAAGCGTTCCACGGGCGTCCCTAGTTGCAAAGATCCCCGCAAGCCAACCATGACCTTGGGCCGCAAGACTGGCATCGTTAAATGCCGGTAAGGCAACAGGTCGTGCCCGCTAGGATCGGCCGGGATAAAAGTTAACGGTTCTTTCAGGGGGGCGGCAAACTGCTTTGCCGCTTGATTTTGTTCAATCCAAGCCAAAGTT
>HHCFD02800__coassemble_530_pt1 | contig 28577 bp, 24 predicted proteins | sample HHCFD02800__metabat2_high_PE_037 | metagenome-assembled genome bin HHCFD02800
AATCAAAAAATCGACGATCGCTTTGACGTCTTAGGCGCCAAAATCGATGCCTTAATCCGCGTTACGTGGTGGATCATGGGCTTGATCGGTGCGGGATTAATCATCCCCCTCTTGACCTTAATCATCCACCAAATTCTTAAACTTTAATCCTTACCGTACTAATAAAGCGCGTCCGCCAGTCCCTTGACTGAGCGCACGCGCTTTGTTCGTTCGATACGTTAGTTAATCTACAACCGGATAGTTTGGCCGCTTACCGTTTAAAATCAATAAGACATCATCCAGTCCCATCGTCACAATATTACGCATCGCCGTATCGGTGTAAAAGGCACTGTGGGGCGAAATCAAGACGTTCGGCATGGCCCGCAAAGTCTTATAGTCGGCTGGAATCTCTTCGGGTTGAGCCTGTTTTTCGAAGAACTGGCCTTCGTTGGCCAAGGTATCCAGAGCGGCCCCGGCAATTTCGTGGTTCTGTAAGGCAGCGATCAAATCAGCGGTTACCACCAAGCCCCCGCGGGCCATATTGATCAGGTAGGCCGTCTTTTTCATCTGCTTTAAGGCGGCCGCGTCAATCATGTTGGCCGTTTCAGCGTTGAGCGGGGTGTGGAGGGTCACGATGTCGGATTCTTTGAGGACCGTGGTTAAGTCCGTATAGGTCAGGTACGGTTCTAATTCCGCGTGGTGGACCGGATCGACCGCCAGGACCTTCGCCCCCAAGGCCGCATACAGCTGGGCAGTGGCCCCACCGATGTGACCGGCGCCGATCACGCCGACCGTCAGGTTATAGATTTCGGTACTTTCCAGCCCACTCCAACGGAAGTCCAACTGGTCCATCCGCGCATCATAATAGCCCAACTTGCGGACCAGCCGCAACGCTTGGGTCAACCCCATTTCCGCGATTGCCCGCGGCGAGTAAGCCGGTACGTTGGTGACCGTCAGGCCATTTTCGCGGGCCAACTTCAAGTCAATAAAGTCAAAGCCGACCATCCGCGCGGTAATCTGCTTGATGCCAAAGGACTTTAAGGTTGGATAAATCGAGGGATCCAGCGGAATCGTCTGCTGAACGTTGATCCCGTCGAAGCCCTTGGCTAAGCCCACGGTTTCCGGGGTCAGCCGCTCAGCCACCGACTTAATCTCAACGTCGTGTTCCCGGGCCCAGGCGTCAATAAAGGGCTGTTCTTCATCCAAGACCGCATACATAATAATCTTCTTCATAAGCTGCCTCCTACCACTGTAATTGCTTCAGCCGCGCCACGGCTTCTTCTAAGACCGCCTGCTTTTGGGTGGCCGCAATCCGAACAAAGCCTTCCCCGGCCGGACCAAAGGCCACCCCGGGAACAACCAGGATCCCGGCTTCTTCTAAGAGCTTGTCGGCAAAGGCTACTGAATCAAGCCCCGTAGCCGTGATGTCTGGGAAGAGGTAAATGCTCCCCTTGGCCGGCGTGACCTTTAACCACGGCACTTCCGCCAGGGCTTGGTTTAAGTAGGTCAAGCGGGCTTGGAACTCACTCACCACCGGCGCCTTCATTTCATCATAGTGGGCTAAGGCATACAAGGCCGCGTCTTGGGACGGGGTTGGCGCCGAGAAGGTCACCGCGTCGTTAACGTAGCCGGCCGCGTCCACGAGCCATTTTGGCCCCGTTAAATAGCCGATCCGCCAGCCGGTCATCGCCATGTTCTTGGAAAAACCACTGAAGACCACCGTGTGCGTAGGCGCATAGGTGGCCGGCGTCGCAAATTCCACCCCGGGTTCGAGGTAGTCGGCGTAGATTTCGTCACTAAAGATCAAGAAGTCGTGCTCCTGAGCCAACTTAGCCAGCCCTTGGGCTTCTTCCGCCGTCATGGCGTACCCGGTCGGGTTATTCGGCGAGTTGACGATTAAGACCTTGGTCTTGGCCGTAATTGCGGCTTCCACCGCCGCCAGATCAAAGGCAAAACCACGCGCCGGATCGGCAGGCACGTCAACGGCCACCCCACCGGCTAACTTAACTTGATCAAAGTACGGGGAGAAGCACGGTTCCAAAATGATCGCTTCATCCCCCGGCGCAATGACCGCTTGCAAGGCCAAGAAGAGAGCGTGTTCGGTGCCGACCGTGACCATCACCTGGTCCGCTGTCGTCGGCCGTGCAAAGCGGGTGGTGTAAAAATCAGCGATAGCCTGGCGTAATTCCGGCTTTCCCATCGCCGCCGTGTAGTGGGTATCCCCCGCCGCCACGGCTTTAAAGGCCGCTTCGGTAATCGCTGCCGGGGTCGGCAGGTCCGGATCCCCAATTGATAAATCAATCACGTTTTCCATCGTGGCCGCTTTTTCACAGACTTCCGCCAACAAATTTGGCGCTGGGGCTTGGTAAGCGGGGTTTAAAAATGTACGATCCATACAGAACATCTCCTCTTTGTCCAGCGACTGGCCACCCCAGCCACTATTCACTTTCTAATGTTTTTATAATTGTTAATCATACACTAAGTTAAGCGATTCGACAAGTAAAATGCAAGTTTTATGCACTGAATGCTGAATAATCATTATTTTATCCCCATCGCTTGCCTTTTCTTGTAAAGTCCGGTAGAATCGTCATGTTCAAAAACAATCAGGGAACGCAGCCGCGACAAAAAGTTATTTTTATACCATCTAAGTGTGGTAGCTAACCAGCGGTCGCTTCACCCTTATATTAATCATTTCTCATTTTAAGGAGTAATTTTTTATGACAGAACTAAAGCAATATTCCCCCGGCGCCTTTTGGAATAAGGTCATGTCGGCCGTGGCGATGGCGATCGTTGTTTCCGTCACGCCCAGCGCGATCATTGGTCCAGTCTTTCAGGCCCTCGCCGATCACGGTGCCTTCTGGGCCAGCTTAAATATGATCACTAACCTGGCGATGTACGCCGTTCCAGTCCTGTGTGGGGCCTTAGCCGCCGGTCAGTTTGGCTTCAACATGATTGAAAAGACCAGCGTCGCCCTAGCGACCTTAATTGGCTCGGGCGCCGTGGCTTACTCAGCCAAGGACCAAACCTATACCTTAATTGGGATGGGCGATTTGATCAATACGATTTTAGTGACCGCCCTGGCGATTGTCGTAATTTTTGCTGTCCGCCAATACGTCGGCAGCTGGTCGATCATTTGGGACCCAATCATCGGTGCCTGCGTGGTCGGTGGGATCGGGACTTGGACCTACCCTTACGTGCACCTGATCTCAACCACCGTCGGTACCTTCTTAAACCAGGTCACTAAACTGGAACCGCTGTTGATGTGCACGATCTTGGGCCTCGCCTTTGCCGTTATCATCGCCACTCCGTTGTCAACGGTCGGGCTGGCCTATGCCTTTTCCATCGCGGGAATCGCCGGTGGGGCCGCTTCGGTCGGGATCACGGCTTGTTTCTTCACCGTCGCCTACGCTGTTTCCAAAGTCAACGGCAAGGGGCTGGTGGTGGCGATGGCCTTTGGGTCGGTGAAGATGATGCTGGCCAACTTCTTGCGTCACCCCCAAATGTTGATTCCCATCGCCCTTTCCGGCGCCTTAGCCGGGTTGGTTGATTCCTTGCCGTTTGCCCGGATGGAAAATGGTGCCGCCTATGCCGGTTTCGGCTTCCCAGTCGCCCCGATCAACGCCTACACCCACCTCCACGGTAGCGTGGGCGCCAACTTACTGACGGTCGGGTTGATGTACTTGGTCTTACCCACGGTGGTCGCCCTACTTTCCTACCATTTCTGCAAAAATGTCTTACACATTGTCGACGAAAACCATTGGTACGTCGACCTCAACGCCTAGTAAAAAAAGCTGGATCCTCCGCCGGATCCAGCTTTTTTTCGTGTTTTAAGCCAGGTTAATCAACCACGTGGCGTTCAAAGGGTTGGTCTGAAATCCCTTCCGCCAGAATCTTCTTGGCCCATTCCTTGGCCGAGAAGAGGGAGTGGTCACGGTAATTACCGCAGCTTTCAATCGTCGTCCCTTGGACATCTTCCCATTCCGTGTGGTAAGCAATTTCTTCCAGGGAGGACTTCAAGGCCTGAGCGACTTCCGTGGTCGAATGACGGCCCCAAGTAATCAGGTGGAACCCGGTCCGGCAACCAAACGGCGAGCAATCAATCACCCCGGTCAACCGATCCCGCAAGAGGCCGGCCAACAAGTGTTCAATCGTGTGCAATCCAGCCGTAGGAATCGCATTTTCATTTGGTTGAACCAAGCGTAAATCGTAATTGCTGATTTCATCCCCCTTAGGCCCCGTTTCAACCGTAATTAGCCGTACGTACGGAGCCTTGACCTTGGTATGATCAAGGGTAAAACTTTCTACTTTTGCCATCGCAAATTCCTCCTTTAAACTTCGGGGCGCGCCCCTTGTTCCTTATTCTTGATCAAATTCGAAGTGGCGTCAACCGTTTTTCTTACTTTTTAAAAGCTATTCGTTCCAAACCGCTTGGGCCACTTCCCGGACCAGTTTGATCTTGGCCCATTGCTGGTCCTCAGTGAGTTGATTACCCTCTTCCGTCGAGGCAAAACCACACTGGGTACTTAAGGCGAGGTCGGCTGAAGCGACATACTGACTCGCTTCGGCGATGCGGGCCTTAAGTTGGGCCGGGTCTTCGAGGGCGGCTTGCTTAGACGTTACCAGCCCCAAGACCACCTGCTTGCCAGCCGGCACTTGAGCCAACGGCGCAAAGTCCCCGGACCGGTCGTCATCAAATTCAAGGTAAAACGCAGCCACCTTTTCCTTGGCAAAGAGGGTCGCGGCGACCGGCGCGTAGCCCCCTTGGGCCGCCCACGTCGAGTGGTAGTTCCCCCGGCAGACGTGGGTCGAAACCCGCAGGTCGGCCGGTAGGTCCCGCAAGGCCCCATTGTTCAAACGCAAGTAGATTTCCTGGAGTTGCTCCCGGTCAAAGGGCGTTTCATCGCGGGCTTGCCAGTACCGGTCATCGACGATCATCCCCCAGGTACAATCATCGAGTTTGAGATCGCGACATCCCGCCGCATACAAGGCCAAGATTAAGTCCCGGTAGGCGTTGGCAATGTCAGTGAATAAGGCCTCATCCGTAGGGTAGACTTTACGTAAAGCGGCCACGTTTTCCGGCCCCCGCACCAGTTCCGCGTATAATTGGGCCGGGGCCGGAATTGATTGCCGCGGAGTCAAATCCGTTCCGGCCGTGATCTGCTTTAAAAACTTGAAGGCCGCTAAATCCGGGTGCGTCCCGGTAAAGGTAATCTTGCCCGCCACCCGGGCTGAGTCGGCCCGGGTCTCTTCATCATGGAAGAAATAGCCGTGCTCGCGCACAATATGCTCGACGCCACCAAAGCCCCAGAAGGTATCCAGGTGCCAGTAGCTGCGCCGGAACTCACCGTCGGTTACCACCTTTAAACCGGCCGCGGCTTCTTTTTGCACCAGTTGCTTAATCTGTTCATCTTCGACTTGGGTTAGGGCTGCTTGGTCAATTTGCCCGGCCGCAAATTGGGCCCGCGCCTCCTTCAGGGCCGCTGGCCGTAAAAAGGAACCGACAATGTCATACCGTAATTTTGCACTCATCTTTATTTCCCCCTTAAACCAAAAAAATCCCTAGCCAGCACCTTCGTGTCTGACTAGGGACGTCAACTTCCTTTTGAAATCAACGGGTTACCACCCAAATTCAAGCTGGCCTTCCAACCAGCTCCTCAGCAAGTACCATCTGATACTTCGCCGTGGCTATCGGACGGCACCCCGTCAGTGGCTGATTATCACCACTGAAACGCTCCCAGACCATCTTCGGCAAGGCAACTTTGGCCGGCTTGCACCACCCCCGGCTCTCTGGGCAAAGCGCCCTTGCTTACTCATCTGTTCTCAGCGTTTTCTAATTTAATTGTCATTATCTTATAACCGCCAGTTGAGAAAGTCAACCCCGCCGGACCAATTAATTTTGCGCAGCCATCACCGCCGGAACAAAGTAGGGACAGTGCATCGCTTGGGGCACCTGATCCCACGCCACCGGATACCCGGCCCCGTGGGCACAAAAGACGGAACCAGGCGGATTTTCCAGGTCCGCGACCGGATCATAATTGGCCGCAGCTTCGATCGCCGCCGGATCCTGAGCCGGGTGAAAACCACCAAAGCGGACTGCTAATTGACCGCGCCCGTGGGTGTAGCCGCGCACCGTGGTGGGATAATCCCGTAAGGCCGCGACCGGGGCCCGGCCGGTTAACTGGACCAGCTCATCGCCCGTCGGCAGTTGGGCGGGCAATTGCAAGCTGCCCCCAAAGCGTTGGACATCCGTTAAGGCCCGGCCGACCTGCGCCGCGGGCAATCGTAGCGTAAAGTCATACCACGGCTCCAGCAAGGCCACTTTCCCTTGCGCCCGCAGGATCATCAAGCCTTGCCGGACCGCCCGCCAAGTCGCCTGGCGAAAATCACCGCCGCTGGTGTGCTTGAGGTGCCCGCGCCCCCCGACCAAAGTGATTTTGACGTCGGTCAACGGCGCACCAATCAACACGCCACGATGTTCTTTGGCCCGTAAGGCCGCCAGGACCTGGCTTTGTAAATTGTGGGCCAGGACTTCTTCGCGCGTTGCCGTTGCCACCTGCACGCCACTGCCCGGCGCCCCGGGTTCTAGTAATAGGTGGGCTTCGGCGTAGTGGCGCAGGGGTTCGTAGTGGCCGACCCCTTCCACGGGGGCCGTAATGGTCTCGCGGTAGACGATCCCGGCCGGGACCAGGGTCACCGTTAGGCCAAAGCGCGCTTTGAGCAGCGCGGTCAGCACTTCAACTTGCACTTCCCCCATCAATTGCAGGGTTAAGGTACCTAACTCCTGGTTAACCAGCAAATGCAGCAGCGGTTCTTCATCGGCTAATTCCGTCAGGGCTGCCCGGACGGCCGCAAAGTCTGCCGCTGCCATTTGCACCGCGTAGTTAAGCACCGGGCGTAAGCGGGCCGGCGCCGCATCTGCGCTCGCCCCGAGTCCCTGCCCCGGATAAGTCTGCTGGGGCCCCGCCACGGCCACCACTTCCCCGGCCAACGCCCGGGGAACAATTTGAAATTGCGCGCCGTTGTAGCGACGTAATTGGTCCGCTTTTTCACCGGCGAGGATTTGCTTGGCGACCAGTTCATCACCCAAGACCTTCAGCCAGGTCAACCGCGTGCCATCCGCCGCATGTGAAATCTTAAAGACCTGGGCGGCCATGGTCGGGGCAGGGGCAAAGGCGGGCGTCCACGTCGTTAACCCCTGCAGCAGTTCTTGAACCCCGGTTTGGTGCAAAGCGGCGCCAAAGTAGACCGGGACCACTTGCCGCGCGGCGACTAACTTGGTTACCACCGTCGCCGGGACCGTTCCGGTCGTGAGATATTCGTCAAGGACGGCTTCATCACCTTGCATGGCAATCGCTTCCGCCGTTGCCGCTGGTTGCTGCGCAAGGGCCGTGGGTTGATTAAAGGGAATCACCGCGGCCCCAAATTCAGCTTGTAAATCCGCCAAGACTTGGGCCGGCTGCGCCCCCGCCTGATCAATTTTATTAATAAACACACAAGTTGGCACCTGATGGGCCGCTAATAATTCCCACAGAGTCCGGGTATGACTCTGGATTCCATCGCTGGCCGACACCACCAACACGGCTAGGTCTAAGATCGCCAAGACCCGCTCCACCGCCGGCGCAAAATCAACGTGGCCGGGGGTGTCCAAGAGGGTAAACTGCCAGTCGTCCACCACCAGTTCCGCCTGGTGATCAAAGATCGTGATCCCCCGTTGCTTTTCTAACGCCTCCGGGTCTAAAAAGGTATTCCCCCGATCGACCCGGCCGGCTTGGCGAATCGTCCCGGCTTGGTATAACATTCCCTCCGCCAAGGTCGTCTTGCCGGCGTCAACGTGGGCCATCAAGCCGATCGTTGCCTGCTTGGTCATTGCCGTCACTTCCTTGAAAAAAATCATATGCTTAGCTTACCACATTTTTGGCGGCGCAAAAAAGCAACCCCCAGTTCATTGCTCTCATTCATTGAACAATTCTACTTTGGCGTCCAGATTCACTATTAATTAGTGTCTTAAAGGAAGTCCTTCTAAAAACAATTTTTTGTAACAAAATTTATTTTTTATAATTAGAGTCCAAATTCTCCTTAGTGAACTGATTTATTTAATTAATAATCAATTATTTATGTAAACGTTTTACGAAGGTAGAAACTATTGAGGTTAACTTGCCAACCCAGCTGATTTCAGTTATTATGTTCCTGCTTAAATAGTAATCATTACTATTTAAAAATAAACAATGGAGGAAGAATATTAACACATGGTACGTAAACGAAAATTTCTCATTTTAGTAACTCTTGGCCTCGGTCTTTTGATTAGTAGTTTAGGTTTCGGCATCGATCAAATTGGGCAGACTACTAAACCAGCTCAAGCGGCATCTACAAAACCCATCCGCGTGGTCAGCAGTCTTAACTTCTACGGCGAAACAGCTAAGGCCGTCGCCGGCACACACGGCCAAGTAACCTCAGTAATCAATAGTGCAGCCGTAGAACCTCACGAATACAAACCAACTACGAAGCAGGCAAAACAAGTTGCTAAAGCCAACGTGGTGATTCAAAATGGGCTCGGTTATGATGGTTGGATGAAGAAATTGGCTAAGTCTACCAATAACACGAAAGCCCTCGTAAACGTTGCCGATGTGATCGGGAAAGCTGATGGCGCCAACGAACATATTTGGTATCAACCTAAAACAATGAGTAAGTTAGCTGACACCTTGGCTAATAGTTATGCGAAATTAGACCCAGCCCATAAAGCGGACTATCAGGCTAACGCTGCTAAGTACAAAGCAAAGCTAGCTAAGCTAAACCAAGTAATTGATGATACAAAGCAAAAAGTAGATCCTGCTAACAATAAGGTTGATGTTAGCGAACCAGTTTTCAACTATGCTTTAGCTAACCTTGGCTATCAAGTCAACAACCCTCACTTCGCTAAAGCCGTTGAAGACAGTACTGACCCATCCCCAAAAGACATTCAGCAAATACAAAACGACATGAAAAAGCACAAAATTGCATTCTTTGTTAATAATAGTCAAGAAACTAATTCCACGGTCAAGAACCTCTTAAAAACCGCTAAGCAATCCAATATACCGGTTCTAAAGGTTACCGAAACTAAGCCAGATGGTAAGACTTATTTACAATGGATGACCGACCAATACAAAGCCCTTCAAAAAATTCAGGCTCGGCAAATTAAGTAAGGTCACGAGTAGAGCCATCGAACTTTTAAATTTGCTGGTAACTAAAAAAGTGATATCAACCGCGTTACTGAAAACGTTGGTTGCTATCACTTTTTTATTGTTGCTAGTTTCTTCCCAGCTACTTATTCAGCTTCCGTCACATCAAGATAACGCGCAAAAAAATCCACCAAGCGAGCAAACGGAATGTAGTTGTGATTACCGCCATCGTACAAGTCAGTATGAGTTGCCCCGGGAACAATCATCAATTCTTTATTGTTTCCCGTCAGTTTCTTAAATGTCGCTTCACCCATGTAGCGGCTGTGGGCTTTTTCTCCGTGTACAATCAAGACCGCGCCGCGCAGATCTTCTGGATGAACCAACAGCTTGGTATTGGTCCAACTTTCATTGGCCTGCAAAACCCAGCCCGCATTAGAATTGACTGACCGCGGGTGGTAGCCCCGCGCAGTCTTGTAGTAGGCATGATACTGCTTCACAAAATCCGGCGCATCCTGGGGCAGCGGATCAACCACCCCACCGGCCTTGGCATAAGTCCCCTGAGCATAATCAATGGTGCGTTGCTGACTGACCTGTTGCTTTACTTGGTAGCGGTCTTGGGCGCTCAACTGGTCAAAATAGCCCTGCGCCCCGACCCGCGGCATATCGTACATCGTCGCTGCCACCGTGGCCTTGATCCGGGGATCGTTTGCCGCTGCGTTAAGCGCGATGCCACCCCAGCCACAAATCCCAATGATGCCAAGCCGCTCGGCATCAACCTCTGGACGATTGCTTAGGTAGTCAATCGCCGCTTGAAAGTCTTCCGTATTAAGATCCAGTGAGAAAACATCGCGCACCGTCCCACCACTTTCACCAGTAAACGAGGGATCAAACGCCAAGGTCACAAACCCCCGCTCGGCCATAGTCTGCGCATACAGGCCACTGGCTTGTTCCTTCACCGCGCCAAACGGGCCCGCAACCGCCAGGGCTGGTAACTGCTTTCCCCGCTGGCGGGGCAAATAAAGGTCCGCCGCTAACTCAATGCCAAAGTGATTGTGAAAGGTAACCTTCTGGGTGGCTACTTGCTGACTTGGCGGAAAGACTTTGTCCCAAGTCGTCGTTAATTTAAGCGTCATCTGACATCCTTCTTTCTGCGCTTTTCCCTCAGTTTAAGGCCGGGCCGCGTTAAATTCCAATACCGATTTCAAATTCAGCAGCATAGCTTTTAACTATGCCAAGGGCGTGGTTTGCAATACCCAAAAAGCATTGCCAAGCAGGCAAGATTGGCATTTCTCTTTTCTTTTGCCTCAGCATACAATTAACCGACGAGGAGGGATTATTTTGAAACTCATTCTAAAGCACCTCGCCCTGGCTGCCATGATTGGCCTGGCCCTCATTCCCCTGGGCGGTAGCAAAGACAGTCAAGCTGCCAGTCAGCCGTACGTTCGCTCAACGACTCCGACCCTATTTTTCCATGGGTGGGGTTCTTCAGCCCGCGCTGAAGAGCAGATGACCAACTATGCCCGCCGCCACGGGGTTACGAAAACGATTGTCCAAGCCGACGTAAGTGCTGCAGGGAAAGTTACTTGGCACGGGACCATTAAAGCTGGCGCCATCAACCCCATCATTGAGGTGAACCTGCAAAACAACAAGTCCGTCACCGGGCGCGAAGCGGATTTAGCCGACGCTTATGCCAAAAGCAGCAACTACGTTAAAGCCGTCGTCACCGCCATGCAAAAGCGCTATGGTTTTACGACCATGAATTTGGTCGGCCATTCCATGGGCAACCTGCAAATTGCCTATTATTTAGCAACCAACGCGAACGATCCCCACTTGCCACGCTTGGTCCACCAAGTTTCCATCGCTGGGCATTACAACGGCTTGGTCGGGGAAGCCGACACGGAGCAAATCAACCTCCTTGGCCCCCACCACCGGCCCCAGCACTTTTTACCAGAGTACCAAGGGCTCTTGGGGTTGCGCCACCGTTTTCCAACATCCGCGCAAGTATTAAACATTTACGGCGACCTTAACAACGGTACCCGTTCCGATGGTGACGTTCCGGTCAACTCTGCCCGCAGCTACCAATACCTGGTCAGTGGCCGGGCTCAGAGTTACCACGAACTTAAGATTACCGGGCGCCAGGCTCAGCACAGTCGCCTGCACGAAAATCACCAGGTCGACCAAGCACTGGTTAATTTTCTTTGGCGTTGACGCGTGCTTGATCGGGCCCCTGAGCCGCCACCACCGTTTGCAAGGATTGTAAAAAATGCCGGCCCAAGTTGGTTAAGCGCCCGTTGGCTTGCCAAATGACCGTATTAGTATCGGTTACCGTTGGTGATAATGGCCGCGCAATTAAATGCTGATCGGCTAAATTAAGCAAGTGACGGTAAGTCAATTGTACGGCATGGCCCTGTTTGGCCAAAAGTGATGCGTTATAGGCCAGATTGGCCCCCATTAATTGATGGAGGTGGGGCAGCGCTGGTCCCCACCACGCACGAAACTTATCAGAGACCAGGGTTTGATTAGAGGTGATAATGGGGTAGGCAATCAGATCCGCGGGGGTCACCACCGTTTTCTCGGCCAGGGGCAACTGATCGCTGAAGACCGCCACAAATTCGTTTTGTACTGGTAAAGTGAGACTGGCAAAATTACTAAGCGGCCGTTCTCCCATGATGACGCCAAAATCCAAACTGCCATTATTCACTTGCGCTTCAATTTGGTCAGCATTTCCATCGATCAGATTAAAGCGCACTTGCGGATGGGCCTGGGCAATTTGATCGATGACTTGCATAATGATTTCCATGGCCGGACTCTGCCCCGCCCCGATATTGAGCGTCCCCGCCAATACTTGCGACTGTTGCAGGGCACTCAACGTTTTCTCTTCTAAGGCAATCATTTCTTGAGCGCGAGCTTGTAACAGATAACCAGCCTCGGTCAGCACGATTTCCCGGTGGCCGCGGTGAAACAGGGTCACCCCGAGCTCCTGCTCTAATTCCTTCATTTGCCGGGACAAAGAGGGCTGGGCAAGATGCAGGCTGGCCGCAGCTTTAGTAATATTTTTGGCTTGGCAAATCGCCAGAAAGTAATGTAAGGTGCGTAGTTCCATCGTCTCATTATCCTTTCAAAAAATTTTAGCAAACTGGCAAGCGCAAAATTCTCCACCTGGCTCCCAGCCCAAGGGGGAAAGGAAGTTAGCTCTTTACTTCCAGCGGAATCAATGCGATAATAAAGTTTGTTGTGGTTCCATAGTATAATTGGATAGTACATCCGCCTCCTAAGCGGCTGACCCCGGTTCGACCCCGGGTGGAACCAATTTAAATGTGTTCGGGAATGTTGATTGGTGTGGAAAATGCCGGTATATCAATATTCCTATTTTTGTTTATACGGTATGAAATAGTACTTTTCAACGTAAGTGCGGACAACTTGCGGACAAAAAAGCAGCCAACTGAATTTTCCTGCCTATCAAAAGGCCGATAAAAGAGCATTGTGCCCTTCTATCGGCCTTTTAGCTTATTTAGTTGCCGTTTTTTTCGCTGCTGCTTCGGCCTTGCGCCGGTGCTTCAAGCGAATCCCCTTGTTCTTGCGTTGCTTTTTGCGGACCTTCTTTTTGGCCTTGGTCAACACCCGCTTAGCCGCGGTCTTGACCCGCCCCGCTTCCGGAGCTGCTGCGGGAGCAGGAGCAGTGGTTGGTTCCGCTTGCCGCTTGGCGTTAACCGCCTTGGCAGCTGCCGCGTCCATTAATTCGCGCTCGGCAATCGCCATGGGTACCAGGTCATACTCCGTCTTGGCTAACAGCCGCTTCAGATCGCGGAAATCATGATCATCCCCAAGGTTGATCACCAGCCCCGGTTCCCCCTGTCGGCCCGTCCGACCGACCCGGTGAATGTACAAATTGGCCGTGGTCGGCAGTTCAAAATTGACCACCGCAGGCAGTTTGGGGATATCCAAGCCCCGGGCGGCCACATCCGTGGTCAACAAGAGCTTGATCTGGTGCTTGCGAAAACCGCGCATCACTGCTTCCCGTTCGGTTTGGCGTTGCTTGCCGCCCAAGGTCGCACTGGAGACCCCAGCGTGCTTCAGCCGGCTGGCCGTGTAGTGCAAGGTCTTGATACTGGTAAAGAAGACCAGGGCCCGGAAATTCTTGGTCTTGCTCAAGCGCTCTAACATCGCCGCCTTTTGGCTCATCGTCCGCGCGACCACCAAGCCGTGCTTGACTTCCCCTTGGGAATGATCCTGCGCCCGGACGTCAATCGTTTCAATGTGACGGCCAAACATGTCACTCAATTGGTCAAAGACCTTCCCCTTCGTGGCCGAGAAGAAGGCCAGCTGGGTATCGAGTGGGGTCGTGCGTTCAATATCTTCGACCACCGCTTGGGTATCATCCGCCAATAAATCATCGGCTTCATCAACCACCAGCATTTTGACCGTGCTCATATTGAGGTTGCGCTCGTCTAGTAAGTGCAAGATCCGTCCTGGCGTCCCAACGACCACCTCGGGCTTGGTCTTTTTGTAGCGCTCGACCTGCCGTTTTAAATTGGCGCCCCCGGTCAAGGACTGGACCTTTAAGCCCAATAATTGCGCCCACTCGCGCATCACCTTGGTCGTTTGCATCGCCAATTCTTGGGAGGGCTCCAAGACCAGTAGTTGTAACCCGGCGTTTGGCGTCACCCGGGGCAACAGCGGCCAGGTAAAGGCCAAGGTCTTCCCCGAACCCGTCGGGGCAATCCCCAACACGGAATCACCAGCACTTAAGGGGGCCATCACCCCACTTTGAATCGCCGTCAGGGCTGCAAAGCCCGCGGCTTGAAAATGTTGTTCAAATTTTGCTTCCACAAATGCCTCCTGGTATCACGCCGTGCTTAGCGGTTCATGTCAGCCGGGAACGTGTAGTCCGCTGATTGCCGCAAGTCAAACATCACCGTGTTGACATCCCGGGAAAGGGCCAACCACGCTTGGTAGTGCTTCATTTGTTCGGGATCGCTTGGGTTTTCAAACAAGTCCGCAAAGTCGTTTAATTCATCGACCATTGAGTTTTCAAAGTACGGCGCTTCAATCGCGTGGGCCGTCTTATTTTCATCGTAGTAGGTCACCTTGGTCGTATCAAAGATGCTGTCAAAGACCAACGTATCCTTCAAGCCGTAGTATTCCGTTACCAAGTGGGAATTGGACGTCTTACCGATGTTTAAGGTGACCGAGAAGCCGTCGTAAGTCAAAATGGCCACACCCTTAGTGTCCACGCCCGTCTTGGCCATAGTTGGGAAGTAAACCACGCTGTTTGGCATCCCATACATCGTCACGGCCCCGTAAACGGCGTAAACCCCGAGGTCCATCAAGGCCCCACCAGCGAATTCCTTGGTAAAAATGTTAGGATAAGGCTTGTCGTCAGCCAGGACTTGATCGTAACGACTGGAGTACTTCATAACCGTAATCGTGGCCCCTTGGTGGTGCTGCATTTGGGCAAATTGCTTTTGGGCCGCCTTAAAGAGCCCCGTGTGAATGTGCCGCGCAGCTTCAACCAAGCGGGCCTTCGGGTGCGCCGCCAGCAGGGATTCGATCCGGCTGAATTCTTCTGGATTAACGAAGGCCGGCTTTTCTAAGATGATAAACTTATCGTTTTCAATTGCCAGGCGCACTTGTTCGTAGTGCAGGCTGTTTGGCGAAGCAATGTAAACCACGTCAAAATCGCCTTCATCAAAGAAGTCTTCCAGGCTATCAAAAAAGGCCGTGGCCCCGTACGGCTTCCCAAATTCTTCAGCCCGCGCCATCGTCCGGGAATAGACGGTGGTTAATTGGTAACGACCAGTGGTTTTAGCCGCGTCCAACATTTGGTCGGTAATAATGTGGGTTCCAATAATCCCTAACTTCAACATGAAAAATCGCTCCTTTAGCTTAGTAAATCCTATTCTACCACCGGTTAACACCCGCCTGCCACCTTCCGGTCTGAAATTTTCCTAGCCAGCGGGGTGCCGTAAAATTAACATCGCTTTTTAACCAAATTGAAACCTTAGCCCGTCGCAGAACTGTGTATAATTGATGGAGTTAAGAATCAAAAGGTTTCGGGTGAATTGAGAATGAGAAAAAAAGGTTTGTTGTTGTTTGGCGCGGGATTATTGGCTGGGATCTCAAGTTCCTTTGGTCTCAGCCATTCCAAAAAGGCCGCACCAGCGGTTTCCTTGCCCCTTTTTTATGCTGGTACTTGGCAATATTATGATGAAGAGCGCGACCGGACCCACGTAATCTCCATCGGGCCCGATTTAAAGCTGACGATTGACAACCATGTCATTGCTGCCAACGTGGAACAAATTAATAATGAGCACTTGATCTACTTAGACCGCTTAGGCTATCACATTACCATCCAGGCCAACGAAAGTCGCCCCGTCGCCTTAATTGACGAAACCGATGATGAAGTCTACGCCTTAAAGCCATTGGTCTAACCCCGCTCAAGCCGCGGTCACTTGCCTGACCGCGGTTTTTTTGCGTTGATTCGTGGTAGAATGGGGAAGATTATTTTGTGTATGAAGGAAGTAGCAGCATGACAAAAACCTTAACCGTCTTTTGCGGAGCCCGGCCCGGGGTCGAACCGCACTATCAACAAGTCGCCCGCCAATTGGGACAAGCCTTGGCCAAGCAGCAGATTCACCTGGTTTACGGGGGCGGTGGCTTTGGCCTCATGGGGGCCTTAGCTAATGGCGCCTTAGACGCGGGCGGTCAGGTCACCGGGGTGATCACCGAAGAATTGCTGGCCCGCGGGGCCCAACTCGACCGGTTGACCAATTTGGAAGTGACCCGTGATATGGCTGACCGCAAGCAACGGATGATCGACCTGGCCGACGGTTTTATTGCCTTGCCCGGGGGCCTAGGCACCCTGGAAGAAATCGCCCAGGTCAGCTCGTGGGTCACGCTGGGCAATAACGCCAAACCAGTCGTGATCTATAACGTTGACCACTATTACGACCAACTGGCCGCCCTCCTGCAACAAATGAACCAGGCGGGCTTTTTAGAAGCTGCCTTTTTGCAGGCGATTGCTTTTTGTGACGACCTGGATCAAGCCCTCGCCTTTATGGCCACTTACCACGCCCCTGCTCACCGCACCTACCATTAGGAAGGCCGGGTCAATTGTGATAAGATAGGTACCTGGAAATGGAAAGGACGGTAAAAAAACCATGAAAATTTTGGCGTTGGATACCTCAAATCACCCGATGAGCGTGGCCCTGGTCGAAGACGACCAGCTCAAGGCCACGACAACTTTAAATACGGTGCGTAACCACAGCATTTACGTTTTACCAACGATCGACGATTTAATGCAAAAAGTCGCTTGGCAGCCCCAAGATCTCGACCGGATCGTAGTCGCCAAGGGCCCCGGCTCGTACACGGGGATTCGGATTGCGGTCACCCTCGCCAAAACGCTGGCCAAAACCCTTAATTGCCCGTTAGTCGGTATCTCCAGTTTGGCCGCAATCGCAGCTGGCCTGCCCGCGGTAACGACGGGCTTGATGGTCCCCTTTTTTGACGCCCGGCGGGGCTTTGTCTTCGCTGGTCAATACGCATACCAAGCCGGTCAGCTCACGGCCCAAGCTGCAGACCAACACTGGGCCTGGGCAGACTTGCTTGCCAGTTTACCCACTGATCGGCCTGTGTATCTGTTAGGGGCGCTGACCCCGAAACTGCGCCAAGCCGCGCCAACTTTGCCGGCCAACGTCACCGTGCTGCCGGACGCCGCCATGGTTTCGACCTTCGCCCTGGCTAAACTGGGCGCCCAGGCCACCCCGGTCGCGGATGTCGACGCCTTTGTCCCCGATTACCTCCGGATCACCGAAGCCGAAGCCAACTGGCAAAAGACCCACCCGGGCCAAGTAAGCGCAGATTATGTTCAAGAAGTTTAGTCAGTGGTGGACCTGGTTGTTGCTTGGCGCTACCACCCCGCGCCTGACCTTGGCGCCGCGCACGGTCATCCTCGCCCAGCAACCCTACCAATTGGCCATGGCCCAAGGGGAAGACGTTGCCCGGCTCGTCGAAATTGAGCGGGCCATCTACCACATTCCGCCGTGGGATGAGACCGCCTTTTATTACGACTTGCACCGCCCCAATTGTCTCTACTTGGTCCTCAAAAACGAGCAAGGCGTGCAAGCCTACGCCGGGATGGCCGTTAATTTCGAGGCTAAAGACGGACACTTAACCAACGTCGCGACCCACCCGGCCGCCCAGCACCAAGGCTTAGCGACCTGCCTATTACGCACCTTGATGCAAGTCGCGCTTCAACACGGCCTTTTGACCCTGAGCCTGGAAGTGCGAGCCGAAAACCGGACCGCCCAGCGACTTTACCACCAACTCGGTTTTCAAAAAATTGGCGTCAAACGGCACTATTACTTTGAGGACGGCCAAGACGCCTACACCATGACCTTAAATTTAACCCAAGTGAAAGGAATCTGAAATGGCAACACCTTTATATCTTTTAGCCTTCGAAAGCAGCTGTGATGAAACCAGCGTCGCCGTCATCAAAGACGGCACCGAAATTTTAAGTAATATCATCGCCACGCAAATCGCCAGCCACCAACGCTTTGGCGGGGTCGTCCCCGAAGTCGCCAGTCGGCACCACATCGAACAAATTACCAAGTGTACCACGGAAGCCCTCAGCCAAGCAGGGATTGGCTACGATGATTTGGCGGGGGTTGCCGTCACCTACGGCCCGGGCTTGGTGGGCTCCTTATTGATTGGGGTCACGGCTGCCAAGGCCATCGCTTGGGCCCATCAGCTGCCCTTGATCCCGGTCAATCACATGGCGGGCCACATTTACGCGGCCCGGTACGTCGCCGCTTTCCAGTACCCGATGATGGCCCTGCTAGTCTCAGGCGGGCACACCGAATTGGTTTACATGCCGCGGGAGCATGAGTACCAAATCATCGGTGAAACCCGGGACGACGCGGTCGGGGAAGCCTACGACAAAATTGGCCGGGTGCTCGGGATCAATTATCCAGCCGGAAAAACGGTCGATGAATGGGCCCACCAGGGGCACGATACCTTCAACTTCCCCCGGGCCATGGTGAAGGAAGCCAACCTGGACTTCTCCTTTAGCGGGCTCAAGAGTGCCTTCATTAATACCGTCCACAATGCCGACCAACGCGGGGAACAATTGAATCAGTATGACCTGGCCGCCAGCTTCCAAGCCGCCGTCGTCGATATCTTAGCCGAAAAAACGATGAAGGCGCTGGCCCAATACCCCGTCAAGCAGTTAGTCTTAGCTGGTGGGGTGGCGGCTAATTCCGGGGTCCGGGCCCGCTTACAAGCTGACTTAGCCCGCTTGCATCCCCAAACCGAATTGCTGTTAGCCCCCCTCAAATTATGTGGTGACAACGCCGCGATGATCGGGGCCGCCGGGTACGTGAATTACTTACACGGTGACCGGGCCGGCTGGGATTTAAATGCCGTCCCTGGCCTTAGTTTTGACCGAATCACCCCGTTAAGCTAAGCGATTCACCAATAGTTAACCCAAAATCATACAGCTTAGGAAACGCTCGCAATCAACGTTTTAAAACGTAATTGCGAGCGTTTTTTAGCTTACGCTGTGCTAAACTTCAACTGAAAAATTAGAGTTTCCTAGCCACTCTGCGCGCCCATTGCGGGAAAAGCCGCCACAAATCCGGCAATGTTGAATTGTACTTTTCTTGGTGGCTGACTATAATGAATTTATACTTACTTTTTGTCATAAGAAATGGAGTGATTTCAAGATGCAATCAGTTAATATCGGTCAAAGCAATTGGCAAGCTTCCAACGTGGCCCTCGGGACGATGCGGATGGCAACGTTGACGCCCGCCCAAGCCGCCGACGCGTTAAACGCTGCCTTGGAAGCCGGGATCAACTTTATTGATTCCGCTGACATCTACGGCAACGGGGCTTCTGAAGTCAACTTTGGCAAGGCCTTAAAGTTGGCGGGTATCAAGCGGGACCAATTATTTATCCAATCCAAGGGGGGCATTGTCTTAGATCCGCAGCGCTCCCACGGTGATCTGGTCTTTGGCCAACGCTACGATTTCTCAAAGCAACACCTGCTTGATGCCGTCGACGGGATTTTGCAACGGATGGGCGTCGATTACCTGGATGCCTTCTTGCTCCACCGGCCCGATCCCCTGATGGAATTAGACGAAGTCGCAGCCGCCTTCGATGAATTGGAAACGAGCGGCAAGGTCCGTCACTTTGGGGTTTCCAACTTCAATCCCCGCCAAATCGAAATGCTCAAGACCGCCGTTAAGCAACCGCTGTTGATCAACCAAGTTCAATTCAGCTTGGCGCACACCGGGATGATCGACTTTGGGATGCACACCAACATGCAAGATCAGGGCTCCATCAACCACGACGGTGGCATTATCGAATACGCCCGGCAAACCAAGATGACCTTACAAACTTGGTCACCATTCCAGTTCGGGCTGTTTGAAGGAATGTACATCGATGATGATGAACACTACCCTGAATTAAACCAGGAACTGGCGAAATTAGCTGATAAGTACGGCGTTTCCAAGAACGCAATCGCCGTCGCCTGGATTTTGCGCCACCCGGCCCACATGCAAGTCCTGCTGGGGACGGTTAACCCGCAACACATCCTCGATAGCGCCAAGGGGAGCGACGTGCAATTAACCAAGCAAGAATGGTACGACCTCTACTTATCGGCGGGCAACATTTTGCCATAGGCCAACGGTATCTTTAATGATGCAATTTTTCAATTGGACAAGCCGTTCCCGTTTTTCTATCCTTTAAGTAGGTAGAACCAGAAAGGACGATGTTTCGTGAACCTACACCCAGATTACTTATTAAATCAGATTCAAGGACCCGCTGACGTAAAAAAACTGTCAGTGGACCAATTACACCAAGTGGCGGATGAAATCCGGCACCTGGTCGTGGAAAAAGACGCGGCGATTGGGGGGCACCTCGGGCCAAACCTGGGGATCGTCGAAACGACCTTGGCCTTCCACTACGTCTTCGACTCCCCCCACGACAAGATCGTTTGGGACATCTCTCACCAATCCTACCCGCACAAGATGTTAACCGGGCGGGCTTATGGCTTCTTGGATAATGAACGCTACCACGACGTAACGCCATACTCCAATCAAGATGAAAGCCCCCACGATTACTACCGGGTCGGCCACACTTCGACTTCGATCGCCCTGGCCGTTGGGATGGCTAAGGCCCGCGACCTCACCAAGCAAAGCGGGGATATTGTGGCCGTGATCGGTGACGGTTCCCTCAGTGGCGGGATGGCCTTGGAAGGGTTAAACAACGCCGGCAAGTACGATGGCAATTTGATCATCATCTTTAACGACAACCAAATGTCCATCGACGACGTCAACGGCGGCATGTTTGACCAATTAACGGCCCTGCGGGAAAGCAACGGTGAAGCCCCTAACAACCTCTTTAAGGCGATGGGCCTGGATTACAAGTACATCGCCGACGGCAACGACGTCGAAACGATGATCAAGGCCTTAGAAGAGGTCAAGGGGATTGACCACCCGATCGTTTTGCACGTCAACACCGTCAAGGGGCTGGGCTATGCGCCAGCCTTGGCCGATGAAGAAGCTTGGCACTGGCACAGTCCGTTTAAGATTGAAGACGGCAGCGATGTTGCACCCGCCAGTGACGCGGAAAATTACGACCAAATCATCAAGGACGAACTGGGCCGCCAAATTGAAGCCGGCCAACCGTTGATGGTCATTACCGCCGCTGTCCCGGGGGTCTTTGGCCTGGGTGAAATCAAGGCCAAGTACCCCGCTCACTACGATGACGTCGACATTGCGGAACAATACTCGGTGACTTATGCAACGGGGTTAGCCGAAAATGGCGCACGGCCGGTCCTGTTCCAAAACAGTACCTTCTTCCAACGGGCCTACGACCAAGTCATCCACGACATGGCCCTCAATCGCTACCCCGTCGTTACAATCGTCAAGAACGGGCGGATCTCGGATGACTCCAGTACCCACCAAAGCGACTTCGACCTGGCGATGCTCAGCAACGTGCCAAATATTGAATACTTGGCCCCAACCAACGCCGAAGAATTAGTAGCGATGTTGCAATGGGCTCTGACCCAAACGGAAAAGCCGGTCATCATCCGCGAACCCGCTGGTGCGGTCACCCACGGGACAATCAGCGCCACGGCCTTCAACCAAATTAAGGCCCAAGTGGTCCACCAAGGCAAAGAGGTGGCAATCATTGGGCTTGGTGACTTCTTTGCCTTAGGTCAAGCTGCAGCGGCTGAATTAGCAAAGGACGGCATCGATGCGACCTTGATCAACCCCGTCTCGGCTTCAACCTTGGATGAAGCGACCCTGGGGCAGTTGGTTAACGACCACCAAGTCGTGGTTACCTTGGAAAATGCTTCCATGAGCGGGGGCTTTGGTGAACACGTCGACCGCTTCTTTGCGCCAACTAAGGTGCGGGTCTTAAACTTCGGGGCCGCCAAGGAATTTAACGACGTGGTCCCGCTGACTGAACTGTATGACCGCTACCACTTGACGCCAACCCAAATTGCCGTTGACGTTAAGGTGGCCCTCCAAACCCGTTAGGTCCTTTTAACGCTCACTCTCAATTTCCCTTAAAACCAAAAACCTACTCTTCCTAATAAATAAGGTCCGGGAGGCCAACGCCTGTTTTCAGGAATTGGTCTGCCGGACCTTTTGCTTATTCGGCCGCTTGGCGGGCTTCTTCCTTAGCCAAGCGTTCTTTAATGTAGGTTGCGGTTTGTTCCAATTTGGCTTGTTCTTCCGCGGTCAGATCCAACTGGAGTTGTTGGACCACCCCGTGGCGCCCAACCACGGCCGGATAGGACAGGTACGTACCCAGTTCTGCCCGGTAATTGGAAACCGGCAATTCGGTCAGCGCATCATTGAGCATCGTCACCGTTAAGCGCACCGCCGCCGTGGCCACCCCATAGTTGGTGTACTTCTTACCCTTGTAGACCGTGTAGCCCCCCTGCCGGGCCCGTTCTTCCATTGCGGCCAGGTCAGCCTTGACTTCTGGATGTTGCTTTAAATACTCCAGTAAGGGCTTGCCAAAGACGCGGACCGTCGACCAAGCAGTAAACTGGGAGTTGCCGTGTTCCCCCAGGTTGTAGCCCACCACGGAGCGGGAATCAACGTGTAAGGTCTCACCGACCGTGGCCCGCATCCGCGCCGAATCCAGCAGCGTCCCGGTCCCTAAGACTTGGTGCTTGGGCAGCCCCGTCGCTTTTTGGTACATGGCCGTAATTACGTCACACGGGTTGGTGATCACCACGAGGTTGCCGTGGAAGCCGTGGTCCTTGAGCTTTTGACCGACCACCGGCACTTGGGTCCGGGTAAACTTAAATTCGGCGAAGCGATCGTGGTCCGGCGTATCAACTAATTTTGACTTGCCCAACGCCGAAATAACGACGTCACAATCCGCGACTTGGTCCCAATCGTTCACATATAAATTAGTGTGCGTTGGTAAATTAGCCATCGCATCCCGTAGGTCTAAGGCGTCAGAATTCACCTTGGCTTCATTGGTGTCGAATAAGACTAAGTCATCAACAAAGCCCCCGGAAACCAAGTAGTGCGCAACGGTGGCCCCCACGTGGCCCATTCCCACAACTGCAACTTTTCGTGTCATATGTATGCTCCCTTTCTGCGATTAAATTAAAATTAACTGAGAAAAATTTAATATGTGTGTCATTTAAGATACCACTTTTCAGAAAATTGTCAACGCATTTCGGAAATTTCACAAACTTCTCCCCCCGAGACAAAAAAAGACCCTGGTTGCACTAACCAGGATCCCACCGTTAAATTCAGTTTAATACAGAGTTGCTTCCCCGCGGTCATCGTAACCCGCCGGGTGCGTTTCGTGCCACTTCCACGCCGTGGCGATAATGTCGTGAACATCATCATATTGTGGCTGCCAGCCGAGGACTTCGCGGGCCTTGTCACTGGCCGCTACCAGGGAATCTGGGTCCCCTGGCCGCCGCGGTGCCATCTTGGCAGGAATTTCCTTGCCGGTTACTTCCCGGGCTGCTTCCAGCATTTGCTTGTTGGAGAAGCCCGTCGACGAACCAAGGTTAAAGGCGTTGCTTTCATTGCCGGCTTCCAGATACTTGATTGCCAGGATATGGGCATCCGCCAGGTCCATCACGTGGACGTAATCCCGCACGTTGGTTCCATCCGGCGTGTCGTAGTCATCCCCAAAGATGCTCAATTCCTTTCGCTTGCCTTCAGCGACTTGCATGATGATTGGGACCAAGTGCGTTTCTGGCCCGTGGTCTTCCCCAATCGTACCATCTGGGGCGGCCCCAGCAACGTTAAAGTAGCGCAAGGCCACAAATTTGATGCCGTACGCCTTGTCCGCCCAAGCCATCATTTCTTCCATCATCAGCTTCGAGAGGCCATACGGATTGATCGGCTTTTGCGGATCGGTTTCCTTAATCGGCATGTGTTCAGGAATCCCGTAGGTTGCCGCCGTGGAGGAGAAGACAATGTACTTGACCCCAAAGTCGTGCATGGCTTCTAAGAGCGTAATCATCCCCCCGGTATTGTTGTCGAAGTACTTCAATGGCTTAGCCATCGATTCGGGCACAATTGAAAAGGCAGCGAAGTGCACTACGGCCGTGATGTCTTCGTTGGTAAAGATCCGGTCCAAGAATTGCCGGTCGCGGATGTCACCGTAGTAGAACTTGGCTTCCTTGGCAACCGCCTTACGGTGCCCCGTGGCCAGGTTGTCAGCAACGACCACGTCTTCGCCCTTTTCTACCAATCGTTTAACCATGTGCGAACCGATGTAGCCGGCCCCACCTGCAACAAGAATTGCCATAATGCAATCTCCCTTTCTTTAAGTAAAATTTTAGTAAACAAACCTGTAGCTAAATTATAGCATATTAAAGCGCTTGCAACCGCTAATTTTTTGAAAATTTACGGCTGCTCTCCGTTTAATTGTTGTAACTCCGCTACCTGGGTGGTAATCGTCTCGGCCGCCACCTGGATTTGGGCTTGTTCCACCGGGTAAAGATCCAACAAGAGGTAGGTGCCTACCCCTTGGCGCCCCACCCGAACCGGAAAACTGACGTAACCGCCATACTGGGGGTGAAAAACGGCCGCGGGGACCACCAGTTGCTGATCTTGAAAGATCGCCCCGAGCAACCGCTTCGCCGCCGTTTGCGCGGCTAATTGGCCCGCCTGGCCCCGGATCACATAATACGCCATCAACCGCGCGTTGGTTTGGACTTGCTGCTGGTCAAAGTGACCACCAGGCAGGGCACTGAGGGGGCGCCCGTCCACTTGGACCGTCGACCAAGCCGGCACAATTTGCCCAGCGTGCTGACCGTAAACATAACCGGTCACACTAGCCGGTGCTACGTGCAGCGCGGTCGCCACCGCTTGGTGCAACTGATGGGTATCGGTTATGGTCCCACTTCCGAGCACCCGTTGCGGGGGCAATTGCCAGGTCGCTTGGAGCCAAGCGGTCGTTGCTTCATTCGGCTGGGTAAGATTGACCACCACCCCGGTAAAATCCGCCGCCTGCACTTGCGGGGCGGCCGCCTGGACAGCGGCCACTACCGCGCTTAAGTCCGGTTGGACTACTTCGGCTGGGCCCAGGGCCACCACAAAGGCCTGAGCGCGCTTTAAATCCGCCCAGGCTTGGGCTTTGATCTGCTTAGCCGGCAGGGCCAGGCCCGCGCTCTGCAGGTCGTTGGCAACTGCCACGGCCCGCTGCTCATCCGGATCTAGCAACAATAATTCGTCAACTTGATTGGCCAGGGTCAAGGCCAACTGCGCCCCCACAACCCCTAAACCATAAATCGCTAATGTCCGCACTTGAATCGCCCCCTTCACAGCAAAAACCAGCCCACCACCAAGTGCCAGGCGGGGCTGGTTGTCCTTTACAAGTCCGGTAACAATTGTTTAAGGTAAGCCGCGGCCCCATCCGGTAAGGCCAGTTCCGCATCAGCCGGGACGTGAACGGTTTGCCCGCCAAATTCAAAGGCGACGTCCTCGTTGAGCCAAACCTGGATTCCCTGCAGGATGGCCGCCCGGATTAAACGTTGCACGCTCGGGGAGTAACCGGCCGCAATCACGCTTAAGGTTTGTCCCGATTGCAACAGGTGCGAGTAGCGATCGTTGGCAACCTTCAGCCCAAAGGACAGGAAAGTCCCGTGTTCGGCCTTCGCCAACAGTTGCCCCGCCAAGGTCAGACTCGGGTCTTCAATCCGCCGTTGCACAAACTTCAAGGCTAAGCGGTACGCCCGGGGAGCATCATAAGCCTCACAGAAATCCGCCAGTCGTTGGGTAAAGGCCTGGGCTTCTTCTTTCATCCACGCCGTTTGTTCGGTAGGATCCTGAAGGGCCACTTCCTCATTGCGCGCCTGGGCAGCTTGCAGATCAGCTGCCGTTAAGTCCGGCTGGGGCGTCAACAATAAGTAGACCATCACTAATTCCAAGAAGTTCAGGGTGTCTTCGCTGATCCCCGCGGCAGCAAACGGATCAAGGTCAAACATCCGCAAGCTGATGAAATCAACCCCGGCCGCCAAGGTCGCATCAATATCATCCGTTGCTCCTCGCAAGCTAACCGGGGCAAAGACTTCGTGCGGACTCTGGTAAGCGCCCGAAGCCAGGTGCCCCTTGAGGCTGGCAACATAGCTTGCCAAAGAGGCATAGTCCAAGCGTTCCGTCGGTAGGTTGCCATACCCATACTGGCTGTTGCGGAAACTGCGGACTTGGTGGTCAAGCTCAGGCAACAGCACCGCCTTGGCGTCTTCCGGGACCGGACTGGCCCCGAATAAGTAGGTAAACAGCCACTGCCACATAATGTAACCCTGGGCCAGCTTAAAGTACAGGTAATTCTTAAAGGCCGCCAAACTGGCGTGTTCGGCCTTGCCAAAGCGTTCATACAAGTTTTCAATCAATTCTTCTTGCAAGGAGTAACCGACGTGCACGCCCCCGGTCAGCAGGCGGGTTGGCCCGTACTTTTGCATCAGGTAGTGATTGAATTCAACGGACCCGGGCTTGGTAGTGTGATCAGTCAAGTACGTTAAATCGTGCAAGTAGACCGGCGCCGGCGCCATGGACAATGGCCACAACCGTTCGGTCTCATGAAGTTGGCGGTCGACAATTTGCTGCAGAATTTCCAACTGGCGAACCGCCGCCTTAGCTTCCTTCATAATGACCGCGTTAAATTCCATCAAATTATCAGTGACCCCACTGGTCAAATAAGGGTTGATCCCCCGCCGATCCAAGGTCTTGGGAAACGGATACTGGCTGGCTCGACCGTTGGTGACCACCCGGTGGGCTTCCATCCGCAGGCCAAACCGGCCTTCATACAGTAACTTCTGCAGTGTCGGTTCGTGACACGCTGCTTGCAGTTTTGCTTTATCCATCTTTACTCACCCCTTGGGGATTAATATTGCCGGTGGATCCCAAGATTGGACCCATCCATTTACGTTTTCGCTACCATCTAAATTACCACAAAACCCGGGCGCATGTTTACTTTTTCTTAAAATTTCTTGCTTTCCGCGGGCGACCGTGGCGCTCTAACCGGTTAGCATAGCCTATTCGGCTTGTAATTTAAAAGTCAGTTTGACCGGGTTATGGTCGGTTTCTTGAAAGTGGGTAGCCAGGTTATGGGCGGTTGCCGTTACGTTGTCTGAGACAATAAAGCCATCGACCACCGTGGTGTAGGTCTTCCCCGGCACATAGGCCGTATCGGTCGCCCGCACGGTTGGCGTGGTCCAATAATTATCCGCGCGCACAATCCGAAAGCCCGCCGGTAAATCCTGATTACTCATCTTCGAGACCCAGTTTGGCACCCGTTGATTAGTCCGAAAGTGGGTCATGATTTGTTTGCCCAGGGCATGATTAAAATCACCCCCGACAATTACGTAATCCCCCCGGGCCCGGGCATGCTTCATCACCCCGGTCAACAGCTTTAGTTGGGCCGCCCGCATCTTGCCACCCCGGTCATAAGCCGACATATGCGAATTGATCATGATCAAGTGCCGCCCGTTTTGCACTGGCAAAGTCAAGACCACAAAGCAACGGTCCAGGTCGACAAACTTTTCAATCAAGTGGGTCGAAACCGGGTACTGCCGGCGTTGGGCACTTTGCACCTGGTAGCGGCTCAACGTCAGCAGGCCCGAGCGGACCGTGCCGTGCGGATCCGTCGGCGGCACCAAGAGGTAGGCCGAATGGAAGTTGGAAGCAAAGACCCGCCCCAAGTGCGGAAAGGCCGCGGCCACCCGGCGGACTTGATTGACGTGGTACGACCGGGTTGAATTGGTATCAATTTCTTGGAACAGGGCAAAATCCGGGTGCTCGGCCTTGATTTGTTTAATTACGAAGGCCGTTGAACGTTGCACTGTCGCCCGGCTAGTCGCCTTACCATACTTACCACGGGTGTGATGGCCCTGCTTGGTCGTCCCGGTGTCCATAAAAAAGGAATAGCGCTCATTATAGGCTCCAAAGCCGATGTTGTAGGTCGTGGCCGTATAGGGATGATCGACGGCTAATTGCGTCCGTTGGGGATTGGTAATCGCCAATTTTTGGTGATCGGCAATCCGGTAGTAATTGACTTGCAGGTAGGCCAAATAACCACCTGCTAACGAGGCGCCAACCAGCCCGACGGCCGCCACAATTTTTAAAAAACGTTTCACATTCTCACCTCAAACCTCGGGTCCCAGTTGGCCCGAAAACTCATGCCTGTTTACTTTACCACACCGCGCATTGTTTGCAATTGGCTTTGGTGATAAACTATGTTCATCTTAGGTACTTGCAGGCGAAACCTAGCCCAACATTGCCGGTGAAGGAAAGGAAAACTAATGCGAATCAATGTTTTACAACACACGCCCAATGAAGGGCCCGGCTCCATTCAAGACTGGGCGCACGCCAACAACCACGAACTGTACGTTTATCATCCCTACCAATTCGGCAATTTGCCCACGGCGGACCAAACAGACTTGCTTGTCATTTTAGGTGGGCCGATGAGTCCCAATGATGACTTGGCGTGGATTAAGCAAGAACGCCAGTTAATCCAGCAACTCTTGGCCGCCCACAAGCCAATGTTTGGCGCTTGCTTTGGGGCCCAACAAATTGCCAAGACCCTAGGTGCCGCCATAACCAAAGCCCCACATAAAGAGGTCGGCTGGGCGCCGGTCTACTTAAAGAGCCACGCAATTCCCGGGCTACCAGCCCAATTAACCGCCCTGCACTGGCACGAAGAAATGTTTGAAGTGCCGACCGGCGCAGAATTATTGTTTAGCAGTGACCTGGTGGTTAACCAAGGGTTTCTCTTAAACGAGAATGTGATCGGTCTGCAATTCCACTTTGAACCAACGGCCGATAACGTCCGCGAAATCGCGATCAATGATGACCAATATCCTTTGGCTCATAACTCCTTACACCAAACAAGCGCTGACATTATTCAGCATGGGGTCCCGAGCGAAAATTCAGCCGTGATGGCCCAATT
>HHCFD02800__coassemble_553_pt1 | contig 25327 bp, 24 predicted proteins | sample HHCFD02800__metabat2_high_PE_037 | metagenome-assembled genome bin HHCFD02800
TGGCGCCCGTGATGATGTATTGCATGTGGTCAACTCCTTCTGTAACTTCTTTAGTTTCATCAACGCTGTATGCCAAAGCCTTTTAACTGTCGAATTTGCGATATATATTGACTATCATGGATTTTAACGCTAAAATTCATGGAACTAAAAAAGTTTCAGGAGTTAATAATGAAAATGTCAACGCGCTTCAGTGATGCTATTCATATTTTGGCGTTTATTGTGATATATAAAGAAAAAGTCCAATTATCCAGCGACACTATCGCTTCGAGCATCGGTACTTCGCCGGTGGTAGTGCGACGCTTAATGGCCCAGCTAAAAAAAGGCGGCTTATTGACAACGGTGCCGGGTTTTGCGGATCCAACGTTAAAAAAGCCCGCTGAAGTGGTCACCTTGCTTGATGTCTACTTAACGATTGAAGGAGATAAGCCTTTATTTTCGGTTGATCCCAAAACGAACCCCGCTTGCATTGTGGGCGGCAACATTCAACCTACTTTGACCGAGTATTACCGCCAAGCGGAAGTCGCGGCGAAGGCTAAATTACAACAAACTACCCTGCAAGATCTGATCGATACGATCCTGGTCCGGCAGGCCGAAAAGGAGGCGGGCAAGTGATTGAATACTGTACGGTGGGCATGCGGTATGGTGACCACCAAATCTTAACTGACATTAACCTGAAAATCCGTGCCCATGAGTTATTTGTACTGGTGGGACCAAGCGGGAGTGGTAAAACGACGTTGATTCGGATGGTAAATCGACTGACGGTTCCCACCAGCGGGCAGGTTAAAGTGGCCGGTAAAGACGTTGCAGCGAGTGACCTGGCTAAGTTGCGCTTGTCAATGGGGTATGTTTTGCAGACGGCGTCCCTCTTTCCTAATTTGACAATTGCCGACAACGTGACTATCCAACTTGAACAGCAAGGGTGTTCCAAAGCCGAGCGGAAACGCAAGGCCCAGCAGTTATTGGCTGCTGTGGGCTTAAAGGAGAAAGATTACTTAACCCGTTATCCAGCGGCCCTTTCGGGAGGCCAACAACAGCGCGTTGCCATTGCCCGGGCGTTGGCGACGAACCCCCAATTGATTTTAATGGACGAATCCTTTAGTGCCTTAGATCCCGTTTTACGCCGCCAAATGCAGGACTTGCTCTTATCCTTACATGCTAAACACGGTATGACGGTTCTGTTTGTGACCCATGACATGCAAGAAGCATTGCGGTTGGGCGATCGGATTGGGGTAATCAACGCGGGGCGGCTGCAGCAGGTGGGGACGCCCCAAGAGATCATTGAACATCCGGCGAACGCCTTTGTTCGTGATTTTTTTGCTTCTGCGCGCCCGCGCTACGGAACGCTGACTGATTTGTTGGCGGCGACGCAACCTCAACCGGCCGTGGCGGGCCCGCTGGTGACAACGGTGGCAGAAATTTTCCGCTTGCCGGTTTGTGACGGGGAGCTTTGTTTTTCCATCGCCCAGCAGGCTTACCGTTTGCCAGTGGCCAAATTATTGCACTACCTAGGGAAACGAGAGGAAAAGTGAGATGCAATCCTTAATGAAATTAATCGCTCACCAGCAAGGCCAATTGGTAGCGGCGCTGGGCCAGCATTTAGTCTTGTCCTTGGTTTCGTTGTTAATTGCAGCTGTGATTGCTCTTCCCTTGGCCATGGCACTCAAAGATCACCGGCGGTTAGGAGAGCTGATTTTGCAAATTACCGGTATTTTTCAGACCATCCCGAGTTTGGCCCTGCTAGGGCTGTTGATTCCAATCGTGGGGATTGGAACGGTGCCGGCCGTTATCGCTTTGGTGCTATATGCCATGATGCCGATTTACCAAAATGCTTATACGGGGCTGACCACGATTGATCCGCAATTGGAAGAAGCGGGGTTGGCCTTTGGCTTGTCGTGGTGGACGCGGCTAAAACGCTATGAATTGCCATTAGCGTTACCCTTGATCTTTTCCGGTTTGCGGATTGCCTTGGTGATGATCATTGGGACCGCGACCTTGGCCGCTTTGATTGGTGCCGGAGGCCTGGGGACCTACATTTTGTTAGGAATCCAGCAAAATAATAATGGCGAATTGCTGTTAGGGGCTGGTTTGTCCGCCTTCTTAGCGTTGCTTAGCGCGGGGTTTTTGAAATGGGTTGGCAAGTCACGCCGCAATCTTAAAATTGGTGGGGTTGTCTTGGCGGGGCTGCTTGTATGCGGTGGGGCCGTAACTGTGCAGCGCCATTTAGTTCATTCGCAACCAGACACAATTGTGATCGCTGGTAAGATGGGTGGGGAACCGAACCTGTTGATCCATATGTATAAGGACTTGATTGAGGAGGCGGCTCCTCAGACTAAAGTAGTCTTGAAGCCGAATTTCGGCGGGACTAGTTTTTTGTATGCGGCCTTGCAACGGGATCAGATTGATATCTATCCGGAATTTACCGGGACTGTCTTGGAGGGACTCGCTAAGCAAAAGCAGACCCCCAAGTCGCCAGATCAGGCCTATCAGGCGGCTCGACGGTATTTGGCCCGCCAGGGGATGACTTATTTGAAACCGATGGCCTACCAAAATGGCTATGCATTGGCAGTTACCGCGTCGTTTGCTAAGCAACACCGGTTAGCAACGATTAGCGACCTGGTTGAACAACAGGCTGCTGTCACGGCGGGGTTTGATCCGGATTTTGCCCAGCAACCGGATGGCTACTTAGGTTTGCAAAAAGCTTACGATTTGAAGGTAGGCACGGTTAAAACGATGGAACCCACCTTGCGTTACCAAGCGTTGGTACAGGGGAAAGTTGAGCTGGTGGATGGGTATACGACCGATCCCCAGCTGCGTCAATATCATTTGCGCGTCCTGGCTGATGACCGCCATTTTTTTCCGCCTTACCAAGGGGCGCCACTAATGAAGGCCCGCTTTGCCAAGACCCATCCCGTCGTCGTCAAGCAACTGAATAAATTGGCCGGCCAGATTACGACCAACGAGATGCAAGAGATGAACTATGCGGTGACCGTCAAACACCAAAAGGCCAGTGTCGTTGCCCACCAGTACTTGCGTAGCCACCATTTGATAACGAAGTAGTGCTTTGCGGATTGAGAAAGCATCTAGCGCTTTGACAACTAAAAGCGTTACTTTAACGGCAAATAAAATCCCCCAACCATGTACAAATCGTAGCACGGCTGGGGGATTATTATTGGACTAGGATTTTAATTAAACTTAGTAATCGCAAGTAACGCCTAGCGGGCGTAGATCGTCTTGATTTTCACCCGGTCGCTCTTGAGGGCGAAGGGGACGTGGTAGCGGTTGACACTCTTCCCGGTGGCGGACTAAAAAGGCGCTGCGTTAAACCACCAGTTGGGTGGGCGCAGCGCCTTTTGGTTTGGGTCAAGGGCAAATCACTCGCCTCAGGATTACTTACGTTTCCGGCCAAGTAAGGTGAGAAAGATAACAACGATTAAATCAGTCATGGCCCCTAACCAGCCCGCCAAGAGTTCTTTGCAGAAGTTTTTAACTTTGTTTATTCGCACACCTCCGTTTGGTTGGCCCCGGTCAAATTATAGCCCGCACCTATCACAGTTTTTCGCGGTCAGCAAGTAGAAACTTAACCAGGGGTAGCGATTGGATCGTGATGCCATCTTTTTAAATTCTTTCGGCGGGGCAGATATTTTGAGGGAGCTTAGGCTATATAAAACCTATTTTCCACATTTTTTGTCTTTCTTGTTAGGCAAAAAATCGGCAAAATAGTCTTGCATAAAAGACAATTATTGCGATTGAAGCTGATCCCGCACGGTTCAGCAAGCAAAAAAGCCCGGCCTCTTGCAGGCCAGGCTTTTTCACTTGAATAGTTATTTCCCGGGGAATAATTAGTCCACTTTGGCTAAGGTGTAGTTCTTCTTGCCACGCCGGACGATCACGTACTTGCCGTCAAAGTGGTCGGCCGGGTTGATCGTCGCACTTTCGTCGGTGACCTTGGCCCCGTTGATCCGGATGGCCCCGTTCTTGACATCTTCGCGGGCTTGCCGCTTAGATGGTTCAATCTTCGTGTCGACCAGCCAGTCGATGATGTTGGCTTCGTTTGCGCTGACTGTGACGGATGGAGTCCCGGCAAAGGCTTGTTCGACTTCGTCCACGCTCAGGTCTTGGACGTTGCCAGAGAAGAGCAATTGGGAAATCTTGATTGCTTGTTGGGTCGCAGCTTCTCCGTGGACAAAGGTCGTGACTTCGGCGGCTAAGCGCTTTTGAGCTTCCCGCTTCCATGGTTCGTTGGCGACTTTTTCCGCCAGGTCGTCGATTTCTTCGTGGCTGAGGAAGGTGAAGTACTTGAGGTACTTGACCACGTCGCGGTCGTCTTGGTTGAGCCAGAATTGGTAGAATTCGTACGGCGAGGTCTTCTTTTCATCCAACCAGACCGCGCCCCCGGCCGTCTTCCCAAACTTGGTCCCGTCGGCCTTAAGCATCAATGGGATCGTCAGCCCGTAGGCCTTGGCGTCCGCGCCTTCAGTCCGGTGAATCAGGTCGATGCCGGCCGTGATGTTCCCCCACTGGTCCGAGCCCCCGATTTCCAATTGCACGTCGTTGTGGCGGTAGAGGTGTAAGAAGTCGACTGCTTGCAGGATTTGGTAGGTAAATTCGGTAAAGGAAATCCCGGAGGCCAGCCGGGAAGCGACGACTTCCTTGTTTAACATCGTGTTGACGTTAAAGAGCTTCCCAAAGTCACGCAGGAAGTCGATCATCGTAAATTGGCTTAACCATTCGTAGTTGTCGACAATCGTGAAGTTTTCCGTCCCAAACAACTTGACCATTTGCGCCGTTAAGGCCTTTTTGTTGTGTTCCAACTGCGATTCGGTCTGCAGGGTCCGTTCGGTCTTGCGGCCCGACGGATCCCCAATCGCACCGGTCCCACCCCCGATGATGATGACCGGGTGGTGACCCGCCAACTGGAAGCGTTTCAGCATCATGAAGGGAATCAAGTGCCCGATGTGCAAGGAGTCGCCCGTCGGGTCCGTCCCGCAGTAGAGGCTGATTTGCTTTTCTTCCGTCAGGGCCTTTAAGCCCTCTTCGTCCGTGACTTGGTTTAAGGCGCCGCGCCACTTGAGTTCATCGACAATGTTCATGGTAAAATCCTCCGTTTGTAATTGCATTGCGGTTGCAATGAAAAATCGCCCCAAGGCTTTGCCTTGGGACGATTGTGATCGTGGTACCACCCAATTTTACACGCTGGTGCGTGCCTTCATTTCAACCGCTTTGTACTGAAAAAATTGCATTGTAATTCACTGTACGGCTGTGGGTTGGCTTGCAGCGTCCGCCAACTCTCTGGACCAGGGAACCGCCACCTACTGAGATGCAATCTGATTAAGCTCATTAAACACTGTTTAGGGCGGGCTGTCAACTCTAATTGGTGCGCTTAAAAAAGTTAAGTAAAAGCGCGGAATAATTTTAAAAAAGTGGTGAGAAAATGATTACAGCTTTTTAATTAACGCAATCTGATGGGCTTTCTTACAATTGGACGCGGGCCGTGCTAGAGTATTACCCAACGACAAAAATTAAGAAAATTAAGTAAAGGAGCGTGGCGCAAAATGAGCAAACATTGGCTGAGAAACATGCTGATGGGACTGACGGTTGCCGTCGGGATTGGAGTGGGGTTGGGCCACGCCCAGCCGGTCCACGCGGCTGAACCAACCTACACGATTGGGACTGTAGACAGTTTCGAACCCTTTGAAATTCCTAACAACAAGGGGACTTATACAGGCAAGAACCCGGGGATCGAAATTGAAATGCTTCAACAGATTGCCAAGCACGAAGGCTTCAAGTACAACCTCAAGGTGATGAGCTTTGATGCGACCTTGACGGCCCTACAAGCCGGCCAGATTGATGCTTCCATGGGTGGGATGAGCGTGACTGATGAACGGAAGGCCACGATTGATTTCACCAAGTCTTATTACGACTCTGGGGTCGTGATGGCTGTCGCCCAAGATGGCCCGATCAAGTCGATGAAGGATCTGAAGGGCAAGACGGTCGCGGTCAAAGCCGGGACCAGCGGGGCGATTTATGCCAAGTCGATTGCCAAAAAGTACGGCTTTAAGCTTAAGTACTACAAGACGGATAACACAATGTGGTCCGATGTTCAAAACGGTAATTCAGCCGCGACCTTTGATGACGAACCCGTCTTGCGGTACGGGATTCGTAACGGGATGAAGCTGAAGGTGATCACCAAGGCCGTTGATTCCCAACCAGTGGCAATGGGGGTTAAGAAGGGGCAAAACCAAGAATTGCTCCAAAAGCTCAACGACGGGATTACCTGGATGGAAAAGACCGGCCGGATGCAAAAGCTGCTTGATAAGTACACCAAGGGTTCCGGGACCAAGACGGACGGCGCTGCGCAACGGACGATCATGGGTCTGTTGAAGGCGAATAAGGGTGCCCTGTGGGATGGGTTAGTCGCCACGCTGGAACTGACGTTGGTCGGGGCGGCGTTAGCCCTGGTCTTCGGGGTCGTCCTCGGGGTGATGGGAATTGCCGACGGGAAGTTCTTCCCGTGGTTGTCGGCGACGATCATCTACATTTTCCGGGGGATGCCAATGATCGTGCTGGCCTTCTTTATTTACATTGGGATGCCAAGTGTGATTGGCCACAAGGTTCCGCTGTTTACCGCCGGGGTCTTGACCTTGATGTTAGATGAAGGGGCTTACGTTGGGGCGATCGTCAAAGGGGGCTTTAAGGCCGTCGATCGTGGCCAATGGGAAGCGGCCCGTTCCTTAGGGTTGCCGTACGGTAAGGCCCTGCGGAAGGTTATCATGCCACAAGGGATCAAGATCATGGTGCCATCTTTGGTCAACCAATTTATTATTACCCTCAAGGATACGTCGATCCTGTCGGCGATCGGGGTGATGGAACTGACCCAAACTGGGACGGTGATCATTTCCCGGAACATGGAAGGGTTCAAGATGTGGCTGATCATTGGGGTCATCTACATCGTGATCATTACACTGTTGACTTGGTTATCGAATTACGTACAAAGAAAGTTGGCCTAAATTATGGATAAACAATACAAAATTCAAGTCCAAGACCTCCACAAGAGTTACGGCGATAATGAGGTCTTAAAGGGGATTAGTCTCAACGTCAAACCCAACGAAGTGGTCTGCATGATCGGCCCGTCGGGGAGTGGGAAGAGTACCTTCTTGCGCTGCTTAAACAAGCTGGAAGAACCGAACCGCGGCCACGTCTACGTGGACGGATACGACATTGCCGACAAAAAGACCAACATTGACTTGGTGCGCCAAAACATCGGGATGGTCTTCCAACACTTCAATTTGTTCCCTAACATGTCGGTGGCTGAAAACATCATGTTAGCCCCTGTGCAGTTGAATAAAATGACCAAGGAAGAAGCGCGGACGGCGGCTTTGCACTACTTAGACATTGTGGGCCTGAAAGATAAGGCCGATGTCAACCCGACGACCCTGTCCGGGGGGCAAAAGCAACGGGTCGCCATCGCCCGCGCCTTGGCGATGAAACCCGATGTGATGCTGTTTGACGAACCGACCAGCGCCCTAGACCCGGAAATGGTCGGTGACGTATTGGAAGTGATGCAAGCCCTGGCCAAAGAAGGGATGACGATGGTGGTCGTGACCCACGAAATGGGCTTTGCCAAGCGGGTCGCCGACCGGGTTGTCTTCTTCCACGATGGCGTGATTAAAGAACAAGGGACGCCGGAAGAAATCTTTGATCACCCGCAACAGCCTGATACCAAGAGTTTCTTGGACAAAGTCTTGAATGTTTAACCTGCTGAGCGTTTGACAATTGCAAGCAAACCGTTATAATGGGGAACATCAACTGCGCAGTTGAGATTGAATGAAATTAACGTTGCCAATCTCCAGAGAGCCGGGGAAGCTGTAAACCGGTGATTGGCCCATGGCATTGAGAGTAAAAAATGGGTGGTTCCAATATCGACCAAGAGGAGGTCTGCTTAGACCTTAAACTTGGGTGGAACCGCGTGATCAACGTCCCTGGCTGATGAAGCTGGGGGCGTTTTTAATTTTCATTTACCTGGCAAAGAGAGGAGCGAAGGCTATGGCACAAGAACATACGAAAGAGCAGCACTTGTCGCGGGCGTTAAAGAGTCGCCATATTACGATGATTGCTATCGGGGGCGCGATTGGGACCGGGTTGTTTTTAGGGTCCGGGAGTGCGATCCAAGCGGCGGGGCCCTCAATTATTTTGACCTACCTGATCGTCGGGATTTTTTGTTTCTTTATGATGCGGGCGTTAGGGGAACTGCTGTTGGCGGACCCGTCCAAACATTCCTTCATTGATTCAGTCAAGGAATACTTGGGGGACCGGATGGAATTTGTCGCCGGGTGGGCCTATTGGTCTTGTTGGCTGACGTTGGCGATGGCCGACCTGACGGCCACCGGGATCTACTTGCAATACTGGTTCCCCGGCCTGCCCCAGTGGGTGGGACCATTGGTAATCTTACTCTTGTTGATGTTGGTAAATATGATCAACGTTGGTTTGTTTGGTGAATTGGAAACCTGGTTTTCGATGATCAAAGTGCTGGCGATTGTGGCCTTGATCGTGGTCGGGTTGGCAATGGTTGCTTTGCACACCAAGACGGCCAGTGGCCCGGCCAGCTTAGCCAACTTGGTTAACTACGGGGGCTTCTTCCCCAAGGGGGCCGTGGGGTTCTTGATGTCCTTTCAAATGGTGGTCTTTGCCTTTGTCGGGATTGAAATGGTCGGCTTGACGGCCGGGGAAACCGCCAATCCGGATGAAGACATCCCCAAGGCGATCAACACCTTGCCGGTCCGGATTGGACTCTTTTACATCGGTTCGATGCTGGCAATCATGGCCGTTTACCCTTGGCACGACATCAAGGTCAGTTCTAGTCCCTTCGTGCAGGTCTTTGCGGGGATTGGGATCACCGGAGCAGCGGGAATTTTGAACTTTGTCGTCTTGACAGCCGCGATGTCGGCGACGAACAGTTCGATCTTTTCGACCAGCCGGTCCTTGTACTCCTTGGCCCAGGGGGGCAACGGTCCCAAGGCCTTTCAAGAGTTGAGTCGGCAGGCGGTCCCGGTCAAAGCGATGCGCTTTTCTTCATTAATTCTCTTTGTGGTCGTGATCTTAACCTACATCGTGCCAGCGGGAATCTTTAATTTGATTTCCGGGGTCTCAACGATTAATTTCATCATCGTGTGGTTGATCATTTTGTGGTGCCACATCAAATACCGGGCCCAGCACCCGGCTGGCAACCAATTTGCCATGCCGGGCTTCCCTTACACCAGCTGGCTGACGATCGCCTTTTTCATTGGCGTTTTGATCATCTTGCTCTTTATTCCGGCGACCCGGTTATCCTTGATCATTTCGCTGCTCTTTTTCGTGGTCCTCTTTGTGGTCTCGCGGAAGTGGAGTAAATAATTTCGCAACGTCTCACGGTTGTGGGGCGTTTTTTTGCAAAAAAATTGGGGCGGAGGCAAGGCGTTTTGTTAGACCTTTTGATTCAGTTATCATATACTAACAGTGAGGAAAGCTGAAACCGTTGCCAAGAAGATTAGCTTGGATACCGCAAGCGAAACTCACCCCATACCAACCCATTTAAATTCCTAAAGACTAATGTCGAGTGTCTGTAATCTTATCTAGGGCATGACCCCCTTAACATGCGAGATGATTTGGCAAGTTAAAGTTTTAAGATAATTGATGATTCAAATGATATTACTACCGCAACGGCACTTAGTCTTTCCCCACAACCATCCCGTTTGGCTACCAAGCGGGGTGGTTTTGCGTTGCCCGGAAAAACTGCTGGTTAAAAGCTAGAATGTTTGTGTCAATGTAGGCTGGGTTCATCGAGTAGAATCGGTTTAGACCGGTGCCTGACAGAAAAATTTTAAAATTTTCTTACGGGACTTTGTGAAAACGTTCTCGCCACGGAGGCGGTTCCATTCAATGAGTAAAACGGTGTATCGACGAACGTTCAGAAAAGTTATCGTGAGAATTTCACAAAGTTGGTAGATTTCAGTGGGTTTACAAGTTTGTTAACACCCGGTATATTAATGGCAGTGGTAAGTTATTGCAAACGCTTACTTAGCGTTAGTGAACTTACAAATTGCATTTATTCCATGTATTTTTAAGAAAGGTGTTAGATCCATGTATTTTGCAATTAACGTGCTTGGGTTGATTGTTTTCTTGGGTGTGGGATTCCTGTTCTCCAAGAACAAGAAGGCGATTAACTGGAAGGCAATTGCCATCATGGTAGTTTTGAACCTGCTGTTGGCTTGGTTCCTGACGGGTTCCGCCGCTGGGCGGGCCGGGGTTAAGGCCGCAGCCGATGGGTTTGCCTGGATTGTTGACGTTTCCGCTAAGGGGACGGTCTTTGCCCTGGGGGGCTGGTATGATGCCAAGAACTTGAACTTCATTTGTTCCGCGCTGATGCCAATCCTGATGATTGTTCCAATGTTTGACATCCTGACTTACATCGGGGTCTTACCTTGGATCATCAAGTGGATCGGGAAGGGCTTGTCCGTCTTGACGGGTCAACCAAAGTTCGAATCCTTCTTTGCCGTTGAAATGATGTTCTTAGGGAACACGGAAGTGCTGGCCATTTCCGGGATGCAACTGCGCAAGATGACCAAGGAACGGAACTTGACGATCGCCATGATGTCGATGAGCTGTGTGACGGCTTCCATCTTAGGGGCCTACATTGCCATGATGCCAGGGCAATTTATCTTAACGGCTGTACCGATCAACATTGTGAACTCCTTGATTGCAACTAGTTTGTTGAACCCGATCAACGTCACGCCAGAAGAAGACACGATCGAAACGGTGGAAACCAACGAAAGCGGGAAGAAGGAACCATTCTTCAGCTTCTTGGGTGACTCCATCTTGGGCGCTGGTAAGCTGATCTTGATCATCATTGCCAACGTGGTGGCCTTCGTGGCCTTGGCTGCTTTGATCGATGCCATCTTGGCCCTCTTCGGCAAGCCGTTGGGTGGCAAGCCAATCTCCTTGGAAGCTATCTTAGGGGTTATCATGTTCCCATTCTCCTGGTTAATGGGGCTGCCGCTCGACCAAGCTTGGAAGTTGGCCCAATACATGGGGATGAAGCTGGTTACGAACGAATTCGTTGTCATGGGTGAAGTGACGAGCACGATTGCGCACTACCCAGAACACTTGAAGGCCGTTCTGACTACGTTCATCACTTCCTTTGCCAACTTTGGGACCCTGGGGATGATCATCGGGGCCTTCAAAGGTCTGGTTGGTAAGGAAGACAACGACTACATCGCACAAAACATTGGTTACCTTCTGCTGTCCGGGATCTTAGTATCTCTGCTTTCAGCAGCCTTTGTTGGCCTCTTTGTATGGTAATCATGGTATAAGCTAGGGCTGCTGTTTGGCGGCCCTTTCTTTGACTGAAAATTTAAAAGCGGTTGCAAAAGTGAAACCCGGGCGAACCGGTTTTGCAACCGGACAAGCAAAAAGGAGTGGTTCTGATGACGATGAAGATTATTATGGATACTGACCCAGGAATTGATGACGCTGCTGCCTTGACGATGGCGATCAATGATCCGGAAATTGACCTGAAGCTGATCACGGCCGTGGCCGGGAACGTGACGGTTGATAAGACGACGGCCAACGCCTTGAAGATTGTGCACTTCTTTGGTAAAGACCAAGAAATTCCGGTTGCCGCAGGGGCTAAGGAACCGCTGATCAAGCCGTTTGAAGATGCGGCACGGATTCACGGGGCGTCCGGGATGGAAGGCTATGACTTTGGGGATGACTATGGTGAACCAATTACCAAGTCCGCCGTTGAAGCCTTGCACGATGCAATTATGGCGGAAGACGAAGTGATCTTGGTCCCAACCGGTTCATACACCAACATTGCGTTGCTCTTCAAGCAATACCCAGAAGTGAAGTCCCACATTAAGGAAATCGTGGCGATGGGGGGCTCCATCTCCGGTGGGAACATGACCAGTATTGCCGAATTCAACGTCTTTACGGACCCAGACGCGGCGGAAATTATGTACAAGTCGGGGGTTCCAATCGTGACGGTTGGGCTCGACGTGACGTTGAAGGCCTTGATCACTCCGGCGACCTTGAACCAACTCAAGGACATGAATGAAACCGGGAAAATGCTCTACGGCTTGATCAACAACTACAATGACGTTACGGAAGCAGGTCACCCGATGCACGACGTCAACACCATCTTCTACCTGCTGCACCCAGAAGCTTACCAAACTAAGGATCTGTGGGTAGACATTCAAACTTCCGGGCCAGCAATCGGGGGAATGGTGGCCGACATCCGGGGGGCTTACCACGATGGTAAGACCAACGCCAAGGTCTGCGTTGACATCGATGCCGCTGCCTTTAACCAATGGTTCCTGGATGAAGTTTCCCACATGAAGTAAACCGAACGGGGATCGCGAAGCTCTGCCAATTGGGCGGAGCTTTTTACATATTAAGATTATTTCCCGGGAAATGGCGTCAGGAGTTGAATTGGGGTGGGAAATAAGATAAAGTTATCAAAGAACGTGAAACACTGAATGTTCCACGGAAAGGACGAAGTAAATGAAGCCAGAACAATTTCAAGCCGCCTTAGCGCAAATGGGTGTTAACCTGAGTGCCGACCAAATGGCGCAGTTTGAACAATACTATCAATACTTAATTGAAGTTAATCAACACCTGAACCTGACCCGGATTACGGCCAAGGAAGATGTTTACCTCAAGCACTTTTATGATTCCTTGATAGGAGCCTTTGCTGAACCGCAGTTGAAAGACCAGCCGTGGCACCTGTGTGACATTGGGGCCGGGGCGGGGTTCCCGTCCTTGCCGCTAAAGATCGCCTTTCCCCAGCTCCAGGTCACGATTGTGGACTCGTTGAATAAGCGGATTGACTTTTTGCGGGCCTTGGTGGCTAAATTGGGGTTAACGGGCGTCGAATTGGTGCACGGGCGCGCCGAAGAGTTCAGTGCCAAGCAAAGTAGCTACCGGGAGCAATTTGACTTGGTAACGGCCCGGGCCGTGGCCCGCTTAAGCGTCTTAAGTGAGCTTTGCCTGCCGGCGGTCAAGGTTGGCGGCGAATTCTTAGCGTACAAGGCGGCGGCGGCCGATGATGAACTGCAAGCGGCCCAAGGCGCCATTCAAACCCTGGGGGGTCAGGTCAGCTCGACGATGCAACTGGTCTTGCCAACCCAGCCGGAACCAGAACAACGCAACCTGATTATTATTGATAAGGTCGCCGCCACCCCGCAAAAGTATCCGCGGCGGCCCGGGTTGCCGGCCAAAAAACCATTGGCTTAGATTGGTTAAGCAGCAAGCATAGGGAGGAAAAGATGGCATTTTCATTGTTTAACTTTGGCGCCAAGGCGGCCAATACCAAAAATCAAGTGGTGGAGATTCCCCTCAAGCAGATTGAACCTAACCGCTATCAGCCACGCCAAGTCTTTGATAAGGTTCAAATCCAAGAGTTAGCTCATACCATTGAAGAACACGGCCTCTTGCAACCAATTATTTTGCGCGAATACAAGGCGGCTAAGTATGAAATCATTGCCGGGGAACGGCGGTTCCGCGCGATGGAATTATTGGGCTGGGAAGCGGCCCCGGCAATTGTGGAAAAGATGAGCGACAAGGAGTCCGCTTCCTTGGCGCTGATCGAAAACTTGCAGCGCTCGCAACTGAGTTCGGTCGAAGAAGCGCGGGCCTACAAGAAGCTGATGGACCTCAACAACCTGACCCAAGTCGCCTTGGCCAAAGGGGTGGGCAAGAGCCAATCGGCGGTCGCCAACAAGTTGCGCTTGTTAAACCTGATTGAACCGGTGCAAAATGCGATTTTGGATGGCTTGATTACCGAACGGCACGGCCGGGCCTTACTCGGTTTGACCGACGACCAACAACGCAAGCTCTTAATGCGGGTGGTCAATGAAAAGCTGACGGTTCGGCAAACGGAAGAAGCGGTCGCCGCATTGCAAGGGGAAGTGTTACCAACCCCGGCGGCTTCCGCGGCTCCAACCACGTCAGCGCCAGCTTCGGCCGCGCCAACCCCAGCCGCTGCTCCTGCTCCGGTTAAGCAGCCCCAAGCTAAAAAGGCGGCGCCCAAAAAGAAGGCTAAGATCAGCGTCAGTGATCCGCAAATTGCTCTGAACACGATTAAAAAATCAGTGAAACTGGTCAAGGATAACGGCTTTAAGACCACAGTCCGGCAAAAGAAGCTGCCGGATGGTTACCAACTGACGATTACGGTTAAGCCACAAGCAACGGATCACCAGGATGGAGAAAAGTAATGGCAAAGGGAAAGAAACGGTTACGGTTAAAGAAACACATGGCAGCCCTCGTGGCGCAAAGTGAACAGGAGCAAGAAACGATCATTGACCTCCCCTTGACGGCCATCCGCCCCAACCCCTACCAACCGCGGCGCAGCTTTGACCAAGCGGCGCTGGCGGAATTGGCACAGTCGATTCAGGCTAACGGGGTCTTCCAACCAGTGATTGTCCGCCAGCCGAACCCGCAGGTCGCCCGTTACGAATTAATCGCCGGGGAGCGGCGCTTTCGGGCCTCAGAAATCGCCCACCAAACCACGATTCCAGCGATTTTGCGGCCCTTAGACGATGCCGCAATGATGGAAGTGGCGGTGCTGGAAAACTTGCAGCGTGAAGATCTGACGCCACTGGAAGAAGCGCAGGCCTACCAGATGCTGCTCGACAAGCTGCACTTGACCCAAGCCGAAGTCGCCGCCCGCCTGGGCAAGTCACGGCCCTACATTGCCAACTACCTCCGCTTGCTGGGCTTGCCAGCGGCCGTCAAGGAGTTGTTGGAAGCACGACAATTATCGATGGGCCAAGCCCGGACCCTCTTGGGCTTAAAAGATAAGGCGGCGGTAGTGGCGTTGGCCAAACGGGCGGTCAAGGAAGGCTTGACGGTCCGCCAGTTGGAAGAAATAGTGGCCCGGCAAAATGAGCCAGCGGCTAAACCGCAGGCTCCTCACCCCGCAGCGCCAGTCGATCCTTACCTGAAGGAAGCTGCGGATCAATTGCAACGGCGCTTTGGCACCAAGGTCGCCTTTAGCGGGACGCAGCCGCACCGGGGTAAGATTGAAATTCCGTACCAATCGGCGGATGAATTAAACCGGCTGCTAGCCTTATTGGGCGTCAGTTTTGATTAAGCTAAGCAATGAAGAGAAGGGGGAAGCGAGATGCTGGATTACGAATTGAACGACATCGTGATGATGAAAAAGCAACACCCGTGTGGAGTCAACCGGTGGAAAATCATCCGGGTCGGTGCCGACATGAAAATTGAGTGTACGGGGTGCGGGCATATCGTGATGATGGACCGCTACCACTTTAACAAACGGATCAAGAAAGTATTGGAAAAAGCCGCGGACCAAGAGGCCTAAGGCGAAAAAGGAAGGATTAAATTATGTCATTAACTGCAGGGATTGTTGGGTTGCCAAACGTCGGGAAGTCAACCCTTTTTAACGCGATTACCAAGGCTGGGGCGGAAATGGCCAACTACCCCTTTGCCACGATTGAACCCAACGTGGGGATGGTGGAAGTCCCCGACGACCGCTTGGCCCGGATTGATGAATTGATTCCGGCCCAAAAGATCGTGCCGACGACCTTTGAATTTACCGATATTGCCGGGATCGTCAAGGGGGCGTCCAAGGGCGAAGGCTTGGGTAACAAGTTCTTGGAAAACATTCGCCAAACTGACGCAATCGTGCACGTAGTCCGGGCCTTTGATGATGATGATATTACCCACGTGACCGGGAAAGTCGACCCGATTGATGATATTGATACGATCAACTTGGAATTGATCATGGCCGACTTAGAGGCCGTCAACAACCGGTTGGCCAAGGTGCAACGGGCCGCTAAGGGGCGCGACAAGGACGCTTTGGCCGAACTGGCGGTCCTAGAAAAGCTCAAGCCGGTCTTAGAAGACGGCAAGAGTGCGCGGACGATTGATTTTTCCGATGACGAAAAGAAGATTGTCAAGGGCCTCTTCTTGTTGACGACCAAGCCGATCTTGTATGTCGCTAACATTGCCGAAGATGACATGGCTGATCCCGATGGCAACAAGTACATGGCGGCGATTCGCGAACACGTCAACGGCGAAGGTGAAGTGATCGGGGTGTCAGCTGCCGCGGAAGAACAGATCGCGGAAATGGACGATGACGAAAAGAAGGACTTCTTGGAAATGGAAGGCGTCGAAGAACCAGGCCTGAACCGGCTGATTCGAGCTGCTTACAAGCTCTTGGGCTTAGAAACCTTCTTTACGGCCGGGGGTAAGGAAACCCGGGCTTGGACCTTTAAGCGCGGGACCAAGGCGCCACAAGCGGCCGGGATTATTCACTCCGATTTTGAACGGGGCTTTATCCGGGCCGAAGTGATGTCCTTTGCCGATCTGGATGAATACGGGTCCCCGGCGAAGGTTAAAGAAGCCGGGAAGCTGCGTTTGGAAGGGAAAGACTACGTCATGCAAGACGGGGATATCGTGGAATTCCGCTTCAATGTCTAAGCAGGTACAGAGAAATTAACGAACAAGGGGAGAAAACTTTTGAGTGAACAACCACGCAATGCCGCGGCGGGCCAGCGGCAAAAACAACACCACAAGGCGGCCCAACAAGCAACCGGGCGGGCCTTTGCGGATGCCGGGCTGACCCGCAAGAACGAAGAGTTTATGTTCCAATTGAACAAGCAATTGGAAGCCCAGGGCGCGCCCGCCGATAAGAAGGCCGAATGGCTGCAAGCCACGGTTGAGCAATTATTGGCAGAGCAAAAGGACGCTAAGACCGCCAAGGGGTTATTTGGGACCCCGACGGCCTACGCCCACGAGTTGCTGCACCCGAAGAAAGAAGAAGTGGAACGCCAAGTTAATACCAATACCTGGTTGTTGGCGGCCGACAACGCCTTGATGTTCTTCGCCATCTTTGCAATCATGTTCGGGGTCTTAGCCTTTACTTCACCGAAGGCCTTGTCAATGCAGTCGCATAACGGGAACGCCGGGATTACGGCAATTATCCTGGTAGCCTTGGCCGGGGGGGCCTTATTCGGCTTCTTGATGAAGATGATTCGGCCCAAAGTCAAGGCCGATGGGAGCCAAGAAAAGCGGCCAATGTGGTACCGGATCAGTGTGATTGTCCTCGGGCTGGTCACTTGGATGGCCGTCTACGGGCTGGCGACGATGCTGCCGGATGCGATCAACCCACAGCTGAACAAGTGGGCCTACGTAATCCTCGGGCTGGCGGCCTTTGCTGGGGACCTGTACTTACGGACCAAGTTCAACATTGCCAACGCCCTGTTTGGGGGCCAACCACGGCAAAACAAACGCTAATTGATAACTAACGGGCTGACGAGCAGTTGTAACTGATTCGTCAGCCCGTTTCTAATTGGGAGGCCGAACGTTACCTTAAACAATTGCCACAGCTTCCTTGCCAACAGCCGTAAGACCGAACAAACTAGCCGCGAAGAGCCGCGGTTGAACCCTGACGCCTAACTTCGGGGGAAAGGCGAAAACTTTTCCTTGACGAAGGCCGAAAATCCGAGTATCCTAATGGCTAATTAATTCATGAGGGAGTGTAAGATTAATGTCAAGTTGGGAAACAAAGTTCGTGAAAAAGGGAATTACGTTTGATGATGTGCTTTTGATTCCAGCCGAAAGTCACGTCTTGCCAAACGAAGTGGACCTCAGCGTTCAATTAGCAAAGAACTTGAAGTTAAACCTGCCATTCATCAGTGCCGGGATGGACACGGTGACGGAGAGTTCGATGGCCATCGCCATGGCGCTGCAAGGAGGCTTAGGGGTCGTGCACAAGAACATGTCGATCCAAGCCCAAGCCAGTGAAGTCGCTAACGTTAAGGGGGTCGCCTTAACCGGGAACTTCACCAAGGCCGCCGTGGATGACCAAAACCGGTTGTTAGTGGCCGCCGCCGTAGGGGTCACGTCCGACACCTTTGAACGGGCTGAAGCCCTCTTTGAAGCCGGGGCTGATGCGATCGTGATCGACACGGCCCACGGTCACTCCGCCGGGGTTTTGCGTAAGATCAAGGAAATTCGCGCCCACTATCCTGACCAAACATTGATCGCCGGCAACGTTGCTACTGGTGACGCGACCCGGGCCCTCTTTGAAGCCGGGGTCGACGTGGTTAAAGTTGGGATCGGCCCAGGTTCGATTTGCACGACCCGGGTCGTTGCTGGGGTCGGGGTTCCACAAATTACGGCCATCTACGACGCGGCAACGGCGGCCAAGGAATATGGCAAGCCGATCATTGCCGACGGGGGGATCAAGTACTCCGGTGACATCGTCAAGGCGATTGCTGCTGGTGGGAATGCGGTCATGCTGGGGTCGATGTTCTCCGGGACGACGGAAGCCCCAGGGGAAGTCTTTGAAGACCACGGCAAGAAGTACAAGGCCTACCGGGGGATGGGTTCCGTCGGGGCAATGGCCCAATCCCATGGTTCGTCTGACCGGTACTTCCAAGGTGGGGTCAATGAAGCCAACAAGCTGGTGCCGGAAGGGATTGAAGCCCGCGTGGAATACAAGGGGGACGTGGCTGACATCATCTTCCAAATGGTCGGTGGCTTGCGCAGTGGGATGGGCTACTGCGGGGCTGCGGACATCCAAAGCCTGATTGACAATGCCCAATTTGTCCAAATCTCGAACGCCGGCTTACGGGAATCGCACCCACACGACGTGCAAATTACCAAGGACGCGCCAAACTACAGCCGCGACTAAGCAAGGTCAACCGTTGCTGAACTATCAGCAGCGGTTTTTTCGTTTTCCAAGCAACCGTGCTAAAATAAAGCGTGATTACTTGGAAGGAACGAGAAACAATGAAGAAAGTGATGCTGGTCTTTGGGACCCGACCAGAAGCAATTAAAATGGCCCCCTTGGTCAACGAATTAAAACGGCGGCCGGGTTTAACCGTCCGGGTGTGCGTGACGGGTCAACATAAGGAAATGCTCCAACAGGTCCTCGAGGTGTTTGGGATTGTCCCGGACCTCAACTTAAAGATTATGAAGCCGGGCCAAGATTTAGCCGACATTACCAGTCGGGTCTTGTTGGGGATGCGGGAAGTCTTACAGACTGAACAACCGGATTTGGTCTTGGTCCATGGTGACACCACGACGACCTTCGCCAGTAGCTTAGCGGCCTTTTACGCCCAAGTTCCGGTGGGCCACGTGGAAGCGGGTTTGCGGACCTATAATTTGGCGTCACCGTTTCCCGAAGAATACAACCGGCAAGCCGTCGGGATCGCGGCCCAATATCACTTTGCTCCCACCCAGCAGGCCCAAGCCAACCTGTTAAAGGAAGGCAAGGATCCGGCGCGGATTTATGTGACGGGGAATACGGCGATTGATGCCTTGCAAACCACGGTCCGTTCTGACTATCACCACCCGGAACTGACTTGGGTCGGCGCTAACCGCTTGATCCTCTTGACCGCCCACCGGCGCGAAAACCTGGGCGCGCCCATGCACCACATGTTCCGCGCAATCAAGCGGATTGTCGATGAGACGCCCAACGTGCGGGTGATTTACCCAATTCATTTAAACCCGGTCGTGCGGCAAGCCGCAACGGCCGTCTTCGGTGATGATCCCCGCGTGCATTTGATTGAACCCCTTAACGTGGTTGACTTTCACAATTTCATGGCCCGGGCGGACTTGATTTTGACCGACAGCGGTGGGATCCAAGAAGAGGCCCCGAGCCTGGGCAAACCAGTCCTGGTGATGCGCGATACGACGGAACGTCCGGAAGGGGTGGCCGCCGGAACCTTGAAGTTGGTCGGAACGACGGAAACCACGATCTACCAGACCATTAAACAATTGTTGACGGATCCGGCCGCTTACGCGCAGATGAGCCAAGCGGCCAACCCGTACGGAGATGGGCACGCCAGCCAACGGATTGCGGATGTGATCGAAGCGGCCCTGACCAAATAAAAAATGACGGTGCCCTCAGGCATCGTCATTTTTAGCAGCCACTTGCCAGCCGTGGTGGGTCAGGTCCATCGCGCGCTTTTTCATCCCCGAAACATAGGGGTTGCCCGTCACATAAAAGCGGCGCGGGGCCTCACTGTCCTTGCCGGTCGGATTCATGCCGATCCGAGCCGTGGTGGTAATAGCCGCCGGGACTTGGCGTTGGGCTAAATCAACAAACAGGGGACTGGTCGCCATCGGTTGGCCATCCAGGTCCCGGGAGTGGATCCCTAGGGCGGCCACTAGTTTTGCGGGACCGTTGCTGACGTTCGGGCCGCTCTGGTGGCGATTGGCCGCCATGATTTCGGGGTGGAGGACGGGTTCCAACCCGCGGATTAAAATCCCTTGTGGTTCGCCAGCGGCTTGCGCCACGATGTCAAAGCAAAAGTGCCCGCGGATTTGGTAAAGGTAGATATCCCCGGGGTGGCCGTATAAGGACTCACTGTAATTGGAGCGGCGACCGTTGGCGGCGTGGGAGGCCGAATCGTTAACCCCTAAGTAGGCTTCGGTTTCGACAATCCACCCACCGAGGCGCCCTTGCGGACCATCGTAGATAAGCAAGCGCCCTAATAAGTCCTGGGCGATTGTCGTGGTGGGCCGAGCGGTGAAAAAACGTTGGTAATCAGTTAACATTAGTGAACCTCGCTAGAAAGGAAGCAACAAAATGACAACAATTAAATTAGCGCGTATCTATACTCAAGTAGGTGACCAAGGCGGCTACCGCATCCTGGTTGACCGGCTCTGGCCCCGTGGGATCAGCAAGGCCAACGCGCACTTGGACTGGTGGTGTAAGGAAGTGGCGCCCAGTCCCGACTTGCGCAAGTGGTTTAACCACACGGTTGAAAAATACCCCCGTTTTGCGGCCCGCTACCAGGCTGAGTTGGCCGCCAACCCGGCTTACCAGGAATTAAAGGCTCGCGTGCAAGCCCAATTGTCAGTTCAGGACGTGATCTTACTCTTTGGGGCCAAGGATGAGCGCCATAATCAAGCGGTTGTGTTAAAGGCGTGTTTGGTGCGCGACTTAGGCCTGCCTACTTCCACCACCGCCGGTTAAGCATCAGGGCTAAGGCAATCCCCATGAACAACAGGGTGATCCCGATCGTGATTTGCCAGGACCAGTCGCCCTGGGCGAAGGGGAGGGTTTTGACGTTTTGACCGTAAAAACCCGAGATGATTGGCGGGATCGAGAGCAAAATCGAAAAGATCGTGAGAAACTTCATCGTTTGGTTCAAGTTGGAATCTAGGACCTTGCTGTAAGCATCGGAGACCCGGGCGGAGACGTTGGACGTCATTTGCGCCATTTCCAGCCCTTGCTGGGCTTCGATGATGACGTCGTCTAAGTCGTCTTTTTGCCGTTGGCTCATTTGACCGCTAAAACGGCGGCGAAATTCTTGCAGCAGGGAAACGTTGCCCTGCAGCGAGGTTAGAATATAGACCAGACCGGTCTCAATTTCCAAAAAGTCACTGATCGCCTTGCGTTCGGTCCGGTCCTGGAGGCTGCGCTGGATTTGCTGACGTTTGGCGTCCGCGCGCCGGATCGGCCCAAAGTAATTGGTCGACAGGTGGTAGAGGATCGGCAAGATAAAGTCGAATTGATCCGCAATCGGCCCCTTGTTGCGCAATTGCCGCAAGTGCTCGGCGATTAGGCCGTTGACAAAGTTGGTTTGGGCATTGGTAAAGGTCAAGACGTTATTATGGGTCAACATGATCCCGACCGGGGCGGTTTGGGGCGCCGAGAGTTTATGGTTGGGAACGTAGACGTCAAAAATCAGCAGGGTCACACCAGCGTCGCGATCAATTTCGACCCGGGCTTTTTCGTAGGGGTCAATCGCGTAATCGAGCAAGGCCGGGGTAACTTCATATTTTTCATACAGGTCCTGGCGTTCCCGGGGGAGGGGCTCAAAGACACTGACCCAGTGACCGTGCGTGTTGATTTTAACTGAACTTAACATTGACCCCACCTCCGAAACGTTGTTTTCCTTATTAATTCAACACTGATTTGGGGGAAATGTAAAGTCAGATCAACGATTTACTGGGATTTCCCGGGAAATAAATGGAAAGGACCGATGAAATGACAGCTTGGCAGGGGCAACTTGAAATAATCGTCCCACCCGAACAAGGGGACCAACCATTGCGGACGCTCTTAGAACAGACCTGGTGGCTGCCCCACCGGTTTGTGCACTATTTGCGGGTGCGCCGGCAAGTCCTGGTCAACGGCCAGTACCAGCCGATGAATGAGTGCGTTAACGCCGGGGCGCACGTCTTGTTGCAATTCAACGGCGATGAATTTCGGACGGCGACGTCCAACTACTTACCGACCCCCAACGCCCAGCCCACCATCCTCTTTGAAAATCGGGACGTGCTGGTGATCGATAAGCCGGCCGGCCAAAAAAGTCACCCCAACCAACCCGGCGAAACCGGGACGGCGCTGAATGCGGTGGCCGGCTACCTGGCGAATCAGCCACAGACTGGGGCGTTTATGGTCCACCGCTTGGATCAAGCGACCAGTGGGGCGATGTTGGTGGCGAAAAATCCGGTGGTGGTGCCGATTTTGGATCGCTACCTCAGTGCCGGTTTGATGCACCGCGCCTATGTAGCTGTTGTGACTGGGCATTTCCCGGCCCCGCGGGGGGAATTAACCTGGCCGATTGGCCGTGATCCACAGGACCGGCGCAAACGGCAGGTCAATGGGGTCAACGCCCAGCCCGCGCAGACGACCTACCAGGTGGTGGCGACCACGGCGACGACCAGTCTGGTCTACTTAACGCTGCATACTGGCCGCACCCACCAGTTGCGCGTGCACTTAGCTTATAGCGGCCACCCGATTGTTGGCGATCCCCTCTACGCCCCGGGGGGCGGGCCACGGATGTTGTTGCACGGGGTCAAACAGGACCTCGTCCTTCCTTTTTCCAAGCAAAAAGAGACAATTTGGGTACCTTTGCCTACCGCTTTTCCGCAGGATTTGGTAAAATTATGGCAACCAAAATAATTAAAGGGGGATCTAATTGTCACTTTTACAACAACTTTACGGACCGTTTTTTGATTTAGCAAATTGGAAGATGGTCGTGACGTCAGGCCAGGACTGGCTGATTATCTTATCGTTGGTGATGATGGAGTGTCTGTTGTCGGTTGACAACGCGGTGGTGTTAGCCGCCCAGACCCGGGTCTTGCCCACGCTGCGTGAACAAGAAGAATCCTTGTTTTACGGAATTTGGGGTTCTTACCTGTTCCGGTTCTTGGTGATCGGGATCGGGACCTACTTGATTCACTTTTGGGAAATCAAGGCCTTAGGGGCAGCCTACCTGCTCTACATGTCGTATCGCTTCTTCCACGTTAAGTTTTTCGGTAAGCGGCCGATCCACAAACAAAAGCGCAATTTGGCCGGTAAACTCACCGGGCGCAAGCGTTTTTGGGCGGTGGTGGCGCAAATCGAGTTTACCGATATCGTCTTTTCGATCGATTCGGTCTTGGCGGCCCTGGCCGTTTCCAACAATCCGGTGATCGTCTTGATCGGGGGTTTGATTGGGATCTTGTGTATGCGGGGGATCGCTGAAGTGATCATGAAATTGATGCGCAAGGTGCCAGAATTGGAACCGATGGCCTACTTCTTGATCGCCGTGATTGCCGTCAAATTATTCTTGACAGTGCCAATGATTGACATTGAAATTCCGTCCGGGATCTTTGGGATCTTCATCCTCTTGATCTTCGCGGCTACGATCGGGGTACACTTTTTGCGGCGGAATCAACACAGTAAAGGAGAAAAGTAAATGGCAATTGAAGCAACACCTGCCAATTTTGATGACCAATTAGCGGGACCCATTACCTTGGTTGACTTTTGGGCGGACTGGTGTGGCCCGTGCAAAATGATGGCCCCGGTCTTGGCGCAATTAGAAGCTGAATACGGGGACCGGATCAAGTTTGTTAAATTTGATGTCGAACAGGACGCGGCCATTCCGCAGCGCTACAAGGTTATGAGTATCCCAAGCTTAGTGTTGTTCCAGGATGGGGTGGCCAAGGAAAAGGTCACCGGCCTGTACCCGAAGGAAAAATTGGCCCACTATTTGGACCGCAAATTAGCTGAATAAGAAAACTGGTCGTCCGGGTTGCGTCCCGGGCGGCTTTTCATTTCTCGGGAAACCGGGTAAAATAAAGAAGATTGCAGAAGCGCTTGTCAAGGGACAAGTTCGCTGGTAAATTGGTAATGCAAATTAGCTAAAAGCTTTTACTAGAGAAACGCGGCACCATAAAGGAGGAAGCCTGATGACCAAGAAAATTGCTGTCTTAGGGAGTTTAAACCTGGATACGACCTATCATGTGACCCGTTTCCCACAACCGGGGGAAACTATTTCGGCCAACGACAAGAGCTCGGCCCCAGGGGGCAAGGGGGCTAACCAAGCTGTTGCCGCCGTCCGGTCGGGGGCGCAAGTGGCCTTTATCGGGATGGTCGGTGAAGACAACGAAGGGAAGTTCATGCGCGAAGCCCTGCAAGAAGATGGGATCGACACCAAGTTCTTACAAAATGATCCGCGCCACGGGACAGGATCGGCGATCATCACTTTAGACGCCAATGGCCAAAACGATATTATGGTGTACGCCGGTGCCAACTTCGGGATGGACGAGAGTTTGCTGAAGGGGACCGACGACCTGTTTAAGGACTGTGACTTCTTGATTGCCCAATTTGAAACGCCGCAAGCAGTCACGGCAGCCGCCTTTAAGCAAGCCAAGGCCCACGGGGTCACGACGATCTTGAACCCAGCCCCGGCCAAAGAAATCCTGCCGGAATTATTGGCGGTTACGGACGTGGTCATTCCTAACGAAAGCGAAAGTGAAGTCTTAACCGGGATTGCCGTTGACAGTGAAGACGCGATGCTTGAAACGGCGGACTACTTTAAGGCTCACGGGGTTAACAACCTCTTGATCACCCTTGGTTCGCGGGGCGTCTTCTACTGCACGCCGCACGGCCACGGAATGGTACCCGCCTTTAAAGTCAAGGCAGTCGACACGACGGCCGCGGGGGACACCTTTATTGGGGCCTTGGCTTCACAATTAGCGACCGACTTGAGCAACGTAGCCGATGCCTTAGTGTACGCGCAACGGGCGTCCAGCTTAACGGTCCAAAGGATGGGGGCCATGCCTTCGATCCCAACGGAAGCCGAAGTCCGCGCCGCCTTAGCCGACTAAGTGGGCCAAACCATGTTGATTGATATTGCGATCTTTGTGGTGGTCTTTATCATCACTTCGTATCTGACGGTTAAATTCCGGCGGAAAAAATAAACGGCCGAAAAGCAGGGTTCGTCACTCCTGATATGCTCCCTTTTAGGTGGAGAAACGAATTATGTGAAATTCGATCTCACCTGAAAGGGGGTATTTTTATGTCTGGTAGAACAACTCATCA
>HHCFD02800__coassemble_561_pt1 | contig 24660 bp, 21 predicted proteins | sample HHCFD02800__metabat2_high_PE_037 | metagenome-assembled genome bin HHCFD02800
CTAGCTGCCTAATCATTTACATAATTCAACTTTCCACTTGACAGGGTCCAGTCCAAAGCGGTCCGGTGGGCGGCTTTTTTCTTTTGCCTTCAGCGGTGCTATAATAATATTTTGCGATCCATAAGTTGAGAAGAGAGGAAAACAGATGCGCCAAACAAAAATTAGTTTATTTGCCGGGGTTATGCTGGCCTTGAGCTCTTTGATTGGCTCGGGCTGGCTGTTTGGTTCCGGTGCGGCGGCCCGGGTAGCGGGCCCCGCCGCGGTGATTTCGTGGATTATTGGGGCGGTCATCATGATTCTGATTGCCTTTAACTACGTCGAATTAGGGACGATGTTTCCCGAATCCGGTGGGATGAGCCGCTTTGCCCAGTACAGTCACGGCCCACTCTTAGGCTTTATGGCCGCGTGGGCCAACTGGGTCTCCTTGGTGACCCTCTTGCCGATTGAAGCGGTCGCCTGTGTTCAATACATGAGCACCTGGCCCTGGAGCTGGGCCAATTGGACCCGCCATTTAATGGCCGATGGGGCGATTACCACCGCGGGGCTGCTCGGGGTTTATTTGATTATGATCGTCTTTACCTTGATTAATTTCTGGTCGGTCAAGCTCTTGACCCGCTTTACCAGTCTGGTGGCGGTCTTTAAGCTCTTGATCCCGAGTTTGACGATTTTGACCTTGATCTGGGTCGGCTTTCACCCGGGCAATTTTGGCCATAGTACCGCGACCTTTATGCCCTACGGGACGCGGGGGATCTTTGAGGCGGTCGCCGTCTCCGGGATCATCTTGTCCTACGACGCCTTTCAAACCGTGATAAACATGGCCGGGGAAATGGTCAACCCGCAAAAGAATATCTTTCGCGGGGTCTGGCTGTCGTTGACGATTACGGCGGTTATCTACATCCTCTTGCAAGTCGCCTTTATCGGGGCGGTGTCCCCGGCGACCTTGGCCCAGGTCGGCTGGCACGGCGTCAACTTTGCCTCGCCCTTTGCTGACCTGGCGATTTTGTTGGGTTTGCACTGGCTGTCCTTGCTTTTGTATGTCGACGCCTTTGTCTCACCGTTTGGGACCGGGGTGACCTTTGTGGCGACGGCTTCGCGGACCTTGGCAGCGATGACGCGCAACGGCAATTTGCCGGCCTGGGTCGGCCGGTTAAACCGCCGTTACATGATCCCGCGCTTTGCCATGCTAGCTGATTTAGCCTTGGCGATGGTGTTGGTTTACTTCTTCCGCGATTGGAGCAAGTTAGCGACGGTGGTGTCGATTTCGACCTTTGTCGCCTACGCGACCGGCCCGGTGACCGCCGTGGCCCTGCGCAAAATGCGGCCGGGCTTTAAGCGGCCCTTCCATTCCAAGCACTTGCGCTGGGTTGCGCCGCTCTCCTTTGTCTTGACCGGCTTGGTAATTTACTGGGCGATGTGGCCGACGACGGTGGAAGTGATCGGCATCGTCTTATTGGGGTTGCCGATCTACTTCTACTACGACCGCAAGTACAACCGGGTTCCGTTAACCCAGCAGCTAAAAGGGGCGGGCTGGCTCTTGGCCTACCTGGTCTTTATTTCGGTCGTCTCTTACCTCGGGAGCAGTGGCTTTGGCGGCCATGATATTCTTAAGTATCCATACGACTTCTTGGTAATTATCGTTGCCTCGCTCTTCTTCTACGGTTGGGCAGTCGCCGCCCGGATCGATGGCCCGGATCTGGCAGTGGCCGCTGAGGTCAACGCGGATGTGAAAGTGGATTAACTTAGTTAGATTAACCGAATAAAAGTACCGCTTAAAGGGCCACGAAGACCGTTTAAGCGGTACTTTTAGTTGGGGGACTACTTTTTCTTGAATTTGTGGTAGCCGTAGTTCACGAGCAGGATAATTGCCCAGGTAATAGTATTAAATAGGATAAGGGCGCAGTTAAAAGGTTGCTGAAAAAGCCAACTAAACAGCAGTGAACCCATTGCGAAGACTACTGAAAAAAACAACCAACTCGCGAAACGCGGATAGGTAAGAATTAACTTTTGGAGCATGGGATTTTAACTCCGGCTTTTCTTCCGTAAATCGGCTCGCGAAGTATACGCCATCAGCAAGAAGATAATTGCAATGGCCAAATAGCCAAGTAGGCCAAGGTAAGAAGTGTGTTGGCTTGCAAGATCATAGATGCCAAAAATCACGATGAACGTGGGTAAGATGGCAATTCCGTAGCGCCATTTAAGCCGTGGGGCGATTAGGTGTTGAATTATCATGCCGAGAATAATGTATGTTAATGGGTTTGCTAATAGGTGTGTCAAAATAATTTCTCCAGGGTGGGTCTTTTAAGGTTATCAAATCTGGGTACCCTTGGATGCCAGTAACGCGGCTTGGGGCCTAACGGTGCCGGTGAAGCCAACTTAACAGAGCATTTACCAAAAACATTAGGCCCAAGCCCAAAAAGAAGCCGCTAATGTAGGTTAGCGGTTTAGGAAATCGTGCGCCAAACCAAGCATTACTTAGCCGGATTGCGCCCAACCAGACTAAAAATTGGGCCCAGATGGGGGTATGGTTATCAAGATGATTAAAAAACGCGGTGATGAGCTTTTTCATGTAAAGGTCCGTCTAGGCTCCTTCCAACTTTTGATCCAAGGGATTGGTGAAAGAACAGCGGCTGTTTTCCTTAACCAACGTAACATGCTTTGGGAAAGCGGTACAAATGGCGGGGAAATGGCCCTGGCGGATTGATGGTCAGCTTTTTAAGAAATTTTAAATTTTAACCAGGAAGGGTTGCGTATTGAACGCTGGTCTGAAGCAAGCTTTATCGGTCAGCGAAGCAGTAAGCAACAAATATTCAGTCGGCGTATCCGACGGCGGTTTTCAAGTGCGGTTCATAATTTGGCTATCGATTTTTTAGAAATCCACAGACTAAATTTGCTTTTCTTCAAGAAGAGCATGGGTTAAAAGAAAAACCGGTTAATTCGTACAACCGCTGACAAATTAACCGGTCATTTAATGAAAGATCAAGTCGGCATCTTTCCGTTAGCTAAGGAACCTGAAGCTAGCGGAAAACTAGTTCTTAAAACTATGAATTGGCGCCGGAATTTGACCACCCCGTTGGATCAAGGCGGCGGCAGAAGCCGGGTTGACGCCCATGATTGGCGCGTGGCCTAGCAAGCCGCCAAATTCCACGGTGTCACCAACTTGCTTGCCCGGGACGGGAATGACGCGGACGGCGGTCGTCTTATTATTGATCATCCCGATGGCAGCTTCGTCGGCAATCATGGCACTGATCGTGGTGGCCGGGGTGTCGCCGGGGATGGCAATCATATCAAGACCGACCGAGCAGACCGCCGTCATCGCTTCCAGCTTGGCCAACGACAGGGTGCCGGCCTGAACGGCGTCAATCATGCCGGCGTCTTCAGAAACCGGAATAAAGGCCCCGGACAGCCCGCCGACGTGGCTGCAAGCCATGATGCCGCCCTTTTTGACGGCGTCATTAAGCAAGGCTAAAGCGGCAGTCGTCCCGTGCCCGCCAACTTGGCTGAGGCCGATTTCTTCTAAGACCTGGGCGACCGAATCGCCCACCGCCGGGGTCGGGGCCAAGGACAGGTCGACAATCCCAAAGGGTACGCCTAAGCGTTGGGCGGCTTGGCTGCCGACCAATTGCCCCATCCGGGTAACCTTAAAGGCGGTTTGCTTAATCATTTCGGCGACCACGTCTAAGGGTTGGCCTTGGACCTTTTCAAGCGCCGCTTTGATCACGCCGGGCCCGGAAACGCCGGCGTTAATGACGACGTCGGCTTCACTGACCCCATGAAAGCCACCGGCCATAAAGGGGTTATCGGCGACGGCATTACAGAAGACGACCAGTTTGGCGTTGGCCATTACGTCTTGCTGGGCGGCCTGGTGAATGGCTTGGCCGAGGTCGGCAACGGCGTCCATGTTGATCCCGCTGCGGGTCGAACCAACGTTGACTGAACCGCAAACTAAATCGGTCTCGGCTAAGGCTTGGGGCAGCGCAGCGATTAAGCGTTGATCCCCTTGGTGATAGCCCTTTTGGACCAGGGCCGAAAAGCCGCCAATAAAATCAATCCCCAGGGTTTGCGCCGCACGATCGAGGGTGCGCGCAAAGGGGACGTAATCGGTCGCTTCGCTGGCGGCGGCGATCAGGGCAATTGGCGTCACCGTCACTCGTTTATTGACAATCGGAATCCCAAATTCCGCTTCAATCGCTTGACCGACTTCGACGAGGTGGGCGGCCTTGGTGGTGATTTTATCGTAAATCTTTTGGCAGGCCCGGGTACTGTCGGCATCGATACAATCTAAGAGGGAGATCCCCATCGTGATCGTGCGGACATCGAGTTTTTCGTCGTTGAGCATCCGGAGCGTTTCTTGAATCTTTGCTAATTCCATGGCTAGCCCTCCAATTGGTGCATGGCGCGGTACAGCTGCTCGTTGCGGAGATTGATCTCAACCCCCAGGGTATGACCAAGGTTGGTCAATTCCTTGGCTAACTGGGTAAAATCTGCCCCAGCGGGGACTTCGACGGCCATCATCATGGTGAAGTAACCGGCCATGATGGTTTGGGAGACGTCTAAAATATTAATGTGGGCTTGGGCTAAGTACTGACTGACCCCGGCGATAATGCCGACTTGATCTTGGCCGACGGTGGTTACAATTGCTTTCATGGCAGGTCACCTCATTTATGTGAATTAGATTAAAATTAACTGAGAATTGGTGTGATTATAGCGAATCTGTCCAGTGATTGCAATTGCTATTCCAAAATCAGTTAAGCCCAGGGGCAGTCGCAGGTAGGCCGGGGCCAAACTAATAAAACCGGCGGGACTGATGGTCAGCTCCGCCGGTTGGGATCGGTTAAATTAGTGACAGCTCTGCCCCAAGGCGGTGGCGACCGCGGGGTAAAAGCGCAGGTCGGCACTCGGGGTGTCGGGGACCTGGGCGGCTAGCATTTGGCCCCCAAACCGCCAGCCAAAGTGGTCGAAGCAGGCTTTGATTTCCGACTTGAGGTAGGTAAATTCCCGTTCGGGGCTGGTGGCCAGCAAAATCCCGGTCTTTTGGTCGGGAAGTTGTGGGGTGCGGGCGGCCAGTTGGTCGATGACGGCCTTTAATTGGGCATCCATCTCGAATAAGTAGACTGGGGTCGCCAAGACTACGGTCTGAGCCGCTGCAATTTTGGCTTGGAGAGCGGTTAACCGGGCCGGCGGGGCCACTAAGGCGCCGGTCGCATCGGTTTGCAGTGGTGGAATGGGCTGACTGCCGACGTCAAAGTGTTCCACGGTTTGACCGCTGGCCTGCGCGCCAGCCGTAAAGTGCGCACACAACTTGGCGAGGGCCCCGTGAGGTTGGGGACTCGCGAAAATCAGCAAAATTGACATGCTCTACCCCCTTTGGATCATTCAAAACGCTATTCGCTTTCATTGTAGCACTAATTCGGGATGGTCGGAAAAATGATGATTGTACACGGCCTGGGGCAGAGTGGTACCATTAAACAATTAGGCCTAATGAGAAAGGAAGAGAAAAATGGCACTGTTGGATGTGGCGGGGCTAACGATGAGTTTCGCCGAGAAAAAATTGTATGATGACGCCAGCTTTCAACTGGAAAAGGGTGAACACATGGGGGTGGTCGGCCAAAACGGCGCCGGCAAGTCCACCTTGATCAAGATTTTGATCGGTCAGGTCCTGCCGGTCGCTGGTCAAGTCAAGTGGCAGCCCCACACCAAGATCGGCTACCTCGATCAATACGTCGATATTTCCCGGGAAATTACCCTGGTCGATTTTTTAAAGACCGCTTTTGCTGACCTGTACCAGGTCAATGATGAGCTCAACCAGCTCTACGCCCAGTACGCGGCCAGCGGGGATGACTCCTTAATGGACCGGGCGGCCCACCTCCAAGAAATCCTGGACGGCCACGATTTTTACGGGATTGACCTGGCGATCGAGCGGGTGATGACCGGGTTGGGCTTGACCGAATTAGGGGCCGATCACCTGGTTGAGGAAATGAGTGGTGGGCAACGTTCCAAGGTGATTTTAGCCAAGCTGCTGCTCGAACAGCCCGACGTGATTCTTCTCGATGAACCGACCAACTACCTCGACACCGCCCACATTGAGTGGCTGATTGGCTATCTGAATGATTACCCCGGGGCAGCGATGGTGATTTCCCACGACTATGATTTCTTGGAACGGGTCACCAACACGATTATCGACGTCGCTTTTGGTAAGATCACCAAGTACCGTGGCAGTTTCCAGCAAGCGATGCGCCAAAAAGAAGAGCGCAAGCAGGCCCAAGAACGGGAATATGAAAAGCAGCGGGTGGTGATTGAAAAAGCCGAGCGCTTTATTCGTAAGAACAAGGCAGGCTCGAAGTCGACGCTGGCTAAGTCGCGCGAAAAAATGCTCAACCGGCTGGAACGGATCGATCCGCCGACTGATAATCTGCAAGCCCATTTCCACTTCCCGTACGTGGCCAGTGGTTCGGCCAACGCCCTCAAGGTGGAGCGCCTGAGTGTGGGCTACCACCGGCCCTTGCTTTCGCCGGTGACCTTCTCGTTAACGGCCGGTGAAAAATTATTGATCAGCGGCTTTAACGGGGTCGGGAAGTCAACGCTGATTAAATCCATCTTGGGCGAGCTTAAGGCCCTCGGCGGGCAGGCGACCTTTTCGCCGTCGGCAAAAATTGCCTACTTCGATCAAGATTTGCTTTGGGATGATCCCAACCAAACGCCCTTGCAAGTGATTCAAGACCAGTACCCGACGATGCTGCCGAAGACGATCCGCCAGAAGCTGGCAGCGGCTGGGCTAAACGCGGCCAATATCGTCAAACCCCTCCACCTCTTGTCTGGGGGTGAGCAGACCAAGGTCAAGCTCGCCCTGTTGGAACTAACGCCGGCCAACTTCTTGATTTTAGATGAACCAACCAACCACTTGGATGAAGAGACCAAGCAGGCTTTAAAGCAGGCCTTGCAAGCTTTTAGTGGCAATTTGATCCTGGTCAGCCACGAGGCGTCCTTTACGGCCGGCTGGCTTGATAAGGTCTTAAACGTCGAAAAATTAAGTCTGAAGGGGCAGGGCTAAGCATGTTGTTCCGGTTGGAAACGCGGTAAAATAGAAGCAATCGAACGAACGGAGGCATTATGATGGCACAAACCCGGATTAAAATTTTTTCACACAACGATTTGGATGGCTTTGGCGGGCCCTTGCTGTTAGCAACTCTGCACGACGTGATGTTTAAGGACGTTGAATTTGAGATTGAAAATATTGGGGCGGGGCAGATTGACGCTGCTTTGGGGCGGTGGTTCCGTGACCCAAGCCTCGGGCAGTTTACCGATGTTTACATCATGGACATGACCCCGGACAGTGACTACACCTTCCAACAATTGGATGCCAACTTTGCCAACCATTGGCTGGTCTTTGACCACCACGAAAGTGAAGCGGCGGCCCGGGAAAAGTACGCCATTAACGCGGTGACCCCGCAGAATCCGGCCGTTACGCCCAGTGCCACCAGCCTGGTTTGGGATTGGTTGCAAACGCAGCCGCACTTCAGCCAGGTCAGTGCCGAACGCCAAGCCGAATTAGCCGAAGTGGTGGAATTGATCCGCGCCTACGATACCTGGGACTGGCAAAACGACCCGCAAATGAGTGCCGATGAACGGCAGGCAGCCGATGAACTCAACCAGCTCTTCTGGTTCTACCCGCTGGATCACTCGGCGGAATTTGTCAGTGCCGTGTTGGCCACCAGTTGGACCAAGTACCGGGCGGCCAACCAATTGTTGATCACGACTTTAAATGACCGGCGGGCCCACTACTTAAAGAGTCACCTCAAGGATGTTTTAACCGCCAAAATTGACGGTAAGACCTGGGGCTTTGTCTACGCCAGCGATTACAAATCCGAGATTGCTCACGCCCTGCTTACGGAACACCCGGACGTTGCCGCGGCCATGGTGATTTCACCGACCAGCCTTTCCTTGCGCAGCAACGGGCAAGTCGATGTCGCCAAGTTTGCTGAAGACTACTTTGGCGGGGGCGGCCATGCAGATGCGGCCGGGGCGCGGATCAGCGTAAACATGATTAAAATCGGGACCCAAGCGGTGATTGAAGAGGTCCAAAAAGTGATCAAGCGTCATCAAAGCCAACCGGCGGAAGCGACAGGCTCCTTGGCCGATAACCTCGACCCAGCGGTGGCGGCTAAGATGGCAGCCCTCTTTGGTAAATCAGAATAAGGTTAGTTTATCGCTCATTTGTCGCTCACAAAAATGAGCGATAAATTTTTATTCTAAAGGAAAATTGGCGCCAACTCAGCATTTTTGCCGAGCCGGCGCCAATTTTGATTGTGGGTCTGTTAGCGTTAGTGATCGTCACTGGGGACGTGGCAGTTTGAAGCAGGAGCGTAAATTTACTGGCTGACCCGCGCCGGTGTGAACAGGCGGCCCAAGGAGAAGGTCATTTGCAGGTTTAAATCGCTGTCTAAGACATTTAAGTCGGCGTCCTTGCCCACGGTTAGGCTGCCCTTTTGGGTCAGATTAAATTCGCGGGCTTGATTGCCCGATGACATCTGGACGGCGTCGGCAATCGAGCAGCCGGTAAACTGAATGATGTTTTTAAAGGCGTCCGGGAAGCGCAGAACCGAGCCAGCCAGGTGGCCGTTAGTCAAGCGGGCCTGTTTGTCCTTGACGATCACCGTTTGGCCCCCGAGCTCAGACGTTCCCTCGGGCATCCCCTTGGCCCGCATCGAGTCGGTCACCAATTCCATCCGGGCGGCGCCCTTTAATTCGTAAGCTAGTTTGATCATGTCGGGATAGACGTGGAAACCATCGGCGATCAGTTCCGTGTAGAGGTTGGCTTCCAGCAACGCGTGCCCGGTGACGCCGGGTTCGCGGTGTTGCAACCCCCGCTGGGCATTATAGAGGTGGGTGACGTGAGTGGCCAAGGAGTGCTTCATTTCCGCCCGGGTGGCGTTGCTGTGGCCGACGGATAAGACGATCCCGTGGGCCAAGCAGTACCGTTCGAATTCGCGGCTGCCGGGGTTTTCTGGGGCGTAGGTCACGACTTTAATCATGCCGCCGGCCAATTCGTTCCAAGCTTTGAAAGCTGTCAGATCCGGGGCTTCAATGTATTCTTCTGGCTGGGCGCCCTTAAAGGCCGGGGAGACAAAAGGTCCTTCCAGGTGAATACCCTGGATGACCGGATTGGTCGCCGCTGCTTGCTGCACGGCTTGCAGGGCCGTGGCGATATTTTGGTGCGACTGGGTCATCGTCGTCGCAAAGTAGGTCGTCACCCCTTCGTTAGCGGTCATTTGTTGGACCATGGCATCGATTTGGTCAGCGTTCCCGTCCATGGCGTCATAGCCGTAACCGCCGTGGCTGTGGACGTCGATAAAGCCGGGGACCACGGTTTGCCCGGCTAAGTCAATCCGCGCTTCATCGCTGGGCGCGGGCTGGTAGTCGGACATCGGACCGACGGCTTGCATCTGTTGATCAAAGCGCAAGTAGCCGTCGCGGATGACTTCATGACCGGTGTAAATGGTGGCGTGGGTTAAAACTGTCGTCATTGGTGTTCACCTCAATTAAAATTTTCATCACTACTGGTTTAATCTTAGTCGGCCCACGGCAGGAGCGCAAGGCTTTGACAAACTGTGGGGGGATGTTGTATAACTGGTATATACCGGTATAGACCAAAAATCAATACCACGGACGAAAAAATTTGAAGGGGGATCAGCCAAATGCAAATAATCGTTGTAAAAGATCAGCAAGCCGGGGGGAAGGCCGCCTTAAAGGTCTTTGCGGCCGCCAAAGCGCGCGGGGTCAAGGTCTTCGGCCTGGCGACTGGGGGAACGCCAGAAACCACCTACGCCGAATTAGTGGCCAGCGACCTGGATTTTACCGACAGTATTTCAATTAATCTAGATGAGTATGTAGGTTTGGCAGCCAACCATCCGCAAAGCTACGCCTACTATATGCACCATCACCTCTTTTTTGCCAAACCCTTTGCGGCTTCGTACTTACCCAACGGCCTGGCCACCGATCCGGCAGCGGAGTGTGCCCGCTACGACCAAGTTTTAGCGGACCACCACGTCGGTTTGCAGCTGTTGGGGATTGGGCGCAACGGGCACATCGGTTTTAACGAGCCGGGCAGCCCCTTTGACGGTACCACCCACGAGGTGGCGCTGACCCCGTCGACGATTGCGGCTAACGCCCGCTTCTTTGCCCGGCCGGCTGACGTGCCAAAGCGCGCTTTATCAATGGGGATCGGGGCGATCATGCAGGCCGACCAGATCCTCTTGGAAGCCTACGGCAGCGATAAGGCGGCGGCGATCCAAGCGATGATCGAAGGCCCGGTGACCACGGCCGTGCCAGCCAGTGTCTTGCAACAGCACCCGAATGTAATCGTGATCTTAGACCAAGCGGCCGCCGCAAAGTTGTCGGCTGCCGTGCCAGCCAGTGCTTGAGGTGAAAGCGATTTTAACTTTGGCACCAAACGCGGTAAAATAAGGCTGTGACATCAAGCACGCACAGTGGAGGCGAAATTAAGATGACAAAGTTAAATATCTACTTGGTGCGCCACGGGCAAACCTACTACAACATCTACAACAAGCTGCAGGGTTGGTCGAACTCGCCGCTGACCGAAAAGGGCAAGCAAGACGCCAAACTGGCCGGGCAAAAGGTCAAGGACATTCAATTTGCGGCGGCTTTTTGCAGTGATTTGCCGCGGGCGATTGAAACCTGCCAGACGATTCTGGACCTCAATGAACAGGCGTCGGTGAAGGCCCCGACGGCCATTAGTCCCTTCTTGCGGGAACAATTCTACGGGGTCTTTGAAGGGACCGAAATGGGCCAAGCCTGGTATTTATCCGGCGCCCCGCACGGTTGCAAGAGCTTCAAGGATATCGTCACCAAGTATTCGATTGGCCAAGCCAAGGATTGGATGAAAGAAGCCGATCCTTTCCACGACGCCGAAAATAACTTTGAGTACTGGCAGCGCCTGGATCAGGGGATTGATCTGATCCGCCACGCGGGGCTGCCGGATGGGACCAACGTGCTGTGGGTCAGCCACGGCAATACCGTCTTGAGCCTGGTGGAACGCTTTGGGGAAGGCAAGTACGACATTACCGAACGACCGAAGAACGGCAGCCTCTCTAAGCTGGTCTTGACCGATGATGATTTAAAGTTTGAATATTACGATCATTAAAAGGCTAACCGGCCGCGCTCGGGAAGAACGTGGCCGGTTTTTAGTGCTCCGGTCATGCTTTATGGGTGAAGTGAGCTTGCAAAATTGCCCACATCTTTTCGTGCTGCTGATTAAAGAACTTCGGCTGGGGACCGTGAAGGGAGAAGTATTTGGTGCGTACGGTCTCCGTGGCCTTAGGGGCAGTCGTGGGAGCGCCGGTGGCTTCCACCAGGTAAAAGGCGTTGATCGGTTGGAGCACGTCCCCGTTAGGGTAGGTGTATTCATCGGTATCCTGGAGGGCCAGCAGTTTGATCGGCCGAATCGCGATGCCGGCGTCCTCTTGGTATTCACGCACCATGCACGCGGCAAAGCTTTCCCCGTATTCTAAGTAGCCGCCGGGAAAACACCAGTCGCCCGTATCGGCCCGTTCTTGCAATAAGACTTCGTCCGCTTCGTTGACCAGGGCGCCGGAAGCACTGGTCAGAATCACAGGCATGTGGCCAACTTTTTGGCGCAAGGCTTGAATGTAACTCATAAAAAATCCTCCTTAGAAACCGTTTTCTTCCATTGTAACACTAGGGGAGAATCTGCCCCCAAAACCCGCAAATTTGTTAAAATAGAAACAAACTGAATTTCAAGGGGGTCTTGACGCTGACGTCGTGGAAAAAATTTACCGCCAATATTTCAATGCACCGGGTGGTCGTCTTGCTGTTGATCATTGCGGTCTTGTATGCGGCGCGGGGGATGATGAATACCATCCTGCTGACCTTTATCTTTACTTACCTGATCGTGCACTGGATCCGGCTTTTGCAACGCTTTGTGCCGCATTTGCCGCCAGTTTTGATCGTCATTGTCACCTATATCCTGTTAATCTTGGGCCTGTATTACGTGGTGACCGATTACTTGCCCCTCTTAGTAGAGCAAATCGTCAAAATGGTCGACTCGCTGATTAAGTTCTACCAAAGTCCTGATATGAAGACGACCTTGCAGTGGGTCAATCGCTACGTTTCTAACGGGACGATCATTTCCCAGGCCAAGCACGGGATGCAACTGGCCGTTTCGACCTTAACGTCTCTGGGAACCTTGACCTTTGCCTTTGTGATGTCGTTGATCTTGAGTTTCTTTTACACGATTGAACTGCGGCAGATGAATGAATTTTCCCGCCAGTTTCTGTCCAGCAAGTCGTTGGGCTGGTTCTTTAATGATCTCTACTACTTCGGCAAGAAATTCGTCAATACCTTTGGGGTTGTCTTAGAGGCCCAGTTTTTCATCGCGATTTGCAATACCGTGATTACGATGATCTGCCTGACCTTTATGCACATGCCACAGATCTTCGCCCTCGGGCTGATGGTCTTTATTTTGAGTTTAATCCCGGTTGCCGGGGTGATCATTTCCCTGGTCCCCCTCAGCATGGTCGCTTACTCGGTCGGTGGCTGGCGCTACATTGCCTACGTTTTAATCATGGTGGTGGTGATCCACGCGATCGAAGCCTACGTCCTCAACCCTAAGTTTATGTCGAGCCGGACGGAGCTGCCAATTTTCTACACCTTTGTGGTCCTCTTGGTTAGCGAGCACCTCTTCGGCACTTGGGGCTTGATTGTCGGGGTCCCGATTTTTACCTTCCTGCTCGATATTGCCGATGTCAAGCCGATTGGCAAGGCGGCTGGACCCACGTCCTCAACCAAATCTGATGATTGAGCTTGTTGAAAAGGATGGTTTAGGGTTATAATCGAACGGTAATGTTAGATGAGAGAATAAAGTTCGGGTTTTGATGAGGAGGCCATCGGATGTTAACGGATATTCAAATTGCGGATCAAGCGGAAATGTTGCCAATCGAAGCTGTGGCGGCCAAGGTGGGGCTGAAAAAGGACCAACTGGAACAATACGGTCCCTACAAGGCGAAGGTAACCACGCCGGTTGCCCCAGTGGCCGGTAAGAAGCACAAGCTGGTCTTGGTGACGGCAATTAACCCGACCCCGGCCGGGGAAGGGAAGTCGACCGTCTTGGTTGGGTTGGCTGACGCGATGAACCAATTGGGGCATCAAACGACGATCGCGATGCGTGAACCGTCAATGGGGCCGGTCTTCGGGATCAAGGGAGGAGCCACCGGGGGTGGTTACAGCCAAGTCATCCCAATGGAAGACATCAACCTCCACTTCACTGGCGACCTGCACGCCCTGACCAGTGCCAACAACACCCTGGCGGCCTTGATTGACAACTACATCATGCGCGATAACGAACTCGATCTTGATCCCCGCCGGGTGATCTGGCGGCGGGTCGAAGACGTTAACGACCGCGCCTTGCGCAACGTCGTGACCGGCCTGGGCGGTGTGATGCAAGGAGTACCGCGCGAAACTGGTTTTGACATTACGGCGGCGTCTGAATTAATGGCGATCCTGTGCCTGTCAACGGACCTGATGGACCTCAAGCGCCGGGTTAAGCAAATCGTGGTGGGCTACACCCGGGCCAAGGAACCCGTTACGGTCGGCCAACTTGGCTTTGCGGATGCAATCACGATTTTACTCAAGGACGCCATCAAGCCAAACCTGGTCCAAACCCTGGATCACACGCCCGCCTTTGTCCACGGGGGGCCGTTTGCCAACATTGCCCACGGCTGCAATTCGGTCTTAGCCACCCAGACGTCCCTGGCTTTGAGTGACTACACAGTAACGGAAGCCGGCTTCGGGGCCGACTTGGGGGCTGAAAAGTTCCTCGACATCAAGCGGCCCGCTTTAGGCAAGCACCCCGACGCCGTGGTCATCGTGGCCACCATCCGGGCCTTAAAGTACAACGGTGGGGTTGCTTTGGCTGACTTGAAGGACGAAAACTTAGCGGCCTTAGAAGCCGGCTTTGTCAACCTCAAGCGCCACGTTCAAAACATCCAACGCTACGGGCTGCCGGCGGTGGTTGCGATCAATCACTTTGTCGCCGATACGGATGCCGAAGTTGCTAAACTGCAAGAACTCTGTGCCGCATTGGGCGTCAAAGCGGTGGTCGCCGATGCCTGGGCCAAGGGGGGCGCGGGGACGCACGCCCTGGCCGAAGCGGTGGTCGAATTGGCCGACCAACCAGCGGACTTCACGCCGCTCTACGATGTTGACCTGCCAATTGCCGACAAGGTCAAAGCCGTGGCGACCAAGATTTACGGCGCCAAGGAAGTCGTCTTTACCAAGAAGGCGGAAAAGCAACTGGCCGAATTTACCAAGCAGGGGTGGGACAACCTGCCGGTCTGCATCGCCAAGACCCAGTACTCCTTCTCGGATGACCAAACGGCGCTCGGGGCGCCAAGTGACTTTACTTTCCACATCCGGGAGTTTGTGCCAAAGCTTGGGGCCGGCTTTATCGTCGCTTTGTCCGGGACGATGCTGACGATGCCGGGGCTGGGGAAGACGCCAGCGGCCGTGAAGATGACGATTGATGAAAACGGGACGATTACCGGCCTGTTCTAACAAAAAAGTTTGGTTTAAAAAAGGGTGATTCCTGCGCGTGGACGCAAGGTCACCCTTTAATTTTGCTGGATTAGCGGTCGGTCAGCATGTACCGGCGGGTCATTGGCAAGCCGGTGCCCGACGGCCCCTTGGTTAGGAGATATTGGACGACGTCGATATTGCCGGATTCAAAGGAAGCCGCGCAGGCCTGCAGATACAGGTCCCACATCCGGGTAAAGCGCGTCCCCTTGGTAGCCTCAATTTCGGCGCGGTGGGCATTGAAGTTGGCGTCCCAGATTTCCAGTGTCCGTTGGTAGTGGCGGCGCAGCATTTCCACGTCCCCGATTTGCAAGTGGGCGGCTTCAATGTGGTCGATGATTTCCGTCAGGCCGGGGATGTAGCCGCCTGGGAAGATGTACTTGTTGATCCAGCCGTTGTAGGCGCCGCCTTGTTGGCGGGTAATGCCGTGGATCAGGGCCGTCCCATCGGCTTTCAAGTACTTTGCCACGTCTTGGAAGTAGAGGCCGAGGTTTTCTTGGCCGACGTGTTCAAACATCCCAACCGAGGTAATGTAATCCCACTGTTCGTCGCCCAGCTCACGGTAGTCTTGCAGGCGCACTTCGGCGACCCCGCTGAGGCCAGCTTCTTCAATTCGCTGTTTGACCAGCTGGTATTGTTCTTCAGAGAGGGTGACCCCTGTGACTTTCAGATCGTATTCCTTGGCAGCCGTCAGCATTAAGGTCCCCCAGCCACAGCCAATGTCGAGCAGGCGGCGGCCCGGTTGGGGATTGAGCTTTTGTAAGATGTGGTGAACCTTGGCGATTTGCGCGGCGGTTAAGTCGTTGGTTGGATTTTCCGGGGTGAAGTAGGCGCACGAATACGTCAGCGTGTCGTCGAGCCAGAGCCGGTAAAAATCATTGCCGACGTCGTAGTGACTGTGAATGTCGGCTTGGCTTTGCGCTTCGCCGTGACTTTGTTTCGGCAAGAATTTCTTTAGTTTGGCGTTCCGCAGGAAACTGCCGGCTTGTTGGTAGGCTGAGGTAATCACTTCTTGGAGGGGGTAAGTACCCGGGCCGGTAATATCAATCTTTTGGTCCATGTAAGCTTCCCCCAGGGCGATCGAAGCGTTTTTGGTAACCGCGCTGACCGGCACTTTTTCCCGGAAGGTAATGGTGGCCTTGGGTTCACCCTGGCCATACTGCACGCTGCTGCCGTCCCAAAAGACAATTTTGACCGGCATGGCAAACGAGCGCTTGAGCAGTTGCTTATAGAACGTTTTCTCTAGCATCAAATTTCCTTCTCTCTTGCTTAAAATAAGAATATTATATACCCAGCAAAAAGGGCGCGGTAAGTGAAAGATTTTTGAAAAATCAAAAATTACCGATAAAACTACCGAAAAATAAAGGCGCGCCGGGGGCCATTTGATGATTTTATCGAACTTTAAAATACAGTCACCGTTACATTATTCGGAATTTCCTTGAAGTCCCCGCTGGCCTTTGGTATCCTTAGAAAGGAAATTAAAGCAATGGATAAACAGCACACGCAATGGAGGCGCAAAAATGAGCAGCATCAGTGTGGTAATGGGCAGTCAGTCGGATTGGCCGACCGTCAAAGAAGCTTGTTTGATTTTGGAGCAATTTGGGGTGGACTACGAAAAGCACGTGATTTCCGCCCACCGGATGCCAACGGAAATGTTCGCCTTTGCCCAGGCGGCCGTTGAAAAGGGGACCAAGGTTATTATCGCTTGTGCGGGGGGAGCGGCCCACCTGCCGGGGATGATTGCGGCCAATACCCCCCTGCCCGTGATCGGGGTGCCGGCCCAAACCAAGGCGTTGGGCGGCATGGACTCGCTCTTGTCGATTGTGCAGATGCCAGCCGGGATTCCGGTCGCTACGACGGCGATTGGGGTGGCGGGCGCCAAGAACGCCGCTTTATTAGCCCTGCAAATTCTCGGGACGACTAACCCGGCTTTGCAAGCTCAAATCCAAGCGTACCGCCAAAAGATGCACGATGCCGCGGTAGAAAGTGAGGCCCACCTTGACTAACTTGATTCAACCGGGTCAAACGATCGGGATTATCGGCGGTGGCCAGCTCGGTCAGATGTTGGCGTTAGATGCCAAGCAGACCGGGATGAAGGTCATTATTTTAGATCCGACCCCTAATTGCCCGGCCGGCCAGTGTGCGGATGAACAAATCGTGGCGCCGTACGAAGACGTCGCGGCGATTGAAGAATTGGCCGCGAAGAGTGACGTTTTAACCTACGAATTTGAAAATGTCGACTTACAGGCCCTCAAGAAGGTGGCGACGACGGCTTACGTGCCGCAGGGGACCCACCTCTTGTACACCACCAAGCACCGCCTGCGGGAAAAGACCTTCTTAAAAGAAGCCGGCTGTCAAACGGCGCCCTTTGTGGCGGTTAAAAATGAAGTCGACCTGCAAGCGGGCGTGGCCCAGCTCGGCTACCCGTGCGTCTTAAAGACCTGCCAGGGCGGTTATGACGGGCACGGCCAAGTCGTCTTGCATTCGGCAGCGGATTTGCCCCAGTGTCAGGGGATCGTTGCAACTGGTGATGCGATTTTGGAAGGCTGGGTAAACTTTGCCTTGGAGTGTTCGGTGATGGTCGCCCGGAATGAAAATGGTGAGGTAACAACCTTCCCCGTCGCTGAAAATATCCACCGCCACGAAATCCTGCACCTCAGCATCGTCCCGGCGCGGATCAGTGACGCCGTGGCCGCCAAGGCCGAGGCGGCTGCGAAGCAGATTGCGACCGCCCTGGACTTACGGGGGATTTTGGGGGTCGAATTCTTTGTCGGCACCGACGGCGAGATTTACGTTAACGAGTTGGCCCCGCGGCCGCACAATTCGGGGCACTACTCGATTGAAGCCTGCAACTTCTCCCAGTTTGCCATTCACAACCGGGCGATTTGCAATTGGCCCCTGCCCAAGATTGAATTGCTCAAGCCGGTCGTGATGTTCAACGTCTTGGGCCAACACGTCCAACCCCTCCGCGCCCAATTGACGGCCCACCCGGCTTGGCACTTCCATGACTACGGCAAGGCCGCCAGTCGGGTTGACCGCAAGATGGGTCACGTGACGATTTTGACCGACGACATTGATGCAACCTTGGCCGAAGTGGCCGCCAGCAAGATTTGGGCTGACCAAGCCGAATAAAAAAGAGAGGAATTAATTACCAATGATTGATCGTTATACCCGTCCGGAAATGAAGCAGATCTGGAGTGAAGAAAACAAGTACCGCGGTTGGCTGGAAGTCGAAATTGCCGCTGATGAAGCTTGGAGCAAGCTCGGCCACATTCCGGCTGAAGACGTAGCTAAGATCCGCGACCACGCGACCTTTACCGTGGAAGGGATCGCCGAAATCGAAGCCGTCACCCACCACGATGTGATCGCCTTTACCCGCGACGTCTCCAAGTCGCTCGGGCCAGAACGCAAGTGGGTCCACTACGGTTTGACCAGTACTGACGTGGTCGACACCGCCCAGGGGTACCAATTAAAGCAGGCCAACGACCTCTTGCGCCAAGACATCACGGACTTTATGGCGATCGTGGCTGATCTGGCCCGCAAGTACAAGGACACCGTCTGCATGGGGCGGACCCACGGAATTCACGCCGAACCAACCACCTTTGGGCTGAAGGCGGCCCGCTGGTACTCGGAAATGAAGCGGAATCAAGAACGCTTCGAACACGCCGCGAAGGGGGTCGAAGCCGGTAAGATTTCCGGGGCGGTCGGTACCTTTGCCGAAGTTGATCCCTTCGTAGAAGAGTACGTCTGCCAAAAGCTGGGCTTGCGGCCACAAGAAATTTCGACCCAGGTCCTGCCGCGCGACCTCCACGCGGAATACGTGGCGACTTTGGCCTTGATCGGGACCAGCCTGGAAAACATGGCGACCGAAATTCGGGCCCTGCAACGGACCGAAATTCACGAAGTTGAAGAACACTTTGCCAAGGGCCAAAAGGGTTCCTCAGCGATGCCGCACAAGCGCAACCCGATCGGGTCGGAAAACATCACCGGCTGTGCCCGGGTCCTGCGCGGCAACGTGGTTACGGCAATGGAAAACGTCACCCTCTGGCACGAGCGCGACATTTCCCACTCCAGTGCGGAACGGATGATTCTGCCAGATTCGACCGCCCTGTTGGACTACATGTTGCACCGCTTCGGCAAGATCTTAAAGAACTTAGACGTCTTCCCGGACCGGATGAAGCACAACATGGACGAAACCTTGGGCCTGATCTACTCCGGCCGGGTGCTGCTCAAGCTGGTCAACTCGGGGATGACCCGGGAAGCGGCTTACGATTTGATCCAGCCGTACACCGCCAAGTGTTGGGCCGAACACGTGCCGTACCGGCCGCTCTTGGAAGCTGACCCAACGATTCAAAAGCAACTGACCAAGGCCGACCTCGACGACGCCTTTGATTACCATTGGCACTTGCGCCACGTGGATGATATCTTCAAGCGCGTGGGCTTGGCCTAATTAAAAACGACCGGTGAAAAAGTTCGCCGGTCGTTTTTACTTGTCGTTAATTAGTATTCAATTTCGTAGTGAATTTGGTAGTGCTTAGGGTCGTTTGGCCGCAGGGTCACGTCCCCAAAATCAAAGTGGTGAGGCGAATCTGGCAGGGTTTGCCCTTCTAAGGCTAAGGCCATCCATGGCCGGCCCGGTCGGTTGAGCTTGACGTCGCTAGAAATTCCGTCGGTGGAGAACATCACCAACCCGTTGCGATCAGAGAACATCTTTAACGTCCGGTTTGACTTCGGGTCGTGCAAAATGGCAATTGGTTCGTGAGCCAACGTTGCACTTGGCGTCACTTCGAAGTAGTCGTCAAAGCCTTGTTCCGGCGTCTTTAACATTTCATTTAACGCGGCCCCGAGGCTGGTCAGCTGGCTAAAGTCGTACGGCGTGCCCGCATTGGCGATTTTTTCTCCGGTTGGGATCTTGCCGTCCTTAACGGCCAAGTGGTACTTGGAGTTCAGCTGTAATTCCAAGCCTTCAATCGTTGGTTCGCTTTCGTCGGCGAGGTTCCAGTAAGTGTGGTTCGTCGGGTTGAAGAGGGTGTTGGCATCCGTGGCCCCGTAGAAGTCCAGCGTCACGCTGTCATCTTCGCCCAGGGTGTAAACCACGGCGACCTCTTTGTTCCCCGGGTAAGTGTCGTCGGCGGGACTAAAGGTTTGGGTCAAAGTAATCGTGCCGCGGTCGGCATCGACAGTTACGTCCCAGAAGTGGCCGTCGCCCCAACCGGTGCTGCCCCCGTGCAGGGTGTTGCCATTTTCGTTGCGGTCCACTTGGTAGGTTTGCCCATTGATCGTAAATTCCCCGTTTTCAATCCGGCCCGCCGTTGGCCCGATCACCCGGTTAATGCTGTAGCCAGCGGCGTGCAAGTCGGCAAAGTTGTCGGCGCTGAGTAAGAGGTTGTGGCGCTTGCCATCTTGGCCAGGAACCATGAAGGCTTGCCAGATCCCCCCATAGTTTAAGACGCTGATGCTGACGTTGTGATCATTGGTCAGCGTGTACTTAATAACATCTTGGCCGTCAAATTGGCCGAATTTTTCTTGTGAAGTATCCATTAATTGGTTCTCCCTTCTCGAAAGCGCTTACTGGCATAGACTGCTTAAATTGTAGCAGAAAACCCCTGTCTAGTAAAGATTTACTAAAATATTCAAAAGGAGATAAAATGATGCAAACGTCTCTTTTAGAGACTAACGTGTCAATTTGAAGGTTTTGTACTGCCAAGGGACTAATTATAATGTTCGATGGAAAACAGAAAAGGGGGGAGAATCTGATGAAGATGAATCGCACCGTCCGGGATTTTCAAAATGCCTTGGAAACGTTGCTCGAAAATCAACCTTTTGAGCGGTTGACGGTTGATCAGATTTGTAATGAAGCACTCCTGCACCGGAGCAGCTTCTATCGTTATTTCCATGATAAGTACGATTTGCTGGAGCAGACCATTAACCAGCGCTTGAGTACGCTGTGGGAACAGTCGCTGACGGAAGACGAATTGATCGAAACCTTGATTACTTACGTCAACCAGCACAAGAAGTTCTTTCGGAATTTGACGACCACGGGGAGTCGCGATTCCCTGTATTCCGAATTGATGCGGATGTGCAGCGAAATTCTCTTGGGCTTGCGCGATAAGGGGCCGCGCGATGCGGCGATCGTCCAAGTCCTGCACAACGCACCCAACCCAGCGCTGGCGGCTTATTCCATTAGTGGAGCGATCATGGGGGCGCTCTACTGGTGGCAAGAACAAAATTACGACATTTCTGATGAAGAAGTGATCAGCTTTGTCAAGCGCGCCATTAAGGTCTTACCGCAAGTCGAGGCCTAGCCAATTACTAACACCAGACGAAAGAGGGCAGAAAGAGATATGTGGGAAATGATTAAGGCAGAGTTTCGTCACATCTGGCGAAACAAGCTTTTGCGGTTATCCGTCTTTGTGGTTTGTTTTATCCCGTTTTTGTACAGCATCTTCTTCTTGAAGTCCGTATGGGATCCGTACGGCAATACCGGCGATTTACCGGTCGCCGTGGTTAACAAGGACGTCCCGGTCGAATATCAGGGCAAGACGATGGCCGTCGGTCGGGATACGGTCAAGGAATTAAAGAAGAACAAGGAATTGAAGTGGGAGTTTGTCTCCGCTAAAAAGGCCCACTACGGGCTGCGGCACCGGCAATACTACACGGTCGTAACGATTCCAAAGAACTTCTCCCAGAATGCGACGACGGTCTTAAACAAGCACCCGAAGAAGATGGAAGTAAAGTATGAAACCAACGGGTCCTTGAACTACATCGCCGAAGTAATCAGCGAACTGGGGATGAACAAGCTGAACCAAGAGATTCGCTACCAAGTTACCAAGGCCTACTCCAAGGCGACCTTTAAGGCTTTGAAGGCCGTGGGCAAGGGGATGACTACCGCGGCGAATGGCGCCGGCCAACTGGCGGGCGGGACCAGCACGCTCAACAGTGGTTTTGCGGCCTACGCAGCCGGGGTCAGCCAGGTCAACACCGGGGTCCAAACTCTGAACTCCAGCGTCGGCGCCTTGGGCTCCGGGGCCAGCCAACTGGCCAACGGGAGTGGGCAGCTGGCTAGCGGGATCGCTCAGTATACCGGCGGAGTTGGTCAGCTGCAAAGGGGGCTCGGTCAACTGACGGCCAACTCTGGTGCTTTACGGGCCGGGGCCGGTCAGCTGCAGTCGGCGGCTGGTAGCTTGACTGCGATGAAAGGGATGCTTGGTCAACTCAATACTGGTCAGTTAATGGATTCAGTAGGTAAGGCCAGCGCCCTGGGCAATCAAATTAATAGTTTGCAACAACAGTTAGGAACGATCCAAAGTCAATTGCAAAAAGTTGATGTGGAAAAGCTCAACGGCTCAATCAGCGATTTGAATACGGCTGCTAGCCAAGCGCAAAGCGGGATTGCCGGTGGCTTGAACGATGTTAAGAGCGGTGCTACTAGCGCGGGAGCCGCGGCCCAAACGATTGCTGGGATTGTTCAAAGTTCATCTGACATGAGTGCCGAGGAAAAGGCCAAGATCATGGCTCAAGTCCAAGCCGTTGGGGCTGGTGCAAAGCAAGCTGGTGCTGGGGCGCAGACGGCAGCTAATGCAGCAAACGGACTGCAAACGAGCTTAACCAGTGCCAAGCAACAGTTAGGGACTGTTCAAGGTTTGTTGGGCCAAATGGCAACTATGAATCAAACCTTAAGTAGTGCCAACAAAATGATGAATGATTCAAAGGACTTGTTGAACCAGTTGAATGGTTTAAGTGCGACAATGAAGCAGCTGCAAGCATCCGGGATGTTGGATAAACTGAATGGCATCAATCCAAACGACATCAACAAGTTAGTCGCTGGGATTGACCAATACACGGCTGGCGTGGACCAAGCCGCGGCCGGTGCTAACCAACTGGCCGCCAACTCTGGGCAACTGACCAGCGGGGCCAACACCTTGGCTTCGAGCTTGCAAATGCTCAACCGCCAAGTGCCAACCTTAGTCGCTGGGGTCGCGAAGTTAGCGGCCGGGACGGCCCAATTAAATGCCAACACGCCACAACTGGTCAACGGGATTACCCAGTTGAATGCCGGGGCTGGCGAACTGGCTGACAAGCTGGCCGCCGGGGCTAAGCAGGTCAACTCGATTCGCACGTCCGACAAGACGGCGGACATGATCGCCAAGCCAACGACTTTGCAGCACAAGTCCTACTCTTACGTACCAAACTACGGGCACGCCTTAGCACCATACGTGCTGTCCGTGGCGATTTACGTGGGGGCCTTGGTCTTCAACTTTGTTTACCCAATCCGGCGGGTCGCTTTGCAAGGACGCAAGGCCTCCAGTTGGTGGGCAAGCAAGGTGGCCATTGAAGCCCTGGTTGCTTTGGCAATGGCCGTGACCGAAGGGGGCATTATGATGGCGTTGGGCTTGGAAGTCAAGCACGTGCCGTCCTTCTTCCTGACGCTGACGCTGTTTGCCTGGGCCTCATTTGCCCTGGTAATGTTCTTGTCGATGACCTTCGACAACCCAGGCCGGTTCGTGGCCATGGTCCTGCTGATGTTACAACTCGGGGGTTCCGGGGGGACCTTCCCAATGGAAGTCACGATGAAGTTCTACAACGTCATTCACTGGTACCTGCCAATGACCTACTCGATCTTAGGTTTGCGTAACGGGATCTCCGGTGGACTCGGGGAACACTATGTGGCCTTCTGTAACAGTGTCTTGACCGGGATTATCGTCGTCTTTGTCATCTTGAGCTTGCTGGCCATGATCTGGCTGCAAAAGCACCATTTTGCTGGCAAGTCCGAATTGGACAACAACCAAGAATTGCTTGGCCCAGAACATGACGATGACGGGATGCACCTGCAAGACCGCGATCAAACTATCTAACTTCAAAAGTGAGGTACCGTTGAGGGCCCCACTTTTTTTACGCATAAACACCTGCTTGCTTTTCATTGATCACAAAATCAGCTAAGATAGTAAAAAATATTGGCAGGGTCGCATGGCAGAGGAGGAATTTATCATGGCAGGCAAACCGCGCACCCGTGCCGCCAAGTGGTGGGGCCTGGTGGTCATCATCATTTTGGTGGCGGGGGGTAGCGCCTATTATTTCCATCACCAATCCAGAATCACTACTTCGTCGCACCTAACGCACTCGACCAGTTCTGTGACCGCCCGGTCAAAGGAAATTAGCAGCAGTACCTCAGGAAAGGATCACTTGACGACCAACCTGACGCCGCCGGAGTTGGCCGCGGCGGTCTTGGTTTACGGCGGGCACCAGTTTGCGACTTCGCTGTACCCGGCGAATTTAACCGGGGCGTTGGATCACCAGCAGTTGATCGTGGCTAAGGAAAGCCAAGCCGCCCCGCTGGCCCATTCCAGTCAGACGACGCTGTACCGCCTGGCGCCGGGCGAAATTGACGCCATGCTGGCCTACACCGTCGAAGCCAACCAAACGATTAATTTTTACCAGCTCGGTGACAGCCGTCAGTACCAGTACCTGGGGACGGTCAGCTTGCCGAAGTTGGTGGCCTACTTAAACCACCATGATGGCGTTAAAACCGTGCGCCAGCTCGGTGCCGTTACTCGCATTAACTAAGGAGAGAAAATATGGATAAGCAGGAACGCGAGCAATTTGTGGCAGATTTGATCCGCTTAAACACCGTCGGCGGCCATGAAGACCGGGTCGCCCATTTCCTCAAGGCGGCCTTTGATGCCCGCGGAATTTACAATCAGGTCTTACCGGTCGAAAACGGCCGCAGCAACTTTTACGCTGAAATTGGGACCGGGGAGATTGACAAGGTAGTTGCCTTAGAGGGTCACGAGGACGTCGTTGCCCTGGGCAACCCAGCCGCCTGGGATCATGAACCGCTGGGCGCTGAAATCAAGGACGGCAAGATGTACGGCCGCGGCACGACCGACATGAAGGGCGGCTTGGCGGCCGAGTGCATTGCGATGTTTGAGCTGGCTGATCGCACCGAACCGGTCCGCGGCAAGGTGAAGCTCTTGGTGACGGTGGCCGAAGAATCGAGCCCGCAAAACCACATGCAGGGGGCCCAAGCCTTCACCAAAGCTGGCTACTTGGCCGACG
>HHCFD02800__coassemble_578_pt1 | contig 23096 bp, 20 predicted proteins | sample HHCFD02800__metabat2_high_PE_037 | metagenome-assembled genome bin HHCFD02800
TCACATCCAGCAAGTTCTGCAACTCCAGGATCAGGCTCACATCCAGCAAGTTCTGTTACTTCCAGTTCTCATCCATCTAGCTCTGTTGCACCAGTAACTAGCGGATCTTCTAGTGCTGATAGTTCTGCCAACAGCTCAGCATCCAGTTCTTCATTATCTGCCGCAAGTTCGGCCGGTAGTTCAGCATCTTCTGCCGCCAGTTCTTCAACTAGTCAAGCCGGCTCAGCTGCTTCATCAGCAAATCCTGCCGCCAGTTCTGCCACTAGTGAATCTAGTGCAGCTGCCTCACATGCTGCTGGCAATCAACCAGTAACCTCTGGTGAAGCACTAGCCACTAACTCAGGTAATGCTGCACTGGGAGCTCACGGTGCTGCTATTAATGGCACAACCGCTCAAGCTGTTAATGATACAGTAGCAATGAGTAACCATGATGTAACTACTGCTAATACGCAAAAGTCAGCACAGAAGCTGCCACAAACTGGTAATAATGCCGGGACAACCTTATCAGTTCTTGGATTATTATCGATGGCCTTTGCCTTATTACTGGGCTTCAAGAAACGCAACAACTAATAAGTCTTAGTAAATAATGGGTTCTTCGTCAAGAAGTACTGATGAGAAAATAGAATAAATTTTTAAGCAGCTCGTGTCTGGAATTTGGCACGAGCTGTTCTTTTATTGTTCCAGTTGATGGCCACATATGAATTAGGTAAGGCGAGCAGGATGCGAGCCCGAAAATTGAAGAAGTTGCAGAAACCATAAGCGGTTCGCTTAATGACTTTAATCTTGTTATTTGTCCCTTCTACAGGACCATTAGTATAATGTCGATATTTAAAACTGTTAATAATCTCTAATTTATGGATTCGCAAGGTTCGTTGAACCTTTTGGAGTGGCCAAGGCAGAGTGGTCCACTTCTGCCTGAGTAACTGGTTTAATTCACTTTGATCATGATGATTGATGGCTAGAATTAGATCCTGATAATAACGATATGCTTGACTTAAATCATCATCGAAGGATAGTAAGCGATGGACAACTTCAACGTCGGTAAGTTGGGTGTAACCAAAATTACGGCGTGACCAATGGTTATCATATCTAAGAAGCCCTGCCGGGGTTAAAATTAGTTTCCAGAAATGTTTCAGGGCTCGCCACTGGTGAGTACCTTTCCCGGCTCTGTTCATGGCCTTGATACGAATTTTATTCAAAGCTCGATATGCTTGGGCGACCACGTGAAAGTGGTCGGCAATGATAATAGCGTGAGGAAATAATTCATGAATAAGATGACGGTAAGGTGTGTATAGGTCAACCGTAACTGTTTGAACTGCTAAACGAGCCGAGCGGTCATAACGTAGAAAGTAATTGCGTAAATAGCGACTTCGTCGTGACAAAATGGACTGGACCCTGTCAAGTGGAAAGTTGAATTATGTAAATGATTAGGCAGCTAGTGCTCGATATTCAGCGTGCGCAATGCTGCCTAATTTCGTTTGGTATCGTTTGAGATTATAAAAGGCAATGTATTCCTTGATTGAGGTTACTAACGCTTCGTAGGTTTCGAATTTTCGATCATAATAGGCTTCATCCTTATAGTGACTCCAGAAACTTTCCATTGGCGCATTGTCAATACATTTGCCAACTCGGGACATGCTCAATGTGAAGCCTGCTTCGGTAGTTAGGCGCAGATACTGTTTCGAAGTGTACTGGGTTCCACGATCGCTATGAAGCAGTGGATGAGCGTTTGGATTCTTGACCATGGCTTGCTCTAAGTTCTGCAGTACCAACGAATTATCATTCCGTTGACTGATATTATAGGCAATAATACTGCCGTCATAGAGGTCCTTAATCGCACTCAAAAAGGCCTTCTTCCCATTGACATAGGTGAGATAGGTTACATCAGTAACCCACTTCTCGTTTGGGTTGGCGGCTGTGAAATTTCGCTCTAAACGGTTAGGGAAGAAGTTGGTTCCGCGGACAATCGTGCACCCACGTCATGGGCGTCGAATGATCGCCTGTAGGTCAAGATGCCGCATTAATCGCAACACTCGCTTAAGATTAACTCTTCGATCGTGTTCACGCCTTAGCACCATCGTAATCCGGCGGTAGCCATATCGACCATTATATTGATCATAAATTTGCTTAATTAACTTTTGAAGCTCTTTATTCTCCTGCTGATGAGCCGTGATTGGCGTCTTTGCCCAGCGGTAATAACCACTCACTGAAACTTTCGCAATCGCGCATAACTGTGCGATAGTGAGCCCTGAAAAAGCTGACCGCGCTTCCTTGATGGATTGATAACGAACGCGATATGCTACCGCTTCGATCGCTCCCTCAGGGCACCCACTTTTTTTAGAATGAAGTTCTCCGCTTCTAACATCAGTTTCTCTTGTTTGAGCCGTTCATTTTCTAACTTCAAGCGGTCCACTTCGGTTAATTCTTTTGCCGGCTCAAGTTGCTTCTTTCGTTGACCTCGACGGTCAACTAAGCCACTGCTCCCGTCCTTCCCAAACTTTCGGACCCAGTTGTAGACCTGTTGGTACGAGACGTTAACCTTGTCAGCGGTGGCTTGATAGTTCTTGCCATGTTTGAGGGCATAGGTAACGACTTCTTCTCGCTCAGCTTGAGTAAGTTTGCGTTTGGCTTTCATCCGGGTAGAACCCCCTGATTTCTCCGTAAAGGTTTTACCACTAGTATATCGTTTCAGCCATCCTCGTAACACACTGTGACTCGAAATATTGTAACGATCACAACACTCATAAACGCTATATTTCCCTGATAAACAATCCTGACAAGCTTGCCACTTTAGTTCTGGTGAGTAGCGGCGCCAAGTGTGAGACTCTTTCAAGCCCGCTACCCCATCGTGTTGATAAGCGCGAGCCCAATCCTGCACAGTATGCCCGCTAACGCCATATTGCTTGGCTAATCGAGAGCTACCAACCTGACCACTCAAATACAGGAGGACCGCTTCAAGCCGTTCCTCTAAAGAATGATGAGTTGTTCTACCAGACATAAAAATACCCCCTTTCAGGTGAGATCGAATTTTACATAATTCGTTTCTCCACCTAAAAGGGAGCATATCAACCGGAAGTCAGTTTTTCATATTCTTCAGTCAAATTAGTCAGCTACCAAGTGGTCCTGAGTGTCCACCAACCGACCAGCCACCAGCTAAGATAATGACCAGGCCGATTACCACCGTCCACGAATGTAAGTGCGCGTGCAAGAAGCCAAAGGTCAGGGGACCCGCGGTCGCAAAGAAGTAACCGATCGCTTGGGCCATGCTGGAGATGGCGACGGTCTCTTGCGGTTGGCAGGTCTTTAACGAGAAGAAGTCAATCGCCAGGTTAAAGCTCATTCCGCCGGCCATGCCGATTAAAATCGCCATCCCCCCCGGGCCACCAGTTGCCCAGCGTAGTAACCATGCCAAAAGTGAACCGCCCCGCAGGCCGCTTGGGACTGGTGGGTTACCATTCGGGGATGCAGTAATAAAGCGCCGCCCAGGCTGAGCAAGGAAAAGGTGAAGAGGGCTCCCATCGTTTGGGTTAAGCCCCCCAGCGCGGTAATTGGTAAGCGCATATTCATCGATAACAGGAAAATGGCCAAGCTGGTCAATTTTATTTACTGATAAAAAGTAAGTTAAATTCGTTGACGAGCGGGCGCGCCGGGCGTATCATCTGGGACAGACTAAAAAACGGAGGAAATAACAATGAGCCAATCATTTTTTGACCAGGCGCACCAAGAAGTCCAGGCCGAAGCCGACTGGCGGGCGTGGCCGGATGCCGACCTGGAAACGACGCCGGCGGCGACTCACGCCCTGGTTCACCACCCAGTTCCAACGTCCCCGGCAACGGTGGCCAAAGCCCGGCGGCATTGGTGGCAACGCAAGCGTTCGGCCTGAGCAGATTAAGTGTTAATCAACGCCATTAATGGTATCCTAACGCTGTACTAATTAATTGTAAGCGTAACGTTCCGGTTATGAATGGAGGAAAAATTAATGGAAATTATGTACTGGTCGGACATTGCCTGTCCGTTTTGCTACATTGGGGCAACCCGCCTCAAGCGGGCGTTGACTCAACTTGGTTTGGCGGATACGACGCCGTTGGACTTTAAGGCCTACCAGCTGGATCCAACCTTAAAAGCCACCAGTGACGTCAAGATGGTGGCCCACTTTGCCCAAGCGCATGGGATGACGGCCGAACAGGCCAGCCAACGCTTGGCGCAGATTGAACTGGCGGCGGCACCCGACGGCTTGGACCTGGATTATGCCAACGCGATCCCGGTCAACACCATGACGGCGCACCGCTTGATTAAGTATGCCAAAGCGGCAGCAACCCCCGCGCAGGTAGATGATTTGATTCAACGGCTGTACCAAGCTTACTTTAGCGAAGGCAAGTCGGTGGCGGACCACGCCGTCTTACAAGCAATTGCCGCGGCCGTGGGGCTGGAGGCTGAAGCCGTGGCGGCCGTATTGGACAGCGACCAGTATGCCGACGAAGTACAAGCTGACATTCACGCTGCTGCGAACTTAGGGATTCGGGGGGTGCCGTTCTTTGTGATCAACCAAAAGTACGCCATCTCGGGGGCCCAGCCGTATGAAGCCTTTGTGGCGGCCTTAAAGAAAGTACAAGCAGAGGAGGAAGCTAAATGAGCGAAGAAAAGCAACCCAGCTTAAAGTTGACCGACCTCAGGGCCGCGCCCGCCACGGTGTGTGGCCCAGCGGGCTGCAGCTTAGCGGACCACCAAGCAGAAACGAAGGAAAAGTAAAAAGTGAGGCTGGGAGAAAACTGTGTTTTCTCCCAGCCTCTGTTTGATTTTTCGAATATTACACAGATCACGTGGGAAATAACCGCAAGCCTAGTGGATAAGTACGAACGAAGAACGACGCGTACCGCGTCAACCTTCGTCCTAGCTTATCCATACGGCTTGCCGAGAAGGTTATTTCCCACTCCCATTTTTAATACCAGCCGGTCCAGTGGTGCAGCCACGTGGCCAAGGCCGGGCAGCAGTTCAAAGCTACCACGCCGAGCAAAGCAAGCCCGAGGATGAACCCGGCGGCCAATCTAATCCAGGGGGTACGTATGCGTGGGCGCTCCTTTCTTTTTTGCGCTTAATTTTACCATGGGGCAGTCCGGAAGGTGACGGGCGGCCCCTTTTTCGGAACGAAAACAACAAAAAAGCACCGCCAAAGCGATGCTACCTGAAGCGGGTAACGAGAATCGAACTCGCGACTTAACCTTGGGAAGGTTATGTTTTACCACTGAACTATACCCGCAAGTGATTAAATCAATCAACTTTTATATAATACCATATTTTTGGCGCTTGTCACCCCTTTTTTGGAAAAAAGTTAATTTTTTGGTAATTAAATTAATTACCCCGCGCTAAGGCTACCTCATCGTAGTGTTTAGCGCGGGGCTTTAGTTAGTCCAAGGTCACTTCTCCCGCGACATCGGTCTCAAAAAAGGCTTTCACGGCGGCCAGGTCCATCCCTTGGCCTAGGGCCCACATCAACTTGGTAATGGCACTTTCCGAAGTCATATCGTGAGCACTGATTGCTCCTTCCAACAGGGCTTGGCGCCCGACTTCGTACTTGGTCAAATCACTGCGTTCATAGAGGCACTGACTGGCGGCCACGACTGGAATGTTTTGCCGGCTGAGCTGGCCAATCACGGCGGCCACGTTGCGCCGGATAAAGGTCATCCCGCCCAGACCGTAGCCTTCGATCACAAAACCGTGACAACCGCTTTGGGCCATCGCCAGCAAGATTTGCGGATCAAAGCCGGGGAAGAGTTTAATCAACGACACGTTCAAGTCGAGCTTGGTATTTAAGGTGCACGGCGCCTCCGGGGCGGGCTGGGTCGCCCGGAATACCAGCCCATCGGAGGTAACCTCGGCGATCGGCGGGAAATTGACGCTTTCAAAGGCATCAAAGGCGGTCGTTTTGACCTTGACGGTCCGGCAGCCCCGCATTACCTTGCCGTCAAAGGCCAAGTAGACTCCCGGGGCACAACTGGCCGCAGCCGTAAAGGCCAAGGTTAAATTGCGGGGGGCGTCGCTCAAGAGGACGTTCATCGGGACCTGACTCCCGGTTAAGACGACCGGAATGTCCAAGTTGGGCAACATGAAGGTCAGCATCGACGCCGTGTAGGCCATGGTGTCGGTCCCGTGGGAAATCACGATTCCCGCGTAAGTTTGGCGGGCTTGGTAGACTTTTTCGGCCATCAAGCGCCATTCTTCGGGCTGAATGTTGGACGAATCAAGGGCCAAAATGTCGGCTACGTCAATTTGGTAGGGGAGGTTTTGGAGGGTTTGCAGCAAATCTTCCCCGGATTCCCCGGGCGTCAACCCGGTTTGCGAAGCAACAGAGGCAATCGTGCCCCCCGTCGAAAGGAGCAGCAGTTTTGGTTGGGTCACAGTTTTCCACCTGCTTTATTCAGATTTTCCCTTAAATTATAGGGCTTTTCCGGCTGGGGTCAAGACTGAGAAAAAGTAAGCTCAAAGGGATTGACAAGCGGGCGGGGGTTCGATATGATTATGACAATTCAATGAGAAAACGATGAGAAAAGATGAGTAAGTTCCGGAAAGCATTAAGCGAGCCAGGGGTGGTGGAAGCTGGTGGCGAGAAGGAACTGAAGATGGTCTGGGAGCGTGATGCCAGCAAGGCGACAAGTTGGGCACGGGTGGTCTTCGATAACGGACCGGGTGATGATCAGTCACTACTAAGGGTCCTTGGGGGCTAAATTCGGGTGGTACCACGCTGCGGCGTCCCGCTTTTATTGCAAATGCAATGAAAGTGGGACGTTTTCTTTTTTCAGGGCTCGGCGCACCAGCAAACGGAGGGAAGACATATGGCAAAACACAAGCAAGGCAAATGGTGGTTTTTACTGGGGCTCGCGGCGATTGTCGCCGTCGGCCTGGGCTTGCATTGGGCCACCAATGGGCAAAATCATGATGAAGAGACAATTACGATTGGTTCACTTGGGGCGGACGTCAAGGTCTGGCAACACATCGCGGCCAGTCCAGCTGCCAAGGAGGCCGGCCTCAAGATTAAGGTCAAGTCCTTTACCGATCCGGTCCAACTCAACCGCGGGACGGCTAGCGGCGAAATTGACGTTAACGCCTTTCAATCCTGGGCCTACCTGCAAAACTTCAATCACGAAAGCAAGCAAAAGCTGGCGGCCTTAGGGACGACCTACCTGGAACCAATGGGAATTTACTCTAAGAAATACCACCGCGTAAAGGACCTACCGGATGGGGCGACGATCGCCTTGGCCAACAATCCGGCCAACACGGCACGGGGGCTGAAGCTGCTGGCCAGCGCCGGCTTGCTTACCCTGAAAAAGAGCTTTGGCCCGACTAGTGGGACTAACGAAATTGCAACGAACCCGCACCACTTTAAGTTCGAAGAAATTGATGACACGACTGGACCGCGGGTGCTCAACTCGGTGGACGCCGTCTTGATCGGGAACACGATTGCCTTAGAAGGGCATTTGAACGTCTTGAAGGATTCGATCTACCACGAAAAGGTCGATCAAAGTACCAAGGACAACGTTAACGTCTTAGCAACGGCGAAGGCCAACGCGCATAAGGCCGCATACCGCAAGCTGGTTAAACTCTACCATGAGCCAAAGATCCAAAAGTGGATTGCCGACCAGTACCAAGGGACCAAGGTGGAAGTTGACAAACCCTTGTCCTACTTGACGAAATAATGGGATTAAACCGCTGGTGGTGAGCGCCAGCGGTTTTGCTTGTTTAAGATTGTGAACAATAAATCAGATTTTGCCTATTAAACTTTAACAATGACGCTGGAGCGGGCCCTTAATTTTCAGTCGTAACAAGGCCTAAAGTAAGTTGGAACAACGGTTTCGGTATTGATATAAATAAATTTAATTTCGGAATAAATATTCCAAAATTAAATAAAAGTCTTGCAAACCGCTTCACAATATTGCAAAATAGAGCCAACCAGAAGTGTTTTTTGAAAGGATGTGCCACATGAAAAAGTACATTGCCATTCCGGGGACCAACCGGGCGGGCTCGACCAACCGGCGGCTCTTGCAGTTTATCCAACACCACTTTGCGGACCAAGCCGCGATTGAAATTATGGAGATTGGCGGCCTGCCGGTCTTTTATAAGACGCCCGACCGCAGTTTGCCCGCCGGGGTGGAACAGATGGTGGCTAAGTTGGCCGCGGCTGACGGGGTGATTATTTCAACGCCAGAATACGACCACGGGGTGCCCGCCGTTTTGATGAATGCGCTGAGCTGGCTGTCCTACGGGGTCCATCCGCTGGCTGACAAGCCGGTGATGATCACCGGGGCCTCGTACGGAATGTTGGGGACGTCGCGGGCTCAAATGATGCTGCGGCAAATGCTCGACTCCCCTGAATTAAGCGCTCGGATCATGCCGAGCTCGGAATACATGGTGGGGCACTCCTTGCAGGCCTTTGATGAGGATGGCAATTTGAAGGAAGAAGAGCTGGTCGACCGACTCGACGGCTTGTTTAATGATTTTGAAACCTTCGTTGACGTCAACAAGAACCTCGTTTACAACCGAGAACACGCGATGAACGATATTCGCAAACTGGATTTAAAGAATATGGCAACCCAGGGGGAATAAGCAGATGAAGTTAGTTGGAATTGTCGGCTCAATTGCCGCAGATTCATACAACCGCAAATTAATGCTGTACATGGCCAACCGCTTTAACAACGTGGCCGACATTGAAGTCTTAAGCATCAAGGACGTACCGATGTTTAATGAAGACGATGACCAAACCAACAGTATGGCGGTCCAATACCTAAAGCACCGGATTGAAAACGCCGACGGGGTCATCATGGCGACGCCAGAACACAACCATACCACGACGGCGGCCTTAAAGAGCACGATCGAATGGCTTTCCTACAAGATCCACCCCTTGGCCGATAAGCCGGTCTTGGTAATCGGGGCGTCCTACTTTACCCAAGGGTCATCGCGGGCCCAGTTAGACCTGCGCGAAATCTTAGAGGCCCCGGGGGTCAACGCTTTGGTGATGCCGGGGAATGAATTTTTACTTGGCAACGTGCGGGAAGCCTTTGATGAGCAAGATAACCTCAAGGATCAAGCGACCGTCAAGCGGCTTAACGACCTGCTGGTTCAATTCACCAAGTGGGTGACCGTCCTGAAGGCCTTAAAGGGGCCCGAAGCACCCGACGCGTGGAAAAATGAGGACCTGACCGCCAGCGGCAAGACCGATACGACGATCGAAGGAGTCGAGATGGATGATCCGAAGTGGGTCCAAAAAGCGGCAGCCAAGACCCATGCCGCTGTCGGCAGTGACTACGTCCAACTCGACTCTGGGGTGCTGACGGTCGACCAAATCAACTGGCTGCTCAAATCAATCCCGGCTGAATTAACCTACGTCGATGAGAACAACCAGTTTATCTACTATAACCATAAGAACCCGGCGACCAAGATGTGGGCTAAGCGTCGGCCGGACCAAACCGGCTTGCCGCTCAGTGAAGTTCACCCCGACATCCGCAACGTCCACGACCACGTCAAGCAAGTCATTCACACCCTGCGGACCGGCAAGCAGGACCTCTTCCAACTGGCGGAACCGGTGGATAAGAAGAACGTCAAGTGGGTGGTCAACAACTACCAAGCGATGCATGATGAAGCTGGCAACTTCCGCGGGGTCAACGAAATTGTGCTCGACTTCTGGCCAATTGTCGAAAAGTACCTGGCGATGACCGGCCAAAAGCTGGTCGACGATCCGGCCAACCAAGTCGATACTGGGGCCTCCGCATCGGTCAAAGCAGATGCTACGCCAAGTCCGGCCCCAAGCGTTTCGGCTGCTGATACGGGGGCGTCAGCTTCGGTCAGTGCGGATGAACAACCCGCTCCGTCGACTCCCGCGCCAAGTACCACGCCAAGCGTGGATGCCGGCGCCTCGGCGTCCGTTGATGATGATGCGCCGCTGCCCGAAATTGATACCACGGCCAGCGCCAGCGTTAATGATTAATTAACTTTAACACACTAAAAGGCCCCTGGGCAATTGTCCGGGAGCCTTTTAATTATCAGTGGTAATCCTGGCTGAGGCCGTCGAAGGTCTTGCCCAGCAGGTTTAAGAGGGTGGCTTGTTCGGCCGGTGTTAAGCTGGCCAGCGCCGTTTCGTTGACGGTCTGATTGATCGCCCAAAGCTGCGGGAGGATCGCTTGGGCTTGGGGGGTTAAAAAGAGGGCCGACTGGCGCGCATCCGTGGGGGCCTGGCGCTTGGTGAGCCAGCCTTGCTTGACCAAGCGGTCGACCTGGCGGGTGACGGTCGATTGGTCGCGGACGATGCGGGCCGTCAGATCAGCCTGGTTAATCCCCGGTTGTTCGGCGACCACTAATAAATAGTAGTAGTTGACCTCGGAGAGCCCCAGCGGGCGTAGGGCGGCGTCAAGTTGGTGGCGGATTGTGGTATTGATGATCGCCGTAGCCCGGATCAGATCATTTGCCATGCGGGTGGCCTCCCTTCAAGTACTTGGCAAACAGCCCGATTGCCAAGAGGTTAAAGACGAAGGTGACCGCCATGGCCCAGCGCATCCCGGTGACCGAGCTGGTCGGCAGACTGCTGATGACGACCACCAGGGTGACCGCCAGTGCCCCGGTCATTTGCCGGAGCGCGTTGTTCATGGCGGTCGCTTGACTAATGTCCTTGGCAGCCATTCCAAGATATGATTCGGACATCAGCGGGGAAAAGGCGATCCCGATCGCCATCATCCGACCGGCGTACAGGACCGTTAGCCACCACAGCGGGGTGTGGGCGGTAAAGCAGAGGGTGGGCACAGTGGTGATTAAACATAGGCTCAAGCCCGTCCAGACCAACGCTTTGATACCGTGGCGGTCATACAAGCGGCCCACCACAGCGCCAACTAAGGCATTGACTACCGCGCCGGGTAAGAGGATCAACCCGGTCAGCGCGCTCGATTGGTGGAGTGAATTTTGGGCAAAGACCGAAACCATCTGCTCGGTACTCAGCAGGATCATAAACAGCAAGGAAGCAATCGCCAGCGTCATCGTGAAGGGGCGGTAATTAAAAACGTGAAAGTCGAGCAAGGGGCGGGGGAGGGCTTGTTGCCGCCGGTAAAAGAGCAACGATACTACCAGCCCAGCAATCAGCATCAGACTGCCGACCAAGACTTGGGTCGTCAACACGGTAAAGCTAGCTAAGGTCAACCCGGGGCCAATTAAGAGCAGGGGGACCGACCAAGCATCGATTTTAACGGCCTGCGGGGTCGTATAAGCCGGCAGGGCAAAGAAGCCGATCAGCCAGATGAGGGACATGAAAGGCAAGACGACCCAAAAAATCGACCGCCAGCCCCACAGGTTTAAGATCACCCCGGCCAGGGTCGGCCCGATCGCCGGTCCAAAGGAAACCACCAACGATGATAAGCCCATGATCGTGCCCCGTTTTTCCGGGGGGAAAATCGTGACCAACGTCGTCATTTGTAAGGAAACCAACAGGCCCCCCGCCGCGGCTTGAATCAAGCGGGCACCGAGGAGGGTCCAGAAATTAGTGGCCAGACAGCCGACGATCGTTCCCCCTAAGAACAGGGCGATGATTGCCAAGAAGAACTGGCGGTTATTGTATTTTTCGTACAAATTGGCTGACAAGGGGGTGATGATCCCAATCACTAAGGTGTAGCCCGTCGTCAGCCACTGAACGACGGCCAGCGGTTGGTGAAGCTGAGCTTCAACTACCGGTAAGACGGTGACCACCATCGTCTGGCTCATCAAACTGATAAAAGAAGCCAACAACATAATGGCCGCAATAACGGTCCGTTGGCGAGGTTTTAATTGATACAAAAAATTTCCTCCATTCCATGCAGATGCATTTAAATTCCGCTTGCCATTTTACATGCATCTGCATGAAAAAGTCAAAATTAATTTAGATGAGAAAAGCTGGCAAAACTTTAATTTTGGTGGTTGACAAATGAGAGTTTTCTCATTATGATAGTGACAATCAATCGAAGTTAAACAGTGATCGGCACGATGAGAGAACGAGTAGCGTCCTGAAACCTGCTCAGAAAAGCCCGGGGGAATGTGACGGGTGGAGGTTAGGGGCGTGAAGATCAGTCTTGAGTGAACCGGGGTTACCCACCCTTACCGGGCTTAGAGGCTCCAGGAATGGGGTGAAGCTAGGTGGTACCACGGTGAAAGTCGTCCTAATGACAGGGCGACTTTTTGTTTAATGAAGGATTGAAAATACATAGGAAATGTTTTTTTAGAAAGGATGAGCACTATGGCAAAGGCAAAAGCATCTGAATTAGATTGGAACAAGTTGGGCTTTGGTTATCGAGACCTGCCCTATTCCTGGCAAGAAGAATATTATGATGGGGAATGGCTCGGTGGCGGTTTGACGTCTGAATCCAACCTGGTCTTAAATGAAGCGGCCCAAGTGCTGCACTACGGCCAAGAAGTTTTTGAAGGGTTAAAGGCTTACCGGACCAAGGACGGCAAAGTACAGTTGTTCCGGCCAGAAGAAAACGCCAAGCGGCTGAACGACTCGGCCGACCGGCTGATGATGCCCCACTATCCAGTCGACAAGTTCTTAGCCGCAGTTAAGGCGGTTGTTAAGGCTAACGAAGATTTCGTACCACCGTACGGGACTGGTGGGACTTTGTACCTGCGGCCGTACATGATCGGGACCCAGCCATTAGTTGGGGTGACGCCATCGGAACACTTTGTCTTCCGGATCTACGCCACTCCAGTTGGTGCTTACGTCAAGGGCTTGACGCCAATGCCGTATGTCCTGTCCAAGTATGACCGGGCCGCCCCAGCTGGGACGGGTCGGGCGAAGACCTCCGGCAACTACGCGGCCAGTCTGTTACCAGAAATGGAAGCGAAGAAGGCCGGCTATGCTGACGCTCTTTACTTAGACCCGAAGGAACACAAGTATGTTGACGAATTCTCTGGTGCCAACTTCTTTGGGGTTACCAAGGATGGCCAATTCGTAACGCCAAAGTCGGACTCAATCCTGCCTTCCATCACCAAGCGTTCCCTGCTGCAAGTTGCCGAAGACTTAGGCTTGAACCCGGTTGAAAAGCGGTTGACCTTAGCGGATCTTGATGACCTGGCCGAAGCCGGGGCAATGGGGACGGCGGCCGTGATCTCGCCAGTCGGTTCCTTAACTGATTGGGACGGCAAGAAGCACGTCTTCTACTCGGAAACCGAAGTCGGCCCCGTGACGACCAAGCTCTACAACGCCCTCTTCGCCGTTCAAGTCGGCGATGCCGAAGACAAGCACGGTTGGGTCGTGCCAGTGGACTAACCTTAATCACACTAAAATCTCTCTTTCCAAATTAGAAAAATCTACACCCTCCTTTTAAGCACGCGCCCTTGATCCAGGCGCGTGCTTTTTTTGCACTTTGGATTGTTAAGGGGGCAAGGGGCTCGCAGTAAAATGGCAGCGGTTGCGCCTTGGCAAAGGCACAGTGGGCAACCGGATGACAGCTAAAATTGATAAAACGTTTTACTTAAACCTTGATCAGTTTTACACAGCATCCGTATAATGGTTCCTAATTTATTTTGGACCCGGCAGGGTAAGGGAGGAAAATTGTGAAAAAAGGAGTCTTACTGGCCCTGATGGCGCTAAGCTTGGTGCTTGGCAGCAGTGTGGCCGCCCAAGCAGCAGAGCTGACTTCATCGGCCCCGTCTGGTACGTGACCAGCTTAACGATCTAAAGCACGCAGCTCCAGGACGGGCAAATCCAAAGTGGCGCGGATCTGAGCGTCCAAGGAACCTTTAGTGATGAAAAAGGCCCGATTAAAAACGGGGATGTGATCCAAGTCGACTGGCCGCACGACCAGACGGCGTACTTAACGGGTTACAGTGGGCAAAAGCCGCTTTATTTGGCGGGGGTGAACGTCGCCGATTACGTTGTCAGCGCTGAGCGGGCGCGCCTCGTTTTTAACGCGAACGTCGAGCAATTAAAGCAAGTCCAGGGGAGCTTTTCCTTTGCGGCCAAGGTGTACAACCAATTAGAGCAGGCGCAAGTCGTCGCCGTGGTGGTTGGCGACCAGCAAACCGAAGTCACGGTTGCGGGGCAGCCGACCGACAGCGGGGGGCGTGAGGTGTACGATCAGTCCTGGTGCGGCGAAAAAGTTGGTGGTACCACCCCGTGGCAGGGGGCCAACTGGGTCAACTGGGGCGTGTATTTAAATAGCAATCACGCCCAATTGGCGGGTCCAATTGACTTAAGCGATGAAATACCGGCGGGCTTGGCCCTGGATCCAACCACGGTGACGCTCACGGTTGATGGGCAAACCAGCTACCGACTAGATGAAATTACGACAGCCTACCCGGCTTCGCAACTCACGGTGACCGGCAACCAGCTTCAGGCGCACCTGAGCGCGGCAGAATTTTCGGGTCACCAGTTCCTCTTAGGTTACTTAACGCGAATTCTAACGACGGCCGGTGCTGAATTTGTCGACCAGGTCACAGGAACTTACCAGCTGCCAGGCCAAGCGCCGCAAGGTTTTACTTACCAAACCCAGGTTCGCAGCATTGCTTTTGATGCGACCGTGACTGGGGTGCAACCAGGTAATTTAAAGATCATCAAGCAGTACCAAGACGGGGCAAAACGAAAACCCCTGGCTGAAGCTACCTTTGTGATTATCAACCCGGTAACGACTCAAGTATGGGTTGAAAAGACCAACGCACAGGGGATCATTGAATTAACGAATGTTCCGGCCGGCACGTATGTGGTACGCGAAATTGCCACCCCAGCCTCTATTGATTTAACCAAAGTGAAAGATCAGGAATGGCAAATTAAAGTTTCCACCAGTGAAGCCGGGCAAGCGTTGGTGATTGTCAACGAAAAAAAGCCGGTGGATGAGGTCGACCAAGGAACGGGGACGGATGAGGCAACGACGACCGAAACCGGTACGACGACCGATCCAGTGGAAACCACTGACGCGGCGACGGAAGGAACGTCTGGGATCGACGCAGGGGTCGGGACGGATGAAATTCTGACTCATGACGAAGGGACCAGTCCGGAGCCGGGCGTGGAAGTTGGAACGGATCCGCTGGAAGTGCCAACGGTGGATGCCGGTAGCCAGACGGAAGCGGGAAGCGTAGCGGTTGGCACGCAAACTGACGCGCCCGACCAAAGTAACGCGGGCACGGCGACCGACGACCTGATGATTGATGAAAGTACTGGCACCGACCCAATTGACACCAGTGATGCCACTACTGAGATGGCATCTGGCGTTGACGCTGAGACAAGCACGGAACCAGTTGAAACGACCGACGCGGGGACCGGAACCAACGAAAGTGTAACGACAGGGGTCGGGACGGATGAAGTCCCAATGACGGATGCCGGGACGGAGATGGAAAGCGGCATTGACGCTGGGACCAATCTGGAGCCAATCGAAACGGCGGAAACGGGGACTGAAACCGACGAAAGCGTAACGACAGGAATGGAAAGCAGCATTGACGTCGTAACCAATCCGGAACCAATCGAAACAACGGCACCGGAAACCGGAACTGGTACAAGCGTTGTCAGGACTGAGCCGGTCGTGGTAACGAATAACGAAGGTGCACTAACCAGCGGCACGCCAACCCGTGAAACCGGGATGACCGTGCGGGTAAAGCAAGCGGGAGCTTCTCAAACCCAAGCAACTGGCACCCAAGCCAGCCTTCCTCAAACCGGGCCGACAACTGCGTGGTTGAGCAGCCTCAGCGGTTGGGGGCTATTAGGGCTCCTGGGCACCCAGCGTAAGCGGCGCCTACAGTAAGTTAGTGAAGGTTAAGACGAGTCCAGGCGGGCTCGTTTTTTGTTTGCCGAAAGTCCGAATTTCCAGGTGCCTTGTAGGACAGGTGGTAAAATAAAAGGCAAAGGGGGGAACGGTATGCAACAAGAATCACTCTTTGCCAATCCGGGGCAAACACCGCTGGCTGATCGGGTACGGCCGCGCAACTTGAGCGAATTCGTCGGGCAACAACACCTAGTCGGCCCCGGCAAGATTTTGCGCGAATTAATTGATAAAGACCAACTGTCTTCAATGATCTTTTGGGGGCCGCCGGGGGTCGGCAAAACCACCCTGGCCAAGATCATTGCCCAGCGGACCCAGGCGGAGTTTGTCACTTACAGTGCGGTGACGTCCTCGATTAGAGACATCAAGGCGTTGATGCAACAGGCACAGGCCAACCGGGATTTTGGCCAGCGCACGGTCGTCTTCGTGGACGAATTTCACCGCTTCAATAAGGCCCAGCAGGATGCTTTTTTGCCCTTTGTGGAAAACGGGGCCATTATTTTGATTGGAGCGACCACGGAGAACCCGTCCTTTGAAATTAATGCGGCCTTGCTGTCGCGCTGCCGGGTCTTTGTCCTCAAAGAGTTGACGGCACTGGACATTGAAACTTTGCTGACCCAGGCTCTGAAGCGGGGCTTTAGTTTTCCGGTCCAAATCGCGCCGGCCCTCCTGAAGCAAATTGCCGCCTTTGCCAACGGGGATGCCCGGATCGCTTTAAACACCTTGGAAATGTTGGTGGAAAATAGTGACCGCCAGGACGACGGCCAGGTGACCGTTGACGCCGGCTTGCTCGATCAGCTCTTAGCCGGCAAACCATTGCGTTACGATAAAACCGGTGATGAACACTACAATTTAATTTCGGCCGTCCACAAGGCGATGCGCAATTCGGATGCGGATGCGGCGGTTTACTGGGTCAACCGCATGTTGACGGGGGGTGAGGATCCGCTTTACTTGGCCCGGCGGTTGGTCCGCTTTGCCAGTGAAGATATCGGTCTAGCCGATCCGAATGCCTTGAATTTGGCGATCAACGTTTACCAGGCCTGCCAATTTTTGGGGATGCCGGAGTGTAATGTTCATTTAACGGAAGCAGCAATCTATTTGAGTTTGGCTCCCAAGTCTAACGCGGTGTACCAAGCGACGCTCAAGGTTGCCAAGGATATTAAAGCCACGCAAAATCAACCGGTCCCGTTGGTGATCCGCAACGCCCCGACCAAATTAATGAAGGATTTGCACTACGGGGCTGGCTACCAGTACGCCCACGAGGCCAAGGATAAGTTGACGAGCATGCAGACAATGCCAGACCAATTGGTGGGCCACCGCTACTACTACCCCACTACGATGGGGATGGAAGCGCAGGTTAAGCAACGGTTGCAGGCCATTCAGCGCTGGCACGCCACGCACGATCCGCAGCCGAGCCCGCCGTCGGATCAGTAATGAAAAGGGACTTGTTTTTAGGGTGAGAAACGAGTAAAGTAGATAAGGTTTTTGTAAGGCTGTGGCGCACGCCAGGGCCTTTTTTACATACAGAGCATGGAAAGGAAGAGAAACGATGAGCAAAGCAAGAATGCGTGGAGGCGACTACCTGGCCCTCCTTGCGGTCGCCCTGCTGACCTTAATTGGGATCCTAGCGGAAACCGCCTTAAACGTGACCTACCCGGAATTGGCGCAGGTCTTTCAAATTTCATTGGATATCACCCAGTGGCTGACGGCCGGGTACCTCTTGATGGTAACGATTATGATGGGGACGACGGCCTATTTGTTGAAACGCTTCCCCGCCAAGCGCCTGCAGTTAGTGGCGGCCCTGCTCTTTATCGTGGGCGACGTCGGGTCTGCTCTGGCTATGAATTTTCCGGTCTTGATGGTCAGTCGCTTGTTGCAAGCGATGGCGACCGGTTTGAGTACCCCGATGTTTTTCCACTTGATCTTCACCTTGGTGCCGCGGGAAAAGCTGGGCGCGATGACCGGGGTCGCCGGGATGGTGATCTCCTTTGCGCCGGCCTTGGGACCAACCTACGGGGGCTGGTTGGCAACGGTGTGGTCCTGGCGGGCGATCTTTTGGTTTGTGCTGCCCGTGGCTCTAATCAGCCTCTGGTTGGGCCAGCGCTTTATTACTGCGACCCCGGCAAAGCAGCCCGCGCACTTTAACTTAGCCAGCTTCTTGGCGCTGGCGTTGGCCATGTTTACTTGGATCTACGCCTTGTCGATGATTGGCCGCTTTGGTTTCACCGGGCTCTTTTATTGGTTGCTGGTCCTGGCGTTAGCCCTCTACGGCTTCTTTATTTACCTGAACTTTCGGGGAGCGACGCCGCTGGTTGATTTACGGATTTTCCAACACTTGGCCGTTAGTCTGGATGGGCTGACCTACTTCTGCTTGCAATTTATCAATATTGGGTTGTCGCTGGTGATTCCGATCTACGCCCAGTACACCTTGCACGCTTCGGCCTTTATCTCTGGGGCGATTCTCTTGCCTGGGACCCTGGTGGGGGCAGTGATGTCACCGTTAGCGGGGGCCTTAGCCGACCGGGTGGGCTTTGCGGTTCCGGTCATCGGGGGCAGTTGCTTGCTTACTTTGGGAGCCGCCGGCTTTTTCTTTGGTCAAGCCCAATTGACGGTGCTAAAGATGACGTTGCTGTTTGTCGTGTTGCGGGCCGGTTTTAACATGGCCTTTGCCAATACGATTTCGAATGCATCCACCCATGTTGAACTGCAAAATACCGCGGACGTCAGTTCTTTGTTTAACATGCTCCAACAACTAGCTGGGGCGACCGGGGTCGTCTTCTTGGCGTCATTGATGGCGTTGTTTGAAAACCAAGGAACTGGAACCATGGCAATGCGAACTTACGCTGGGGGACGAATCGACTTTGGGCTGACCTTTAGCTTAGCCCTGATTGTCTTCGGTACCGCCTTGGTTAACTATCATTTCCAAGCCCACCGCTCAGCGCAGACTGAATAGCAGGTGGTCCCCCGTTTCGGGTGAAACGGGGGACTTTTGGTTTGGTTGTGAGTGTGGTAGCCTAAGGAAAATGAGGATGGGAGATTTATGATGCAGATTATTATTTCACCGGCGCGCCAAATGAAAAGTGATCCAGATGCCTTGCCGTATCAATCGTTACCGGTCTTTTTGCCCCAGGCTGAAGTGATCTTAGCAGATTTGAAGCAACGTTCCGTGGCTGAATTAAAGGCGATTTGGCAGTGCAGTGATCGCTTGGTCCAACAAAATGTGGACCGGTTAGCCACCATGACCCTGACTGAACAGTTGACGCCGGCACTATTAGCCTTTACGGGTTTGCAATATCAAGCAATGGGGCCGGGGGTTTTTGATGATGAGGCTTGGGACTATGTTCAACGCCACTTGCGAATTCTCTCGGGCTTTTACGGGGTGCTGAAACCCTTAGATGGCATTGTGCCATACCGGCTGGGCCTCAGTGATGCGGCGCAAGTGGCCGGAACGGCTAACTTGTACCAGTACTGGGGTGATCGTTTGGCTGAGGAGGTCTACCGAGAAGGGGAGTTAGTCTTAAACTTGGCGTCCGTTGAGTACGCTAAGGCAATCAAACCTTACTTGACCCCCGCCCGGCAGCTGGTTACCTGCTTATTTGGTGAAGTTCACGCTGGTAAGTTCAAGCAAAAGGCGACCCAGGCCAAACAAGCCCGGGGCAACATGGTGCGTTATTTAGCTGAACATCAGGTGACTACGCTCGCCGGGGTGAAAAAATTTGCGGTGGCCGGGTTTCAGTACCAACCAGCATTATCGACCCCAACGAAATTGGTGTTTGTGAAAGCATAAAAAGGCGACGGTGCCATCACAAGATTGATGGTCCGTCGCCTTTTAGCATTCAGGTTAATTTTTCGCTTGCCAACCAATTTGATCAGCGCCGGCCGGTAAGGCCAGTTTGTTGGCGGCTAATTCATCAAAGGCTTGCGTAAAGATCGCAAACGCTTGCGCCAGTTGATCCTCAGTAATGACTAACGGAGGCTGGAAGCGGAGAATATTACCCCGCAGGCTGATAATCAGCGCGCCAAGTTCAAAGACCCGGTAGATCAGTTTGATGGTGGCGGTAGGGTCTGGTTGACCGGTTTGGGGATCAACAATGTCAATCCCACCGTTCAGGCCATACATGCGCACGTCACCAATAAAGTCATACTTGGCTTGGGCGGCAGTAAAGAATTGGCGCGCCTCTTCCCCCAACCGGGCGGAACGAGCGACCAGGTCTTCTTCTTCAATCACGTTTAGTGTAGCCAAGGCCGCCGCGGTCGTGACCGGGTTGCCAGCGGTCGTAAAGAGGTGGGCCGGCGCCCCGAGGGCTTCCATGACCGCGCGGCGCCCAATAACGGCACTGAGCGGCAAGCCCGAAGCCAAGGATTTACCGACGGACATTAAGTCCGGTTCGATTCCTGGGAAGTGTTGGATTGACCACCATTTGCCGGTCCGCCCCAGACCTTGGTTGATTTCGTCAATGGCAAACAGGATCCCGTGGGCCTTGGCAAACTGATAAATTTTGGTCATGAAGGCCGGGGGCATCATCGCGATCCCGCCGTCCCCTTGGATTGCTTCAACTAGGATCACGGCGACTTCATCGGCCGGCAAGTAAGTTTCAAAGGGGAGTTTGAAGGCGGCAAAGAAGCGGTCAACGAAGTGCTCCTCACTTTCGCCGGCTTCTTTCAGCCACGGGGAGGGGAAGGGGACCTTGACCATCCCGGGCAAAAGCGGCCCCATTTTGCGGGTCATATTCAAACTGACGGCCGAAGCACTCATGGAGCCATACGTCGAGCCGTGGTAGGCCCCGGTAAAGGAAACCACGTACTGCCGGCCGGTCGCCGCGCGGGCAAACTTAATGATCGCATCATTGGCATCCGAACCGGAATTACCCCATGAAATTTCCACTGGGCCGCTGATCGGCGCCAAACTGGCCAATTTGGGCGCGAGCTTCGCGGCGCTGGTGTTGGCAAAGTAAGCGGGCGTGTATTGAATCAATTTGGCCGCTTGGTGCTGAATGGCCTGCACGACTTTGGGGTGGGTATGGCCGGTGTTGGTTGAGCTGGCGCTGGCCAGTAAATCAAGGTATTGATGGCCCTCGACGTCGGTCAAAACGGCGCCATGACCGTGATCAATCACAATATCGTAGTACTTGATCCGGGCACTAGTGGCCAGGGCCGCATCTTCAGCGGCGAGCAGTTGTTTATTGGTTGTCTCCATTTACGTCAGCCCCCTTCTTGGCCAAGTAAGAGTGACGAATTCCGTAAGCAAAGTAGATAATAACCCCGAGGACAAACCAACCACCGGCGTAAAGCTTAGCTTGGATGTCTAATCCCCAGAAAACGATCAGAGAAGCTACAAAGCCCAACGCGGGCAGGACCGGATAGAATGGCATTTTAAAGGCTGGTTCTGGAATGTCCTTACCTTCACGCTTACGCAAGGCGTAAATCCCGAGGGAGACAAACATGAAGGCAATCAAAGTCCCGGCTGAGATCAGTTGGGACAAGAAGGCAAATGGGAAGAGGGCCCCGATTAAGATCGCGATGATCGCCAGTGTCCACAAAGCCCGGTTGGGCCGGTTTTCCTTGTCCAATCCACCCAAGAACTTAGGTAGCATCCCATCCCGCCCGAAGGAGTAGATCAGCCGGGAGCCAGCCATCGTCATCCCAATCAAAGCGGTAAACATCCCGAAGACAGCAATCGTTTGAACGACCGAAGCGACCACGGGGTGACCAGCACTCCGTAAGGCCAGCCCAACTGGTTCGGCGGAGTTAGCGTACTTCATGTACGGGACCATCCCAATTAAGACCAGGGCGACGGCCACAAAGAGGACCACGGCGATCAGCAGCGATCCCAAGATCCCGCGGGGCATCGTCTTTTGCGGGTCCTTGGCTTCCGCGGAGTTCGCGGCAATCGAGTCAAAACCGATGTAAGACAGGAAGATCATCGAAACCCCGGCGTAAATCCCTTGCCAGCCCCCAAATGGCCCGTTGGCCGTTGGGTGGTACTTCGGAATAAAGGGGGTGAAGTTGGCCGCTTTAATGGCGGTTAACCCTACGAAGATAAATAGCAGGATCGCACCGACTTTGAGGATAACGAGGATGTTTTCCACCCGGGCGGCTTGCGAAACCCCCTTGGCGACCAAGAAGGCTACTAGGCCGATAACAACTAAGGAAATCAAGTCGATGATCCCACCGTCGGTGCCAAAGGCGTTAGAAAGCGAAGCCGGCAGTTTCAAGCCCATTGGGGCCAGCAAGGCTCGTAGGTTGGCTGACAGTCCGGAACCCACGAAGGCCAGGGCGATGAAGTACTCAGCCAAGAGGGCCCAACCGGCGATCCAGCCGAAGAATTCACCGAACACGACGTTAATCCACGAGTAAGCCGAACCGGCAAACGGCATGGCGGCCGACATTTCCGCGTAAGCAAAGGCGACCAGCCCGGCCACGATCGCCGCGAGCAGGAACGAAATCGCCACCGCTGGCCCAGTGTGCATCGCGGCCACTTCCCCCGGCAGGGTAAAAATCGACGTTGAAACAATTGTCCCGACCCCCAGGGCCAGGAAGTCCCGGACCCGCAGCGTGCGGATCAGGTGACTGTCCTTGTCCTGGTATACATTCGGGTCTTCCTTACGGGTAATGGTTTGCCAAAAACTCATAAGTATCTCCTCCTTAAATTAAACCAAAAAATTGTTATGTAGGGTTAAAACTCTCTCATAAATTCTTAATCTAGTTTAGCAAGTCCGCGGATCCGCGTCAACAAAAGAAATTCGTCAATTCATGTGGGAGGGCTTCCATCGGTGGGATTAAAAGCTTCTCATTTTATCGTCTTATAGCTGGGATAGCAAAAACCGCCGCCCAGCAGCGGGGAGAGGCGTGCTGAGCAGCGGTTAAGTGGTAATTGAACTGAAAGTTATTTAGGCGTTTGTTTCTTGGTGACCTTCTTGCCCATTTCCATTTGATCGTTATAGCCCCAGACCCAAGCGACGATAAAGGAGACAATGATCGCCGCCAGACCGGAGAAGAGGAAAGCGTAGAAGGAATTTAAGTCGGTTGGGTACGCCGGATTAAAGAAGGAAGAGAAACCGATCAGCGACCCGGTAAAGCCGTACATCGAGCCGTGCATTAACCCGGTGATCAGACCACCGACGGCTGAGCCAGCCAACCCGGAGATAAAGACCTTGCGGAAGCGCAGGTTGATCCCGTAGATGGCCGCGGCAATCCCTAAGGACTTGCGATCCTTTTTCTTCGACTTGATGGCGACGGCTAAGACGGCGGCGGATTCGTTGGCGGTGATGAAGGAACTGGCCAATCGCGGGATCGATTTAATTGAAATTTCAGGTGGCTCATACGAGCGGCCTAAGATGA
>HHCFD02800__coassemble_591_pt1 | contig 22519 bp, 21 predicted proteins | sample HHCFD02800__metabat2_high_PE_037 | metagenome-assembled genome bin HHCFD02800
CGACTTAGCCACGCAAGCCGCGCAACAGGCCTTAGGGCGCGCCAAGTGGGCGGCGGCGACGTTGGATTTGATTATTGTGGCCACGATGACGCCTGCGACTTTGATGCCTTCCACGGCGGCCGCCGTGCAGGGGCGCTTAAAGGCGGGGCGGGCAACGGGCTTTGATTTGTCAGCGGCTTGTGCGGGGTTTATTACCGCCATGACGGTGGCTAATCAAATGATGGTCAATCCAGCCTTTCAGCGGGTCCTGGTGATTGGGGCCGATACGATGTCCACCTTGGTGGACTGGCATGATCGCGCCACGGCCGTCTTATTTGGCGACGGGGCGGGGGCTGTCTTGCTCGAACGCACGTCCGCGGCTGGGCCGTGGGGGATGTGCTTGACTACGGATGGTGAGTTGGGCGCCTACTTGACGGCCGGAAAGCAACAGGGCCAATGGGCGACCTTGCCCCATCCGCTGCCGACGTTGGCCCCGCTGACGATGAATGGCCGGGCGGTCTACAAATTTGCGACCCATCGCGTGCCTGAAGCGATTGAACAAGCGGTGGCGCAAGTGGGATTGGCACCAGCCCAAATTGACCATTTCTTGTTGCACCAGGCCAACGCCCGGATTATTGCCCAAGTTGCCAAGCGCTTGGGGCAGCCGGCGGCCAAGTTCCCGTTGAATATCGACCGCTATGGCAACACCGCAGCTGCCAGCGAACCGATCTTGTTGGATGAATGTATCCAAACGAGGCGTTTGCTGCGGGGGGACCGCTTAGTCTTGAGCGGCTTTGGTGGTGGGCTGAGTACCGCGACGATTGTAATGCAGTATTAAAAAATTAAAACAGTAACCAATTGGAGGAAATTAAGATGACGAAAGAAGAAATTTTTGCAACGGTTCAAGCAATTGCGGCTGAAGAATTGGACATTGACCAAGCCAAGGTAACCTTGGATGCCAAGATCAAGGACGATTTAAACGCCGATTCCCTCGACGTCTTTGAAATCATGAACGAATTGGAAGACAAGTTTGAAATTGAATTGGACGTGGACGAAGGGGTCACGACGATCCAAGACGTGGTCGACTTTGTGGCCAAGCAATTAGCGGCGAAGTAATGAAGACGGCGCTTTTATTTAGTGGCCAAGGCGCCCAGCAAAAGGGAATGGGGATCGACCTGATGGCAGATCCCCTTTTTGCTAGCACGATTCAAGCCGCCAGCACGGCGACGGGGTTAGACCTGGTCAAAATCATGCAGGACAAAGCCGACGAGTTGGCCCAAACCAAAAACGTGCAGCCCGCCCTTGTGGCAGTCAGCCTAGGGTTGTACCGGATGCTCAAGCGCGATACGAACTTGGCGGTGGCTGGGATGATCGGTTTGTCGCTGGGTGAATACGCCGCGCTTTTGGCCAGTGGCGGTTTGGAATTTACCAGCGGACTGGCCCTGTTGGCGGCGCGGGGGCGGTACATGCAAGCCGTTGCCGACACGACCCCGTCGGCGATGGCGGCCCTGCTAAAGCCGGATGTCAAGGCCGTGGCCGCCCTATGTGAGGAAATTAGCGCGACGGGCGAACTGGTGGCAATCGCCAATTATAATACCCACAAACAAGTCGTGATTGGTGGGACCACGGCAGGTGTGGCCCAAGCCGTAACGGCGATTAAAGCGGCCCACGCGGCCAGTCGGGTGATCCCCTTGGCGGTCAGCGGGGCCTTTCACACCGCCCTGTTTGCGCCGGCTGGTCGCCAGTTGGCGCCAAAGTTGGCCGCGACCCCGGTAACGGACCCGACCGTGCCAGTCATCAGTAATACGACGGGGCAACCATTTAACGCGACCACCATGCGGGACGTATTGGCCCGGCAATTAGCGGTACCGACTCACTTTGGCACTGGGTTGCAAAGCTTGGTCGCGCAAACGGGGGCGCAAGCGACGTTGGAACTGGGGCCGGGCAAGACGTTAACGAGTTTTGCCAAGGCGGAAGTTCCCCAATTGGCCCACTACCACATCAGTAATTTGACGGAATATGAAGCATTTGTCACGGAGGTTGTGCATGGAACTGCAAAATAAAGTTGCCTTAATTACCGGGAGTACCCGGGGGATTGGCCTGGCGATTGCTCAGGAATTTTTGGCGGCGGGCGCCAAGGTCATTTTAAACGGGCGGGGGGACTTGCCCGCTGAAGTCGCCGCCAACTTGTCCGGTGATTTTCAATACGTCGCCGGTGACTTGGGGACGGATGAAGGGATCGCGCAGGTCGCCCACGCGGCCCTGGCCGCCTACGGGCAGATTGATATTTTGGTTAACAACGCTGGGATTACCCGCGACAAATTGTTGCTCGGGATGAAGCCGGCGGACTTTGACGCCGTCTTAGCCGTTGATTTGCGGGCGCCAATGCTCTTGACCCAACTGGTCTTTAAAAAGATGCTCAAACAGCGGGCCGGCGTCGTGATTAATTTAGCCAGTGTCGTCGGCCTGCACGGCAACGCGGGCCAAGCCAATTATGCGGCGGCCAAGGCCGGGTTGGTCGGCTTTACCAAGACTTTAGCGCGGGAAGGGGCCTCACGGGGGGTGCGGGCGAACGCGATTGCTCCGGGCATGATTGACAGTGCGATGACCCAGGCCTTGAGTGAAAAGATTCAAGCTCAGCTGATCGCCGAAATTCCGCTCCACCGCTTGGGCCAACCGAACGAAATTGCCCACGCGGCCCGCTTCTTGGTCGAAAATGATTACGTGACCGGACAAACCATGGTCGTTGACGGTGGCATGACGATGTAGTGGTCAGCTGCCCGGACTGAGCAGGTTGAAACAAAGTAAAGGGATGAACAAGCAGAAATGACAAGAGTTGTGATTACCGGATTGGGCGCAATTGCCCCAAACGGAAATGGTTATGAAACCTTTGTAGCAAATACCCTGGCCGGCAAGATTGGGATTAAGCCGATTACCAAGTTTGATTCCCAGGCTACGGGGATCAGCGTGGCGGGGGAAATTGATGATTTTGACCCGCAAGCCGTTGTTGGCAAAAAGGCGGCCAAGCGGATGGATCTGTACTCGCAATACGCCGTGCAAACCGCCGAACAAGCAATGGCTATTGCCAAGATCACGCCCGCCAACACCCGTCCGGAAGACCTCGGGGTGATCTATGGTTCAGGAATTGGGGGCTTAACCACGATTCAAGACCAAATTATCAAGATGCACGAAAAGGGGCCCAAACGGGTGTCGCCCATGTTTGTTCCGATGGCGATTGCCAACATGGCGGCCGGGAACCTCTCGATTCGCTTTCAAGCCCAAAACATCAGTACGTCAATTGTGACCGCGTGTGCCAGCGCCACCAATTCCATTGGGGAAGCCTTCCGCCACATTAAGGAAGGGCGCGCCCAAGTCGTGATCACCGGTGGGGCCGAAGCTTCCGTCAATGAAATCGGGATTGCGGGCTTTGCGGCCTTGACGGCGCTCTCGCCGACCAGCGACCCGACCCAGGCGTCGCGGCCGTTTGACCAGGCGCGCAATGGGTTTGTCCTTGGTGAAGGGGCGGGGACGTTGGTCCTGGAAGCCTTGGATCACGCCCAAGCCCGGGGAGCGCAGATTTTAGGGGAAGTTGTCGGCTACGGGACGACCTCGGATGCCTACCACATCACTTCGCCAGATCCAGCCGGAACCCAAGCCGCCCGGGCGATGACCTTGGCCATGCAAGAAGCCGGGCTGACCCCTGAAGACATTGATTACATCAATGCCCACGGGACGGCGACGGCCGCCAACGATGCTGGTGAAGCCCAAGCCATTCGGCAGGTCTTTGGCGACCATGACGTCTTGGTCAGTTCGACCAAGGGGATGACCGGTCACCTGTTGGGCGCGGCCGGGGCGGTTGAAGCAGTGATTACGGCGGCCGCTTTGCAAAAGGGCATTTTGCCGCCTAACGTTGGTTGCCAACACCAAGATCCGGCCTGCCCGGTTACCTTGGTCACGAAACACAACCAACACCACCCGAGTCGCTATGCCTTGAGCAACTCCTTCGGCTTTGGTGGTCACAATGCCGTTATCGCCTTTAAACGTTGGGAGGGATGAAAATGGAACTAACTGCGGTCCAAAAGTTAATGGAACAATTTGAAGATTCCACCGCCCGCGAATTGGAACTGACGGATGGCGATTTTCACTTGCGCTTAAGCAAGAATCGGGCGGCTAAGGCCAGCCCGGCGCTGGCGGCCCCTGCGCCCACCTCAGCTGCCCCCCAAGCGGCGGAGGTGGCGCAGACAATCAAAGCGCCGTTAGTGGGAACGGTCTATTTGCAGCCCAAACCGGGCGCTAAGCCGTACCTCCAAGTCGGCCAGCAGGTAAACGCAGGCGACGTGGTGTGCGTGATCGAAGCGATGAAGATGATGACCGAGGTCAAAAGCCAGGTCGCCGGCACCGTCAAAGCAGTGCTAGTCGAAGACGAACAGTTGGTGGAAGTTGATCAGCCACTGTTTACGGTTGAATAAGTAAAGGGTGAAAAAAGCGATGTTAACAGATTTAGATGTCAACCAAATTCAAGCCATTTTACCCCACCGGTACCCAATGTTATTGATTGACCACGTTGATCAAGTCATTCCCGGGAAAATGGCGCTTGCCAAGCGGAACGTGACCGTCAATGAGGAAGTCTTTAACGGCCATTTCCCCCACAACCCGGTCTTGCCCGGGGCGTTAATCGTGGAGTCTTTGGCCCAGACCGGGGCGGTGGCCCTGCTCAGCCAACCGGAATTTAAGGGCAAAACCGCCTATTTCGGGGGAATTAAGAGCGCGGAATTTCGCCGCGTGGTGCGCCCCGGGGATCAAATGAGCTTAAAAGTAGAATTGGAAAAAGTCAAAGGCCACATTGGGGTCGGCAAAGGAGTCGCGACCGTCGACGGCCAGCGGGCTTGCACGGCAGAACTAACCTTTATGATTGGGTAGGTGAACGGCATGTTTAAGAAGGTATTAGTGGCGAACCGGGGTGAAATCGCGGTCCGCATCATCCGGACCTTAAAGGAAATGGGAATCACGGCCGTGGCGATTTATTCAACTGCGGATCGCGATAGTCTGCACGTACAATTGGCGGATGAAGCGGTTTGTGTGGGGGGACCACGGACCAAGGATTCCTACTTGAACATGAAAAATATCCTGGCCGCGGCCGTGGGGACGGGCGCTGAAGCGATCCACCCCGGCTATGGTTTTCTCTCGGAGAATGCGGAATTTGCCCGCTTGTGCGAAGCTTGCGGGATCACCTTTATTGGGCCGCGCCCGGCGACAATTGATCTGATGGGGAATAAAGAACACGCCCGTGAACAGATGAAAAAAGCCGGGGTCCCGGTGATTCCCGGCAGTGATGGTTACGTTAACCGCGTGACGGATGCCCATTTGATTGCCAAACAGCTCGGCTATCCGGTCCTGCTGAAAGCGGCGGCCGGTGGCGGGGGCAAGGGGATTCGCCGGGTTGCCTCCCCGGCCGAGCTCCAGGAAGTCTTTGCCCAGGCCCAGCAAGAAGCGCGGGTTTCCTTTGGGGATGACCGGATGTATTTGGAAAAGATCATGACCGACGTTAAACACATTGAAGTCCAGGTCTTTCGGGATCAAGCGGGCCACGTCCTCTACTTTCCGGAACGAGACTGCTCAATTCAGCGCAATAAGCAAAAGGTGATTGAAGAAAGTCCGTGTCAGCTGGTGACGCCCGCTCAACGCCAAGCCCTGGGCGAGCTGGCCGTGAAAGCCGTCACGGCCTTGGATTATGTTAATACCGGGACGCTGGAATTTCTGATGGATCGGGCCCATCATTTTTACTTTATGGAAATGAATACCCGAATCCAAGTAGAACACACGATTACGGAAATGGTGACCGGCCTGGATTTGGTGAAAATGCAGGTTCAAGTCGCCGCCGGGGCTGATTTGCCGGTGCGCCAAGCCCAGGTGCAAATGCAAGGGCACGCGCTTGAATGCCGGATCAATGCCGAAGACGTCCATCATCACTTTCGGCCGAGCACGGGGGTTGTTGAGGACCTCTATTTGCCGGTCGGCAACTTAGGGACCCGGATCGATACCGCCCTTTACCCGGGGGCGATGATCAGTCCGTATTACGATTCGATGATTGCCAAGGTCGTCGCCTATGGTGAAGACCGTACCGCGGCGGTTGCCAAGATGCGGCGCTTGTTGCAGGAAATGGTGATTAGCGGGGTGGCAACCAACCAGGCCTTTCACTTGGCGATTTTACAAAATGCGGGCTGGCTAAGTGGCCAAGCCACCACCAATTTCTTGGAACAAACGGTCCTGCCGGCTTGGAAGGAGAATGATGATGAAGCTCTATGAAAAAGCCAATACCTTAAGTGAGCGGGTCGTCAAAGTCGATCCCCAAGCCGACGAACGGGTCCCGGAGGGGATCTACCGGCGCTGCCCGCGGTGCCAAACCGTTTTTGCGGCCGCCCAAATGGATCAGTACCAAACTTGTCCGCAGTGTGAGTACGGTTTTCGCCTGGCCGCGGCCGCCCGGTTAGCGTGGCTGGTTGATACGGCGGTCCCCTTTGATCAGGACTTGCAGACCAAGGATCCGTTGGCCTTTCCGAGCTATCCGGCTAAGCTTGCCCAGGCGCAAGCGCGCACCGGGTTGAATGATGCGGTTTGGACGGGGCAAGCGACGATTGCAGATACGACCTTTTATTTAGCGATCATGGATCCGACCTTTATCATGGGCTCGCTGGGCACGGTCACCGGCGAAAAATTGACCCGCTTGATCGAGCGAGCGACGGCCCAGCGGCAGCCCGTGGTAATCTACACCGCCTCGGGGGGCGCCCGGATGCAAGAAGGGATTCATTCCCTGATGCAGATGCAAAAGGTGGCCGGGGCCTTGGCTCAGCACCACGCGGCCGGGTTACTGTCGATTGTCGTTTTAACCGACCCGACGACTGGTGGGGTGACGGCCAGTTTTGCGATGGAAGCCGATCTTACCCTGGCCGAACCGCGGTCACTGGTCGGCTTTGCCGGCCGGCGGGTGATTGAACAAACCACCCATGAGCAAATCGCCCACGACTTGCAACAAGCCGAAAATGTCCTGCGGCACGGTTTTATCGATCAAATCGTCCCGCGGGCCAAGCAGCGCACCGTTCTGGTGCAATTACTGAAGATGGGGGGACGCCAAGATGACGCAAACAATGACAGCTGCTGAGGTGGTCAAAGCCGCCCGCAGTGACCAGAAAGTCACGGGACCGGAGTTGATTAACGGCTTGGTTACCGACTTCTTTGAACTGCACGGTGATCGCTTGGGTAGTGATGACCCCGCCATCATTGGGGGGATCGGGCGGTTTCACGGGCAGCCGCTCACGGTAATCGCGACCAACCGGGGTGCCACGCCGGAAGAAAAAATGGCGACCCACTTTGGCTGTCCTAGCCCTGGGGGGTATCGCAAGGCCCGGCGTTTAATGGAGCAAGCGGCGCATTTCCACCGCCCGGTCCTGTGTTTGGTCAATACCCCGGGCGCTTACCCGGGCCAAACGGCCGAAGAAAATGGGCAGGGGGCGGCAATCGCCCAAAATCTATTGACGCTCAGTCAATTACCAGTGCCGGTGCTGACCGTGATTTTTGGGGAAGGCGGCAGTGGCGGGGCCTTGGCGCTGGCCGGGGGCGATGAAGTCTGGATGCTGGCACACAGTACCTATTCGATCTTGTCGCCGGAAGGCTTTGCTTCGATTTTGTGGAAGGATAGTCGTAAGGCGCCGCAAGCGGCGGAACTAATGCAGCTGACGCCAACCGCCCTTAAGCAAGCAGGGATAATTGAAGGGATTATTCCCGAACCGCGCGACCACCAAAAAGTCATTGCCGCCATTGACAAAGTGATCGCACCACGTTTGCAAGCTTTGCAACAACTGGCAGTGCCGGATTTATTGGCCAAGCGGCAGCAACGCTACCGACAATTTTAATGCAGTTAAGTTTAACTTGAAGGGGTGAAAGAAAAATGGGAAAGTTATTAACGGGAAAGAAGATTTTGGTAATGGGGGTCGCCAACCAGCGCTCGATTGCCTGGGGGTGTGCCCAGGTGATGGCTGAACAAGGGGCGGAATTGATCTACACCTACCAAAACGAACGCATGAAGAAGAGTGTGGCGAAGCTGGTGACTGATGACACGCGCTTAGTTGAATGTGATGTCGCCAGCGATGAAAGTATTCAAACCGCCTTTGCCACGATCAAGGCCCGCTTTGGTCAGCTGGACGGGCTGGTGCACGCGATTGCCTATGCCAAAAAAGAGGAACTGGGGGGCTCAATTACCAACGTTACCCGGGCGGGCTATGCCCTGGCCCAAGATGTCTCGGCCTACTCCCTGTTGGCCGTGATGAAGGAAGCCGAGCGCCAGGCCCTGTTAAAGAATCCGGCCAGTGTCGTGACTTTGACTTACTTTGGCTCCGAGCGGGCGATCCCGAATTACAATGTGATGGGGGTGGCCAAGGCGGCCTTGGAAGCCAACGTGCGCTATTTGGCCCGCGATTTGGGGACCACGGGCATCCGGGTCAATGCGATTTCGGCCGGCGCCATGAAGACCTTGGCGGTGACGGGGATCAAGGGCCACAGCGACCTCTTGAAGGTTTCCCAAGAACGGACCGCGGATGGCAAGAGTGTCACCCTGGCCGAAATCGGGGGGACCTGTGCCTTCTTGATGAGTGATCTGTCAACGGGGCTCGTTGGGGACGTCATTTACGTTGATAAGGGCGTCCACTTAATTTAACGCTGGGGCTGGGGAGCCAGCCTTCTTTTTTATCCATCTTGTAACCCATTATGATAATATAGGGTTACATAAGAAAGAGAGGAATTTTAATGATGCAATCAATGGCAATTAAAGAACTTACCCGAACGGCCCTGATGTTGGCCGTGATTATTGTGTTAGGCCTGTTTCCAGGGCTTCCGGTCGGCTTTTTGCCGGTCCCAATTGTCTTACAAAACTTTGGGATCATGTTGGCCGGAGAAGTCTTGGGGGCCAAGCAAGGCACCCTTGCGGCGGGCTTGTTTTTGGTTTTGGTGGCGCTGGGCTTTCCCTTCTTATCCGGTGGTCACGGGGGAATGGCCAGTCTCTTCGGGCCGACCGGGGGCGCTTTATTGGCGTGGGCCGTGGCACCGCTGGCGATTGGCTTGACCCTGCAGCACGCCTGGTTTACGGCGACGTGGTGGCGGGAGTGGCTGGTCGTCCTCGTCTTTGGGGTGGGGCTGATTAACTTAGCCGAAGTGATTTGGTTAGCCACCTTCTTCCACTTTGGTTTCGGTCAGGCCCTGGTAGCCGAGTTGGTCTTTTTACCGGGGGATGTGCTCAAGGCCATTTTGAGCGTGACCGTGGCCCGGCGCCTGCGGAAAATTTGGGCGGTGCGTTAAGCCTGTGGTAGACTAGAGCCAGCAAATGGGATGGGGGACAAAAAATGCAATCGACCAAAGAACAAGTGCTGGCCTACTTACTGCACCATGCGGGGACCTTTGTGACCGGCCAAGCGCTGGCGGACCAGCTTAATCTCAGCCGGGAAAGTATCTGGAAGGCGATTCAAGCCTTGCGCCAAGCCGGCTTTCAAATTCAGGGCCAGGCCACCAAGGGCTATTGCTACCAAGGGACGGCGCAGTTGGCTGCCCCGGTGATTGAGCATGCCTGTCGCCAATTCAAGGGGGCGATTACCGTGCTGACGACGACCCCGTCGACGCAAGATGAGGCGAAAAATTATTTGAGCCGGCATACGTTGACGACGCCCCGGGTTTGGTTAGCCGAAGAGCAGACCGCTGGTTACGGCCGGCGGGGGCGGGCGTTTTATTCGCCGGCCCAGCGGGGCTTATACTTTAGCTTGGCCTGCCGGCTGCCTCAGCCCCTCTTGCACCCGGGCTTGTTGACCACGGGGATTGCCGAAGCCGTCCGGACGGTCTTGCAGCAATTTTATCCCCAAGCTGCGTTGAGCCTGAAGTGGGTGAATGACGTTTATTGTAACGGAAAAAAAGCGGTCGGGATTTTGACCGAGACGATGATGGATTTAGAAACCCAAACCGCCCAGACGGTCGTGATTGGCTGCGGGATGAATTTGACCGGCGACGCTTTTCCGGCTGATTTGACGGCTAAAGCTGGGGCACTTGGGCCAGGCGAGAAAGTTGATCGCAATCAGTTGGCCGCGGCCCTGTTGGATGCAATCATCCAGCGGGTCGGTGATTACCAGACCGGGGCCTTTTTGCCGGCTTACCGCCAGCATTCCTTGGTCTTGGGCAAAGAAGTTGAGCTGCAGGGGCACCACGAGACGATTACCGGCGCAGCGGTGGCGATTGATGAGCACGGCGCCTTGGTGGTCGCAACGCCAACGGGGCTGCGGATGGTCGTCAGTGGCGAAGTAGTCAAGGTGAATATCCACCCAAACAAATGAATTAATCTGTCTTAGTTTAAATCGTCAGTGAGGAGCTGGCGATTTTTTTAATTTCCGGAATCCCTTGGGCGCCAGGGGATTAAAGAAAGCGCTTTAGGAAAACGTTACACTAATTTGTCCCAAAGTGTTGACACCGCTACCAAGGTGGCATATTATACTTGGTGTATCGATAAACTGAAAACGGTTTCGAAGGAGAAGAAAGATGGATTACTTGATTGGGATTGACGTGGGGACCACGTCAACGAAAGCAGTGTTATACGACCAGCACGCGCAGGTCTTAGACAGTTTCAAAGCCGGCTACACCCTCTACCGGGACGCCAGCGGGATGGCGGAGCAAGATCCGGCTGCGATCGTGACCGCCGTGAAGACGGTGATTAAACAAGCCGCCGCCGCGGCCGATTTAAGCCAGGGAAAATTGTTAGCGATTGCTTTCTCTAGTGCTAATCAAAGTGTCATCTTGTTGGACGAGCAGCACCAACCACTGACCCGGTCGATTACTTGGGCCGACACCCGCGCCCGCGGGGTCGCTGAACGGATGCGGCGGCACTTGGTCGCCAAGACCTTGTTCTCCCACACCGGGACGCCCCTGCACCCGATGTCACCATTTACTAAGTTGATTTGGCTGAACGAAAATCAACCCGCGCTGATGGCCAAAGCCGCCTACGTGGCCGACATTAAGTCCTACTTATTCTGGGAACTCTTCCACACCTTCAAGGTCGACATTTCGATTGCGTCATGTACCGGCTTGTTTAACCTCCACACCAGTGATTGGGATGAACAAGCCCTAGAATTGGCCGGTGTCAGTGCCGCCCAGCTGCCGGAAATCGTCAGCGGGACAACGCAAGCGGTTGGTTTGGTCCCAACGGTAGCGGACGAATTAGGGATTCCGGCCACCACGCCGTTTGTCTACGGGGCCTTTGACGGCGCCTTGTCCAACCTCGGAGTCGGTGCGATCAAGCAAGACACGGTCGCGATTACGATCGGGACCTCGGCGGCGGTTCGGGTCGCCACGGACCACCCGGTGATCGACCCGCAAGAACGGCTCTTCTGTTACGCAATCGACGAAGGCTTCTACGTGGTCGGCGGCCCGATCAACAACGGGGGCGACGTCTTCCAATGGGCGGTTGAACACCTGGTGGACAATTCAGCGGTGGACCAAAACGGCGGCGATGCCTATGATTTGGCCAACCAAGTGATTGAAACGGCCCCAGCTGGCGCCCACGGCTTGCTCTTCCACCCCTTCTTGGGTGGGGAACGGGCCCCGCTGTGGGATGCCAACGCCCGGGGTTCCTTCTTCGGCTTGACCCCATTGCACACCCGCGCCGACATGCTGCGGGCGGTGATGGAAGGGATCAACATGAACATCGCGACGGTCTTTGCCGCCGTCCGCGAGTTGGTTGGCGAACCAGCCAGTGTGACGGCAACCGGGGGCTTTGCCCAATCAGCGGTCTGGAAGCAAATGATGGCTGACATCTTAAATGTCCCGGTCAACATTCCAGCGTCCTTTGAATCTGGTTGCCTGGGGGCGATCACGATGGCGATGAAGAGCCTCGGGTTGATCGATGACCTGAGCGCTGTGACCGAATTGATCGGCGAAGTCGAAAGCTACCAGCCCCAAGCGGCCGCGGTGGCAACCTACCAAGAGTACCTGCCGCTCTTCAAGCAGGTGGAAGAACTGCTTTCACCGGCTTATGGCGTGATTGCCCAACTGCAAGAAAAAGAAGCACCTGGCACACACTAAGATTGAAGAAACTAACTAAAGGAGTGAAATTATGCCATTACTGATTGTTTTACTGGGGGTCGCCTTCTTGATCTTTATGATCATCAAGCTGAAGTTAAACACCTTCGTTTCGCTGGTGGTTACGGCCTTCTTAATCGCCTTGATGCTGCAAATTCCAATTGCCAAAATCCCAACCACGATTGAAACCGGGATTGGGGGTCAATTAGGCCACTTAGCCGTGATCTTCGGGTTCGGTTCGATGCTGGGCCAATTGGTCTCCGACTCGGGTGGTGGTTACCGGATCGCCACGACCTTGATTCAAAAGTTTGGCCGCCGATGGATCCAAGTGGCCGTGATCTTAGCCTCCTTCATCATTGGGCTGGCGCTCTTCTTTGAAGTTGGGCTGGTCGTGGTCTTGCCAATCATCTTCATTATTGCCCGGGAAATGGACATGCCGTTGATGTACCTCGGGGTTCCAATGGCGGCAACTTTAAACGTCACGCACGCCTTCTTGCCACCGCACCCGGCCCCAACGGCGATTACCGACATCTTGGGGGCTAACTTGGGGCACGTGCTCTTGCTTGGGATCATCGCCGCAATTCCAACGATCATTGTGGCTGGTCCGCTGTACAACTACTTCCTGCACAAACTCTACCCAAAGGTTTACCGTAAGAACTTGGACATTGCTGTTTTAGGGGAATACAAGGAATTCGAACTCGATGAAACGCCAGGCTTTGGGATTTCGGTTTTGACGGCGATGCTGCCGGTAATCTTGATCGCCGTGGCCACGATCTGCTCCTTCATCTTGCCTAAGGGCAACCCGGTCAACGAATTCATCCAATTCGTCGGGGCCCCAGATGCTGCGATGCTGATCTCCTTGCTCTTTGCTGTCGTTACGATGGGCTTGATGCGGAACAAGAAGATGGAAGAAATTTCCAACTCCATGGTTACTTCCGTGAAGCAAATTGCCATGATGCTCTTAATCATCGGGGGTGGGGGTGCCTTCAAGCAAGTCCTCGTCGACGGGGGGATCTCCAAGTACGTTTCCGACCTCTTTGCCCACACCAGCCTGTCACCAATCGTGGCCGCTTGGCTGATCACGGCGATCTTGCGGATTGCCCTGGGATCCTCGACGGTGTCGGCGATGACCGCCGCCGGGCTGATCGCCCCAATGGCACACCAATTCGGGGCCAACTCCTCGATGGCCGCGTTGATGGTGTTGGCGGTTGGTGCCGGTTCCGTCTTCGGTGGGCACGTCAACGACGCCGGCTTCTGGATGATCAAGGAATACTTCGGGCTTTCCTTAAAGGAAAACTTCATCGCGTGGACGACCTTGACTTGTGTCCTGGCCGTAGCCGGCTTGGCCACGGTCATGGTCATGGCGATGTTTGTCTAGGATCACTGCGCTCTAACACTTTTCTTGGGACTGTCCCCGGTGGGGGATGGTCCTTTTTGCGTTGCCAGTGCTTGTCTTTTCGTAATAAACGGGTTAGCATAAACTATTATTAACTTTGTGGGGGAAATGGAATGCGACAACACGTCACGATTAAAGAAGTAGCTAAGCAAGCCGGTGTGTCGGTGACCACGGTTTCGCGCTACTTAAACGGCCGCTATGAGCGGATGAGTGCGGCGACCAAAGAACGGGTGGCCGCAACGATCAAGGAGCTTAATTACGCACCGGCTGCTTCCGCCCGGCGGATGCGGCAGAACCAAAGTTACGTGGTGGGGCTGTTAGTGGGGGACGTGGGCAATCCCTTTTCGACCATGTTGGCCAAGGGAGTCTACAATGTTTTGCAACCGGCCGGTTACGACGTTTTATTAATGAACACTGATGATTCAAAGGAAACTGAGGCCCGGGCCCTCAACCGCCTCTATGCTCAACAAGTGGATGGCATTATCGTCCAGCCCAGTGCCAAGGACTTTGCGCAGTACCAGCCAGCGATTGAGGCCGGGATTCCCTTGGTGGTGGTCGATCGTGAAGTGCCCAACCAACCGTTGGACGTCGGCAAGGTCACGAGTCCGAATTTAACGGCTTGTTATGACCTGGGCTGCCGCCTTGCTGCGCGCGGCTACCAAAACATCATTTCAGTCAGTGCCCAATACGCGGAAGCTTCTGGGCAAATCCCGCGGATGGCCGGGTTAAAAGCGGCGGCCGCCCGAACCGGGATCAATTACCTCAATTTGGCGATGACCAAGGGGATGGCGCTAGCCGCGTTAGCTGATCAATTGCAAAAGTGGGTGACCAGCTTGCGGGGCCAGACCGTCGTCGTGTCGTTGATGGGGCCGATCTTGTTTGATCTGCTGGCGATCTTTAAAGATCTCAACTGGCATTTTCCGCAGGACGTGGGCTTGGTCAGCTATGACGACTGGGCCTGGTCCCGCTTCGTTGGCGACGGCATCTGTCTGGTTAAACAGGATATGGAAACGATGGGGAATTTGGCCGCCCAGAATTTATTAAAGCAGATTAACGCCGGGACAACGCGTGCGGCGATTAGTTTCGTGCCGGTAGAATTCATCGCTGCTCCGTCCATTTAATGAAGCGGCCCATCAGTCAGGCGTGAACCTGGCGGTGGGGCGTTTTTGTTTTAAGCCTGATTAGCTTTGCGTTTTTGGTTGATGGTAGTAATTTGGTACCATTTTGTCTGATTTGAAGTTTCAGCAGGTCTTTAGCGCCCATTAAATTAGTGGTATCCTTAAAGTAATGGAAACGGTTCTTTGGCCGGTTTTGGCCCAAAGAACAGGCATAACTTTAGAAGGGATTGAGTGCGGTGACCAAAAAATACGAGGGGATCATCCTGTTGCGGCCCGACCGCTTGACGCTGACGATTCGAGATGACCAGCAGGCCATCTTAACCCAGGTCAAGTCCGGCGCTTTGCGCGTGGGGGATGAAACAGTCGCTAACTACTTGGAAAATATGGGTGCGATCACGACCAACCTGACCGGCTTCTTGCGGGTGCTCAAGGAGTACGCCGTAAAGAAGAGCGACGTGGTCTTTTATGGGGATCTCGACGACTTGGACAGCGTCTCGGCGCAATACGTGGCCGACCAGATTGAAGTCCGGGTGGGCTTGAAGATTCAGTGGTTGAATAAAAATCAACTCTTGGCCCAGACCCTGGCCCAAACGTGGCCCCGTCTCAAGCATGAGCTAGGGGACCAACAGCTGACTGGCTATGTCCTGTGCGTGGGATTGTCGACCAGCACCCTAGCTTACTTTAACCAGGGCCAGTTTGCGACCTGCTGGGATATTGACCTGGGGAAGGCACGAATTAACCAGCTGGCCGAGAACTTACGGCAAACGACGGCGACGCCGAGTGATATCATTACGGACTTCATCAGTTCAAAGCTGGAATACCTGGTGCCGGAATTAAGTGGTCAGCCGGCCCCGGTTCTTTTGGTTCAGGGGGTCGAAACCTTGGCCCAGCGCTACATTACGGCGCCGGATGTCTTGGCGCCGGTGGACACTGCTTCCTTTAAGCGTCGCTTCCGGCGGATTTTGTCGTCGTCGGACCAATACATTATTCACCAGTACGACGTCGATGAACAAAGCGTCGATTGGGTCCTGCCCAGCTACCTGGTGGTCCGCCAAACGATGAAGCTGCTCAAGGCCCGCAAGCTTTACGTGACCAGCTTGGCCCAGCCGGATGGCCTGCTGCACTATCATACCGACCACACCCCGGTCCGCGACCTGGTCACTACGGCGGCGGACAACATGGCGGTGCGTTACGGGATTGATGTTTACCACAAGGATTTCGTGACCAAGGTTGCCATGCAGCTGTTTGATGCCCTGGCCCCGATCCACCGGCTCGATCGGCACTACCGGATGCTCTTGGAATTGGCCTGCAAGATTGATGACATTGGTAATTTCATCAATCCCCAGGGCCACTACCGGCACTCGGCCTACATCTTAGAGGCGAACCCCTTAATTGGGATTTCGGATGAGGACAACCATATCATTGCCGAAGTTGCACGCTATCATTCCTCAGAGGCGCCAGAAATCAACCAGCACCACTACCTGGAGTTAAGCGACCGGTTGCGCTTGCCGATTGCCCAGTTGGCGGCGATCTTGCGGGTGGCCGATTCCCTGGATGATTCGCGCCAGCAAAAAATTACCGAAATTGGCCTCAAGCTCAAGGACGACCGCTTGTTGATCAAGGCCAAGGCCACCGATGATTTGGTCTTGGAAAAGTGGGCCTTCTTGCGCAAGAACCAGCTGTTTACCCAGGTCTATGGCCTGCAACCGGAGTTAATCGTGAAGGGAGCTAAGTAAGATGAAGGAAGCAGAATTTTACCAACCAAGCAACTACGTCAACCGGGAGCTCTCGTGGATTGACTTTAACGGTCGGGTGCTCGAAGAAGCGGTCGCCCCGGAAAACCCGCTGTTGGAACGGGCCAACTTCTTAGGGATTACCCAAAGCAACGTCGATGAATTTTTCATGGTCCGGGTCGCTTCTTTGCACAAGCTGTCGGCCTTTAACGTCACGACGACCGATGCCTCGGGGATGACACCCAAGGAACAATTGGCCGCCGTCAATGACAAGGAACACCAGATGGTCGAAAAACGCTACCAGGTCTACAACGAGCAATTATTGCCGGCCTTGGCCAAGCAGGAAATCTTTATCAAGCACGTCACGGATTTGAATGAAGCCGAATATGACTTTGTCAGCCGCTACTTTGAAGACGAATTGATGCCGGTCCTCACCCCGATGGCCGACGACTCCTCGCGGCCCTTCCCCTTCATTGCCAACAATTCCTTGAACGTAGCGGTGAAATTGATTCGCGACCTGACCCAGCAGTTGGAGCCCCGCAAGGTTTTAGAAGGGGACCAAGAAGTTACCGAAAATCAAACCACGATGCACGAAAAGGGTGACCAACCGGCGGAAAAATTTGCGACGGTCCGGGTCCCCGACATTTACAAGCGCTTGATCAAGTTACCCACCGGCAATGCCCTGGTCCTGATTGATGATGTCATCAAGGAATTTATCGCCAAGCTCTTCCCTGGTTACCGGGTCTTGTCGACGGGGACCTACCGGGTAATGCGGGACATGGACCTCGACGTGGCCGAAGAAGACACCTCCGACCTTTTGCGGGCCGTCCAACACCAATTACGGGCCCGTGAGCACGGGAGCGTGATGCGCTTGGAAATCGAAGAAGACTTTGACAGCTGGCTGGAGCACCACTTGATTGACCGCCTCCAGGTCGATGAAGCCTGGGTCTACCGGGTCAACGGGCCGGTTGATCTGACTTTCTTAAAGAAGTTAAGTGGGATGGTCGAAGGGCACGCGGACTTGCGCTATGCCCCTTACCAGGCCTACCAGGATCCAGTTCTGGATATGGACCACAATATCTTTGCCGCGATCCGGGAAAAGGATCACCTCCTTCAGCACCCGTACGATAACTTCCAATCGGTGGTCAACTTTATCCACCAGGCGGCCGAAGACCCCAAGACCCTGGCGATCAAGATGACCCTTTACCGGGTCTCGGGTAATTCGCCGATTATCAAGTACCTGGGTCAAGCCGCTCAGCAGGGCAAACAAGTCACGGTCCTCGTGGAAGTGAAGGCCCGCTTTGATGAGCAAAATAACGTCCGCTGGGCCCGGCGCTTGGAACAAATGGGCTGCCACGTAATTTACGGGTTGGTCGGCTTAAAGACCCACTGCAAGATTGCCCTGGTCATCCGGCGCGATGACGATGGGATCCGGCGCTACATGCACCTGGGGACCGGGAATTACAACGACGTCACCGCCCACTTCTACACCGACATGGGGCTGTTGACTTGTGATTACGAACTCGGGGAGGATTTGACCAACCTCTTTAACGCCTTATCTGGTTTTGCGCGGACCCGGTACTTCCACAAGCTGCACACGTCGCCGGACGGCATTCGCGACTTCATCAACCAAAAGATTGACCAGCAGATTGCGATCGCCAAGCGGGGCAATCCGGCCCGGATCAGCATGAAGATGAATTCGCTCTCCGATAAGCAGATCATCGCCCACCTCTACCAGGCGGCGGCGGCCGGGGTCAAGATTCGCTTGTTGATTCGCGGGATTACTTGTCTGCGCAACGACCTGCCGATTTTGCACAATAACATTGAGGTTCACTCGATCGTTGGGCGCTTCTTGGAACACTCGCGGATCTACTACTTCGAAGGCGACGGCCACGAGGAAATCTACCTGGCCAGTGCCGATATGATGACGCGGAACTTAAACCGGCGGGTCGAAGAGCTCTATCCGGTCACGGAAGATGACACCAAGGCCCAAGCGATCGCCATTTTCGAAGCGATGTGGAAAGACAACGTCAAGACCCGCGTTTTGCACGGGACGGTCTACGAACGGCTCGAACCAGAGGGCAAGCGCTTTGACTCCCAAGAATACTTCGTTAAGCAAGCGCAAAAACAAGTCGCCGGCTTAGCGCGGGAGGCCAAGAACCACAAGCGCTTGTCGAACGTCTTTGAGACCTTGACCCGCCACGTCTCCAATTTGCACTTAAAGTCCACCGGAGGGGAAGATTAAGATGACCAAACTGGCAATTATTGATTTAGGTTCCAACTCCTGTCGCTTGCGGATCAGCGAAATTTACCCGGGCGGCAAGCACCAACTCTTGAAATACGAAAAGGAATTTGTCCGCCTGTCGGAAAATATGGGCCCAGCCAAGCTCTTGCAACCGGCCCCGGTCGAACGGACCCTGGCGGTGTTAAAGCGTTTTGCGGCTGAATGCCGGAGCCAAGCCGACACCAAGTTGATTGCGGTGGCGACCGCAGCGGTCCGGCAAGCCACCAACCAGGCCGAATTTTTGGCCCGGGTGAAACAAGAGGTCGGCATTGACCTGCAAGTAATTTCTGGCGAGCGGGAAGCCTACCTCGATTACGTCGGTGTTTCACGGACCCTACCGATTGAAAACGGTTTGATCATTGATACCGGTGGGGCCAGCATGGAATTGATCCTCGTCGATGAAGGCCAGGCCGAAGAAGTGGTCAGCTTGCCGATTGGCTCCGTGCTCTTGTCCCAGCAATATCACTTGGGGGATGTGATTGATCCGGCCGACCTTTACGATGCTGTGGTCAAGGTCGACCAGGTCCTGTCGAGTCAGCGGTGGTTGAACCGGGCCCGGCATACCCGGGTGGTGGCCCTCGGCGGTTCCAACCGGGCTCTGGCCAAGCTCTTCCGCTGGAAGTTAGCGTCTTCGGCGGCTACCGTCCAGCCGGTCCATGGCTTGAAGATGCAAACCCAAGATGCCTTTGCCTTGATGCACAGTCTGGTCGCGGCGACCAAGGAAGAACGGGCGGCGATGCGCGGCATCTCGGCGGCCCGGGCCGATGTGATTGTCGGCGGGCTCTTGCCGCTGATGGCGCTCTTGCGGCAGTTGTCGATGAAGGAAGTCATGTTTTCCAATAACGGTTTGCGGGAAGGGCTGCTCTTTGAGTACCTCGACCACCAAACTGACGCAACTAAGTAACGAAAAAGTGGCGGATCCGCTGTGGTTCGCCACTTTTAGTATCTAACGTAATTTAACTTGGTCGAGGGGAATCAGGTGGGTCTTGTATTTGACCTTGTAGTAAATAAAGAGGATTAAGAAGAGCGGGACGCTCATGTAGGTAATCAGGATGCTTTCCCAGTTCCAGTGGATAAAGGCGTCCACATTTTGCCCGGCCACGGCGATCAGGCAGAGGCCAAAGGCGAAGAGGGGGCCGAAGGGGAAGAGCAGGGCCCGGTACTTGAGCTCGCTCAATTGGTGGCCCTGCTTTAAAAAGGCGCGCCGGAAGCGGTAGTGGGCGACGGCAATCCCCAGCCAGGCGATAAAACCACTCAGCCCGGACGCCGCGATTAAGTAACTGTAAGCGGACGGCCCTAAGAACTGGGTTAAAAAGACTAGTAAAGAAACCGCCAAGGTGCCGACCATCGCGTAGATCGGAATCCCGCGCTTGTTGACGTAACCAAAGATCCGCCAAGCGTAGCCTTCCTTGGCCTGGGTGTAGAGCATCCGGGTCGAAGCATAGAGGCCGGAGTTGGCCGCCGACAGCAGGGCGGTAAAGATCACCGCGTTCATTACGCTGGCGGCCGCGGCCAGCCCCGCCCGGCGGAAGACGATCGTAAAGGGACTCATCGCCACGTCCTGGACGTTTTGGCTCAGCAGGTTCTTATCGGTGTAAGGCAAGAGGCAGGCCATTACGAAAATCGACAGCAAATAAAAGACCAAAATCCGCCAGAAGGTCGATTGAATGGCTTTCGGAACGGCGTGGCCAGGGTCGGCTGATTCACCGGCGGTAATCCCGACCATTTCAGTGCCCTGAAAGGACATCCCGGCCACCAAAAAGACGGCAAACAAGCCCGGGAAACCGCCAACAAAGGGGGCTTGTTTATAGGTGAAGTTGTGCAAGCCGACCGCACTGTGGCCACCCATGATGCCGACGATGATTGCCAGGCCAATCACGATAAAAAGGCCGATCGTGACGATTTTAATCAAGGACAACCAGTACTCCATTTCCCCGTAGGAGCGGACCGACAGCCAATTGATGATCGTGATCAAAATAAAAACGCCGAGGGTGAAGACCCAGCTTGGTACGTGGGGGAGCCAGAAGTTTAAGACCACCCCACAGGAGACGGCGTCGACGGTAATCGTGATCGTCCAGTTAAACCAGTAGTTCCATCCCATCGCAAAGCCCAAGGCCGGGTCGACGTAGTCCGTCGAATACTGGACAAAGGAACCGGTCGTGGGGCGGAAGGTCGCCATTTCGCCGAGGCTGGTCATTAAAAAGTAGACCATTACCCCCATCAGGGCGTAGACGAGCAGGGCGCCCCCCGGGCCGGCGGTCGCAATCGCGGAACCCGAGGCGATCAAGAACCCAGTCCCAATCGAGCCGCCCAAGGCGATCATCGTCAGGTGGCGGGTCTTTAAGCTGCGGTGCATCTCCCCGCTCGTGGTGGCGGGCAGTGGATCAGACGTTGCTTGCATAAAATTGAGGAACCTTCTTTCTTAAAATTCAATGAAATCGTTTCAATTGAAATAATTATACCATCTTCTGCGCACAGGTGGGTGCTAATCATCAGTAAGTAAGGAGCGCGAAGATTGAACTTACAAAAAGTAAATGATATAGTAGAAAGAAATTAGTGGTAAAAATGAGAAATGAGGTGAGAAAATGGCCAATACCCGCTTAAGCGATCTGCTGCAAATTTTAGTCTACTTAAAGATTCACGAGGGCGAAAAACTCCCCAGCAGCCGGATCGCCGCCAGCCTCAAGACCAACCCCAGCTTGGTGCGTCAAATGATTGGTCAGCTCAGCCGGGCCGGGCTGTTGCAGACCCAGCGGGGCAGTACCCAGATTCACTTTACCCGACCGCTGACGGAAATCACGGCCTTAGACGTCTACCGGGCCAGCGAACCGGCCCATGACCTCTTAGTGGTCGACCAGAATACCGCCCAATCCTGCAGCGTCGGGGTGGCCTTTCCGAACGTCTTAGCCGGGCACTTTCAGGAAATTCAAGCGAGCGTCGAAGCCCAATTGGCCCAGCTGACGGTCGCCCAGTTGGTAGAGGAAACGGCGGCCGACATCGCCGCCCACTTAGCGGAGGAAGCCCAATGAAAAATTGAGTGCGGTGGTTAATTGTCATGCTGGTCCTCACCTTAGCGGGACTAGCCAGTGGGGTGGCCCACCACCGGCGTGTGCAGGCGGCCCGACCGCTGACGGTGACCTTCTTTATCCACGGCTACGGCAGCAGTTGGCACGCAGAGCACCAAATGGCGAAGTACCTGGTCGGCCACGGCGCTAGCAACCAGATTATCCGGGCCAACGTGGCCCAAGCTGGGACGGTGACCCTGCACGGCAAAATCCGCGCTGGGGCCCGCAATCCCTTAGTCGAGGTTAATTACGCCGACAACAAGAACCCGGATCCCACGGCCGCAACGACCCGTTTGCACCGGGTGATTCAGGCGGTCAACCGGCAAGCTGACCTGAAGCAAATCAACTTGGTCGGCCACTCGATGGGCAACCTCAGTACCCTGGCCTACCTGGATCGCTACGGGGAAACGCCGGCTTTGCCACCGGTCAAGCATTTGGTAATTTTGGCCGGGGGCTTGCTGCCGGGGCGGGAGGACGAAGTGGTTGGCCACTTGCGTCAACGCTTACCCCGGGGCTTAAAAGTCCTAAACCTCTACAGCACGGGCGATCAGCGGATTCCCAACGTGCGCTCCCGTCAGTTGAATCCCTTGTTTGCCAACCGGGCCGCGACCTTTCAGGAAGTTCAGATCAAGGGACTGTCGCATAGTCAGATCCATGAGAGCAAGCAGATGGACCGGATTTTACTGCAATTTCTCTTTAAATAAATAAGCAAGCGCCCCGCACCCGACTTCAGGTGCAGGGCGCTTCATTATTTCCCAGGAAATGCGGTGGCTTGGTGGAGCAATTCACGTTGCATGCGGTCAGCTTCCTGGGTTTGGTACAAGCCGACGGTGTGGATT
>HHCFD02800__coassemble_629_pt1 | contig 20138 bp, 16 predicted proteins | sample HHCFD02800__metabat2_high_PE_037 | metagenome-assembled genome bin HHCFD02800
ATATCCATTTCAATTTCCCGGGTTAAACCAGGGGTATTGACTTTCGGCGCAAAGAAGGCCGAAAATTCTGTCTGCCGTTGCCGGGTATGGAAGAGCCGTGCCGTCACCGTGATAAAGGTGGCAAATTCCATGTCCCCACCAACGGTCGCATCCAGCCAGCCCCACTCCTGCCGGAGCCAATCCCAGGCCAGTTGTTGGCCCACTGGGTTGGCCAACACGCCCCGGTACCAAGCCCGCAAGTCCTGCGGCTTGATCGTGGCGGCATCTTCAAAGTGGTCAACCAACTGCTTCAACCAGGTTGGGTTGGCAACCTTGGTCAAAGCCGCCGTCAAATCCTTTTTGTAGGCCGGGTCACTGGTTTGCCGGTAGGCCGCCAACAACGTTTGGAATAAGGCCTCATCACCGAAGTGGCGTAATTCGTTGGTCAAAACCAGCGCCCGGACATCCGCTGGCAATTCCGCGGCCGGGGTCTGCGTAAACAGGGTGTGGGCCGCTGCTAGTGCCATAGGGTCTTCCGCATACAGCGCGGCCGCCAAGACCGTCGGCCGCATCAATTCATCGTCAATGCCTTCGCCGGCTTGCTTAACCCACCCCAAGCGAGCGGCTTGCTGCTGGCTCAGCTGACCAAAGTAGCCTTTCAGCACCTTTTCAGCCGCCGTTTGCGGCGTGACAAAGTCCTTTAGGCCATTGGCAATTTGGTACAGCGCATCAATCACAATCGCGGATTGACTGGCCTTAAACCGGGGCAGCCAGCCGGCCAACTGGGCATACGAAATTTGCCGGGCTTCCGCCAGTAAGCGCAAGTCTTGCAGGAGTTGCAACTGCGCAATCGCATCCAGTTCAGTCAAATGGTCCAGCAGATCCGTCAGTAAGGTTTGATCGTACTTGACAATATAGTGGGCCGCATTCCCTACGTTTAAGCGCAATGGGGCCCCCGCCGCTTGGCGCAAACCAGCGTAATCGCCTAAATCCAAGCTGGCCATCTCCATCAACTGCGGGGCGGTAAAGTTCGCGTTTAATGGCAATGGCCACCGCCGGCCTTGCTCGTTGCCATCCCCAATAAAGAATTGTTGCTGGCTGAGTTGCAAGTGTCCGTCAACGACCTTGGCTTCCACCACGGGGTAACCGGGTTGCTCCAGCCAGGCGTGCATAATCGCACCAATGTCCATTCCAGCCGCTTCGCCAAGCGCTTGCCATAAGTCTTGGCCCTTGGCGTTGCCGTACTGGTGGGCCGCAAAGTAATTCTTTAAACCGGTCCGTAAGGCTTGATCGCCAATCAAGGCCCGCACCATCACTAACAAGCGACTCCCCTTGGCGTACACAATTGCGCCGTCAAAGATGGCATCAATTTCGCGCGGGTCTTCCACCGCCACGTGGACTGATTGCACCCCATCCGTGGCATCCCGTTGTAAGGCCATCGGGGCTTCTGACGTTTGGAACATTTCCCAAACGTGCCAAGTTGGTTCCAAGGCATCCAAGGCGACGTATTCCATCATGTTGGCAAAGGATTCGTTCAACCACAAGTCATCCCACCAGTTCATGGTGACCAAATCACCAAACCATTGGTGGGCCAGTTCGTGGGTAATCACCGTTGCCACCACCCGCTTGGTCTCCAAGGCAGTGTTGTCAGGATCAACTAACAGGTAGGCTTCCCGGTAGGTCACTAAGCCCCAATTTTCCATTGCCCCGGCCGAAAAATCCGGCAAGGCCAACTGCCAGGAATGCGGCAGTGGGTACGGCGTTTGATAAAAGTCTTCGTAAAATTCAATTGCCCGCTTGGCAATGTCTAAGGCAAAGGTCAGTTCCTTGGCTTGGTGGGCCTGGGTTGCAAAGACGCCGACTTGCACCCCGCTCTTGGTGGTCGTAACCTGCTTTTGCATTTCCCCAAAGGCAAAGGCCACCAGATACGTTGACATCTTGACCGTCGGTTGGAAGTAGTGCACGCCCGCGGTTTCGTGATCTTCCGGCATATTGGCAATGATCGTTTCACCCGGCTGTTCATCGTACTTAATCGCCAGGGCAAATGTGGCCTTGGCAGCTGGTTCGTCCACACACGGGAAGGCTTGCCGGGCAAAGGTGGTTTCAAATTGGGTCCCGATTAATTGCTTTTCTTGCCCGTCAACTTGGTAATACGAAGGATAAATCCCCATCATCGTGTCGGTCAAACGCGTATTGTAATCGATCACCACGGTAACCGCCCCCGGCGTCGGTAAATCAATTTCTAACGTTTCTTTTTCGGCATCGAGGTCAAACGGTACCGCCACTCCATCGACGCTCACCGCCGTCACGTTTAAAAATTTTTGGTTCAGCGCAATGTGCGCTGCCTTAGCTTCCCCAGTGACGGTGGTCCGACCTTGAATCGACTTAGTCGCCCGGTTAATGTCTAAATATAAATCGTAATGGGCCGGTACGAACCGGTCTAACAAGCGTTGCTTGGTCATTTTCTTGCTTCCTTTCTACTTTGCCGTTGGTCCAAGCTTGATTTGGCGGGCCAAGAAGTCCGCCACGGTTTGATAAACGGCAGGACTCCAAAAGTCCTTTTCGTGATCCGCGCCCTTGACCCGGACCGCTTCCACCGCTACCCCGGCAGCAGCCAAGGCCGTCGCCATGTCTTCCATTTCATGATATGGCACAACCTGGTCGGCATCCCCATGTAACAATAAAAAGGCTGGGTAGGTTTGCCCAGACTGAATCCGGTACAACGGACTCATTTCCTTCATTTTGGCTGGCCACTGAGCTGGGTCTTGCCCGAATAGGCAGATTTTCAACAAATCAGAACCTGGCACATGCTGCGTATAAGCAAAGGTATCCGCCACATCCGTAGGGGCAAAGCAAGCCACCACTGCATTTACCTGATCCGACTGGTCCGGATAATCAGCGGTCCGGTAAGCCGGATCATTGGCAGTCAACGCCGCGAGTAAGGCTGCATTCCCACCGGATGACGTCCCCCACAAGACGACTTGGTGCGGGTCGATTGCATACTGCGCCGCATGCGCCCGCAAGTAGCGGATCGCCGTCTTGACATCTTGCAAAAAGGCCGGGAAGGGATGGCCCTCAATCGCGTTGCGGTGTTGAACCGTGGCAACGACAAAGCCCTGATGCACATATTGCACCAGTTGGGGGATTTCTTCCCCCAAGGTCGGTCGTTGCCAGGAGCTGCCCTGCACAAAGACCAACAGGGGCCGGGGCGCTAATTCAGCGACCCGGTGCCGTTGCAGCCACGGGACCAACAAAGATAGGTGCAAAGCTTCCCCATCAGCCGCTGCGTAAGTTACGTTTTCAATCAACCGGACCTGACCGGCCAAGGTTGGATTGTTGGTAAGTTCTTTAATTTGCATTCCGCACCTCTTTAACTTGGTTGATTAATAATTTCTTTGGTTTGAATTTGTAAACGGGTATCAAGTTGGTAGACGATCGGCTCAGCATTAGGGACCTCAACACGATCAATTTCTGCATCACCGATCCCTTCCAGGTATTTGATCAAGGCCCGCAACGAGCTGCCGTGCGCAACCACCAGCTGATCTTGGCCCGCTAACAGCCGGGGCGCAATCTGATCCTGCCAATACGGGACCAGACGCCGTTCGGTCATCGCCAGGCTTTCGGCCCGTGGAATAGCCACCCCCAAGCGATCATACCGCGCTTCATGCTGGGCGCGTGGCAACTGGGGTGGCACCGCCGTATACCCCCGACGCCAGGCCTGCAGTTGGGCCGCCCCGACCTTGGCCTTCACCGCCGCCTTATTCTGGCCACTTAAAGCCCCATAGTGGCGTTCATTTAAGCGCCAGGTTTTAAACATCGGAACATATAACTGATCCTGGGCCGCCAGAATCAAATTGGCGGTCTTGATCGCCCGTTGCATGTATGAAGTGTGCACCGCCCCATACTGGTAGCCCCGTTGGGCCAACAGCCGACCGACTGCTTGGGCTTGGGCAATTCCGTGGGGTGTCAAGGGCGAATCCGTCCACCCCGTAAAAATATTGGCTAGGTTCGCCTGGCTTTGACCATGGCGAACAATGACTAATCTTGCCATACTTCACCCCCTCTTTTCCTCGTTCTTATCTTATCACGAATCTGCCCGCTGCCGGGTGAATTGTGGCGCTGATTTCCCTACTTTACTAAAGTTTGGACTACCACCATCAAAATTGGAATTACGATCACCGACAAAACGGTCGTTTCCGTCACCATAATCGCCGCGTAATCAGCATCGGCGTGATAAAGCTTTGAAACGACCGGCGCATTGGTCATCACCGGCATGGCCGCTTGAATAATAAAGACTTGTTTCATCAACGTCGGCATGTCCGTTGGCAAAACCAACAGGGCCATCAAAGCCGGTGCAATCAGAAAGCGGCCGAGTAAAATCCCCCAGGCATCGCGATTAAAGCGGACCCGGGCCAGGCCGGCATTAGAAATGGCAATTCCAATAAACAGCATGGATAGCGGGATCGTTAAGCCCCCTAAATAATTGCACGTCGACAAGACAAAGCGGGGCAACTTAACGTGGGCAACGACTAAAATTACCGCCACAATAAAGCCCAACAGCGGCGGAGAAAACAACTTGCCCAACGCCTGTTTGACATCCAATTTGGCGGCGCCAGTGCCATCCTTTTGAATCAGCCACACCCCTAAGGTCCAAAAAAAGGTCGTGTTGGCCATGTAATATACCAAAACATACGGAATGGACGGGCTGCCAAAGAGGGCGAGATTAATCGGCAGCCCAATAAAGACCGTATTTGAATTAAAAAACATCGATGAAAACAAGCCCAAGTGATCACGCTTAATCGCTAAGGCTCTGGCCACCGCCAACGACAGGGCAAACAAAATCAACATCGAAATCACCGGATACCGCAAATCCGGCAGCAGAACATGGAGTTGATCGGCGGAAAATTCCTTGGTAATCGTTGAAATCATGTAGGCTGGTAAGGCCACTTGCGTCACGAGCCGCGAAATCACCCGGCCCGAAGCGGGGGTAAACCAGCCCCGTTCATTCAGGATAAAACCAATGACCACCATCGCCAAAATTACGCCGACCCCCGAAAGCGCCGCTAAAAAGACCGCAAACATTCAATTTTCCTCTCTTACGTGTAGTTTTTGTCGAAGCGAAACTCGCCTTAAGTAACCCTATTATTGTATGCCGGATTCAAAGGGATGACCAGCTTAAATGAGAGAAAAATTAGAAAAGGAGCCGACAAAATATACATCAACTCCTCATCATTTTCATAACACTCATCAAAAAACTATCACTCATAAGTGTGACCTACTAATTATCGCAGTAACTCTAATAAATTCTTCTTAGTTGCTGAACGAGCTGGCCCGACACTAAAGGCCAAGCCAATCGCAAAAGAAATTAAAAAGGCCAGCCAGAACGCCCCTGTCTCAAACGTGACTTTAAAAGGCAGGAAATATCCTATTATAACTGCTAAAGCAGAGCCTACGAAATACCCAATCAAGCCCCCAAAACTCGTCAGCATGGTTCCTTCAATCAAAAACTGTAACGTAATATCATTTGGTTTGGCACCAAGCGCCCGTCTGATACCAATCTCAGGCATCCGCTCAGTCACCGAAATATAGGTCATGTTCATCACCCCAATTCCCGCAATAAATAGTGAGATTCCTGCGACCGAACCAATAAAGGTAGTGATGCCCTTTAAAATTTTCCCGACCGCTGATGCCATTTGCTGATTATCTTGAATTTCATATGTGCCCCGGGTCTTTGCACTCCCCCGCTCTTTTAACTGACGCGCAATCGACTTTAAAACTTTTTTGCTATCTGCTTTCGTTGCCATCGTGATTAGGAGGCCATCACCTTGGCTCACCGGAGTTACTTCGTCATAGGCCGCCTTGGGAACATAAATATCAGTAGTGTTCATAAACAAATTAATCGATGTCTTAGCTTGAAAGACTCCGATAATTTCATAATCAAAACCATTCAAGTTTACTGCTGTTCCAATGGTTTGCGCATGCTTTTTTTGCCATTGTTTAGCAAATTCACTTGATACTACCGCTACTCGTTGATGCAATTCATTATTAGCCTGATTAAATCCAGTTCCTCGAATCAAGGTGCCTTTGGACTTGACAACTGGTTCAACCAGCCACTCTTCTTTTTTAGTACCCATCAAAATCTTCGTTGTGTGTTGATCACCATCAGAAGTAATCACTTTCACCCGGTCAACTCCCGGAACGCTTCGGACCAAATTTAAATCACTTTGGTTAAAGATCGTTTGATTGGCAACGGAAGAATCCTGGGCACTAAAATAAATGACGCCAGTTTGTTTTCCATCGTGACTCCGGGTGAGCGTGTTATTCAAATTCCTTTGAAAGCCTTTGCTAATTGATAGAATCATTACGACCGCCGCAATCCCAATCACAATCCCTAACATTGAAAGCAAGCTTCGTCGCTTATTAGCTCGTAGTGAATAGTAGGCACTTTTAATCAGTTCTAGGAGAATCATTGCTTTCCCTCCCGTCCATCACGATTTGCCCATCCTCAAGCCGAATCATTCGTTGGGCTTGCTGCCCCACCTTGGGATCATGGGTGACAATCAGCAGGGTTTTCCCTTGCCGATGAAGCGATTGAAAGATTTTCATAATTTCAATTGAAGTGCCTGAATCTAAGGCCCCGGTTGGTTCGTCGGCGATGATAAAGTCCGGTTCGTTAATGATGGCGCGCGCAATCGAAACCCGTTGCTGTTGCCCTCCCGAAAGCTGATTAGGCAACTTGGCACCCGTATTAGCTAACCCCACACTGGCTAAGGCCTCTTCAACAATTGGACGCGTCTCCCCGCGTCGTTTGCCAGCATACAGTAATGGCAATTCAACGTTTTCGAAAACTGATAAATTAGGAATTAATTTAAAATTTTGAAAAACAAATCCCACGTGAGTATTGCGAAGTTGCGCGGCTTGGTTCTCAGTCATTTGGCTAACATCACGGCCATTAAAGGTATAGCTCCCCGTATAATCCCGGTCTAAAAAGCCAATAATATCAATTAAGGTAGTCTTACCTGCGCCCGACGTCCCCATGATTGAGACATATTCGCCAGTGGCAATTGCTAAACTAATTTCTCGCAACGCTTGAAAGTTTTTTTCACCCAAAGCAAACTTTTTATTGATGTTCTTTAGCTCAATCAACATTGATCTTAACCTCATTCTGGTCTGTCCGTTTCATTTTCGTTGAAGGATCAATCACAATTTTTTGTCCCTGTTTGACCCCTGCTTTGACATAGGTGCTTCCCCCAACGGTTTGGGTCCAGATCCGCGTTTTTTTGGCGGTTCCATGCTGATAGACATAGACATACGCTTTACCTTTTTGAGTAAAGAGTGCCGATTGTGGAAGCGGAATACCTTTTTGCGGAAATTTAATGTGCACATCCGTTCCGACTTTTTCCTTAATTGCACTTTCAATTTGAACTGGATAGTAGCTAACCCTTTGCCCGGTATTATTAACATTATCCAAGCTTTCCGGTAATGAGCTGATTGCTAACACTTGGCCGCTTAACTGCTTATTAGTAACATCCGAAGTAATATTACATAGTTGTCCATCATGTACTTTGTCTTGGTCATACTCCGAAACCTTCGTCTTGATTATCTTTTGGTCACTAAGAACGTATAACTTTGGTACCCCATCTTCACCGTCAACCACGTGAATAATCCCATCGGCTGGCGCCTTAATCTGTTGAGCAGTCTGCGCTTGCAACGCCGCCAATTTAACTTGACCATTTTTCAATTCAGTATTGGCATCAACCAAACTATTTTGTAATTCGGTTACTTGGCTAGCAGCTTCAGCATCATTTCCTTGCTGCCTTAATTGACTAAGCTGACGATTAATATTATTGATTTTTTCTTGGGTAGCGGCATTTTCATTTTGCTGTTGCAGAATTTCTGCTTGCTTGGTGTTATCCGAATACTCCATCACGGTCTGCCCCCGATAAACACGCTGACCATCTGAAACAACCATGTCCTGATATTGACCTTCACTGTTAACTTGAACTGGAATTTGACTTGTTACATTGACTTTACCTTGCAAAACTAAGGCTGGCGACTGTTTTAATGTGTATAAGGAGTAACTTTCTTTAGGTTGCAAGAAAATATTAATTCCCAACAGGACCAGAAAAATTACCAAGACTGCACCGATCGTAGATAAAATTATTTTTCGTTTTGTTAGCTTCTTTTTATCTTTTTTTCTCATTGCCATCACCTGATTAAATTAATGTTAAACTGTCAGCCGACTGATGATTAAATAGTAACAAAAAATAAATGATTATACAGTACTTTTTTCGTACTATACCCCCTTTAATATAATTAACCGAAACGTCAATTACTTCAAAATACCTTTTCGATTAGTATAAATCAATCCGCATATTTTTCAATTAATAAGATGAAAACAACAACGGTTAAGCGTTCACAATTCGATAATTTTATCTGTTTTACAACGCATACTATTATTTTAGGATTGTAAAAAGAGCTACCAGAAACTTTTCCTGATAGCTCTTCTGATATTTTATTTATTCCTGTAATAGTTAATATTTATCCGGCACCGACGTGATCAAGGTCAGTTGCCCCCGGAAGGTCCAGTCAGTGACCGGGTGCGGCAGGATAAAGTGCTGCCCCTTAGCGAGGGGATAAGTTTGGCCCGCCACCACCAATTCACCGTGCCCCGCAATTACCGAAGCCAAAACAAAGGCTTGCGAGCCCATTTGTTGCGGCAACTCCCCGTTGACGACCACCTTTTGGACCGTAAAGTATGGTGACGTCGGTGGCGCCACCAAGGTGGTCACCGTTGAGGTGCCCACGGTTTGCGTGGTTTGGTGCAATTGGGGAGCAACAAAGGGAACCGTAATGACTGCCTTAGCGGGCGCTAAATGGAGCTCTCGCAACTTGCCATCCGGGCCCTTGCGATCATAATCATATAAGCGATAGGTCACGTCAGAACTTTGCTGGGTCTCGAGCACTTCAATCCCTTCGGTCAAGGCGTGGATCGTCCCGCTGGGCACGTAGACAAAGTCCCCCGTCTTGACTGGCAGTTTCCCTAATAATTGGTCCCACTGGCCGGCATCGATCAACTCGGCCAATTCAGCCCGGCTCTTCGCCTGGTGGCCATAAATCAAGTAGGCGTTCGGCTGGGCCTTTAGGACGTACCAACATTCCGTCTTGCCCAGTTCACCTTCATGCGTGCGAGCATATTCATCGCCAGGGTGAACTTGTACGGACAGCTTGGCATTGGCGTCTAAAATCTTGGTTAATAACGGGAAGCGATCACCCTGAGGGTAATTAAAGAGCGCCGGTTGACTTTGGTAAAGGGTGGCCAAATCTTGCCCGGCAAACTCACCATTCGCGACGATACTGACCCCATGGGGGTGCCCAGAAATTGCCCAACATTCGCCGATCGGCCCGGCGGGAATTTGGTAACCAAAGTCACTGGCTAAGTGGCGCCCGCCCCAGATTTTTTCATGGAAGACGGGCTTTAAAAACAGTGGTGCTTGCGTCATACTACTCATTTCCTTTGTTAGTGTGTTTGAACGTTTCCTTGCAACCCTGGATCAATCACGAAGCTGACCTTATGATCAACGGTGCCATCAATATGATAAGCCGGTTCCACATCTGCTCCCCAGCTATCGATCCCCCCAACACCACGGACCGCCCCCGCAATTACCAGTACGGTCCGCCGGGCTGGCGGCAATTCCTCTTGGTGGGTGGCATTTTCTAATTCTTCACTGGTGTATGGCAAGGCACTAAAGGCAAAATCGCCGTTTGCAGCCTTAAAAGTCAAGCTAAAGGGTTGATCATCATGATCGGCGTTGTTCAACGTCGTCTGCCGGGTGATTTTTACCCACTTGGTAGCCATGTGCATCCCATTTTCCTGGGGTACCAAATACTTAGTCACCGGTAACCCTTGAATTTCGTAGGTTCCCGGCCGCCCGCCGGCCATCCGGTCCGGATAAGTTTCGCCCGACAGCCCTTCATATTCATAACCGGCGGCCATCGTTGGCATGATCAAGCGCATCCCAAAGACCGGCAGCTCTGGCAAGCCGGCTTGGCCGTGGTACTTGGCGGTCACCTTCAGCGTCCCATCAGCCTTGACCTTATAGGTCACCTTCACCGTCGTCGCGGGAACCGTCAACGTTTGGTAGGTAAAAGTAATTTTAACTTTTTCAGCTTCTTCATGGTTGGTAAATTCATTCGTGGCTGGCGCGACCGGCACTTGCTTGAATTTGCGCTCATCGACTTTTAAGCTGATTGCTTGGCACGGTAAGGCATAATCCGCGGCTAACCACTGGGCTGCTTTCACATTAAAGCCATTGCCCCGGTCATTATCGGTCGTTGCCCGCCAAAAGGTCGGCTTGGGCTCCCGGTAGAGCCATTCCTTGCCTTTGATCTTCAGGGATTCCAACCCACCGCGTTCGTATGAAAAGAGGTAGGCGAAATCGGGTCCCTGCAGGCCGAGGGTGCCGTCGCCATAAATCACGTGGAGCTTATTTTGGTAATCCATAGTAGTACTTAACCTCCTGCATTGCTGGCTTTGGGGTTCGGTCGGCAAACATAATGCCGTCCCCCGAGAATTCATAATCAGCGTGACGATCATCAAAGTCCCCACCGTAGCGCATTACTTCTTGGCCGGTTACCGGATCGGTCACTAAGAGGGCTTGATCAATAAAGTCCCAGATGAAACCGCCGGCGTATTGCGGGTATTTTTGCATCAAGCGAATGTACGAACCCATCCCCCCAACGGAATTCCCCATCGAGTGCATGTATTCGCATTCCAAGAACGGTTTATCCGCGGTTTGCAGGTATTCTTCAACCCCGGCCGGCGGCAAATACATCCAACTTTCGACGTCGGAGATTCGGTCACGGTAGGCCGGATTGCGGATTACCCCTTCATAATGGGTCAAGCGGCTGCTGTCGTGGTCATGATAGTACTGATCCATCGCTGCGATGTCATCACCAGCATACGATTCATTCCCCAACGACCAGAACAGGATCGCCGGGTGGTTCTTAAAGGTTTCAAAATTCGTCCGCGCCCGATCCAAGACCGCTGGCAGCCACAATTCAACGGAGCCTGGCACGTTATAAGACGGTTCAACCGCCCCACTCTTTTGCCAGGTCCCGTGGGTTTCCAAGTTGTTTTCGGCCATCATGTAAATCCCGTTTTGATCACACAATTGATACCATTCCAAACGATCAGGGTAGTGGCAGGTCCGCACGGCATTAATGTTGTTTTCCTTAAAGGTGGCGATATCCTGGTGCATATCGGCCAGCGTAATCGTCCGCCCCGTCTTCGCGTTCCACTCGTGGCGGTTAACCCCATTAATAATCAGGCGGTGGTTATTAAGCATAATGACGTGATCGGCATTGATTTCAATCCGCCGGAAGCCAAAGTCATATGGCACGACTTCCAAGAGGGCCCCCGCGGCGGAATAAACCTTAATTACCAAGTGGTAGAGGTACGGATCATCCGTATCCCACAGGTGGACCTGTTCAAAGGTTACCGGCGCTAATTCCACCGTCGCCGCGCTGGTCAAGCGCTGGTGCAGCAACGACGTCTGGCTCGCGTCTTGAACATCGACGGTTAAATAACCCGCTTCCTTGGCCGTCAGCTTTAACTTCAACGCCAACTGGCCACTGGTAAAGTCATCGTTGACGGTTGGCAAGATGTGCAAGTCTTCAACGTGGATCGCCGGTTGGGCCAGCAGGGAAACGCTGCGGAACAGCCCCGAAAAACGGAACATATCTTGGTCTTCTAACCATGACGCCGAGGAATGCTTGAAGACTTCCACAACTAAGACATTGCCCGTCGGCTGTAAATAAGGCGTCAGATCAAATTCGCTCGGGGTAAAGCTGTCTTCGGCATACCCAACGAAGTGCCCATTCAGCCAAACGTACAAGGCGCGTTCAGCCCCTTCAAAGCGGATCCGGACATCCTTCCCTTGCAAACCGGCAGCTAAGTCAAAGGTCCGCCGGTAAATCCCCACGGAATTGTCGGCCGCCGTGGAAAAGTCGTCCAGGGCTTGCGGATTATCGCCGGTCCCAGCGGGCCGCCGGTAAATTTGGCCTTCCCAAGGATACCAAGTATTAATATAGTGAATCTGGGCGTAATCACTCAATTCAATTTCGCTGGGCACGGTAATTTCATCGAAGGGACCTTCAAAGGCTGGCGCCCAAAAGTTGGCGGGCCGCTCGTTCGGCGTCGCCGCAAAAATAAACTGCCACTTGCCATCTAATGACTGCACCAAACTGCTAGCAGCCCCCGCCGCTTCTGCTTCACTGGCAAAGGCTTGGTGGTCACTGTGCGCGGGGATTTGATTAACCCGAAAGACGGTCGGATCATCCAACCATTTTAATTCTGCCTCCATCAACAAAAAACCTCCTCATCCTAGCGCGGACAGCCTAAAGCCCTTTCGCTTAGGCCACCTGGCGACCTAGTGGTGACATCTCTTACACTTAGTTTTTTACTAAATGTTTACCACTCTAGTATAGCGCTTTCATTTTAGGATGATAAGGGTTGAATTTAACAAATTAAGGAAACCTTCATGATTTAACCAACAAAAAAACTCCCACAACGATCAAATCGTCATGAGAGCTTAGTAGTGCGGCAAAGAGGACTCGAACCTCCACGGTCTAAAACGACCACAAGATCCTTAATCTTGCGCGTCTGCCAGTTCCGCCACTGCCGCGTCAACAGGTAATATATTATCAAATAACTTAGCTGTTGGCAAGGCTTACCGTGAAGTTTTTTCTATTTTCTTAAGAATCAGCCGCCCCCGGCACCGGCCACAACGGTAACGGGCCAAATTTACCCGCCGCTTGCGCCAATATCTAATCCCGCAGGCTTGGCATTGGTAACAGTAGCGCTGCTGCGCTTGAACCCGGCGTCGCTGGCTGGTGCGTGGGGCATACCGGGCCCCACCAACCGCCGCCAAGAGTTGCTTAAAATCCTGGTCCCGGTGTTGGTAGCCGCGCCCGGTCAGGTGTAAATGGTAGTGACACAGCTCGTGCAGCACCACCCGTTTTAGATTGGCCAGATCAAATTCTTCCAACATCAAGGGATTAATATCAATGTGGTGGTCACTTAAGTGGTAGCGCCCCCCGGTCGTCTTCAGGCGCCGGTTGAAATAAATCTGGTGGCGAAACGGGCGCTGAAAGGCCGCTAACGACCAGGCCTGGGTGTAGGCCAAGAGCTCTTGATCAGTCATTCGGGGCCAACATGGTCAGTTGAATCCGTTCCCGCTTCAAGTCAACGGATTGAACCCAGACCGTGACAATATCACCAACGGCCACCACCTGCCGCGGATCATTGACAAATTGCTTCGTTAAGCGCGAAATGTGGACTAACCCATCGTGTTTTACCCCAATGTCCACAAAGGCGCCAAAGTCCACCACATTGCGGACCGTTCCTTGCAGCTGCATCCCCGGTTTCAGATCCGCCAATGTCAAAACGTCTTGTCGCAACAATGGTGCCGGCATCGTATCCCGCAGGTCCCGGCCGGGCTTCATCAAGTCATCAATCACGTCTTTGACGGTGACCTCCCCAATGGCCTCGCTAGTAAACTGAGTAATTGGCAAGGCCTGCAAGCGCTGATTGGCCGCCGCACTCCCCAGTTGCGCAGGACTGACGTTAGCCGCCGCTAATACCTGGCGGGCCAAGGGATAGCTTTCCGGGTGCACATCGGTATTATCCAGGGGGGTGGCCCCATCAATAATCCGTAAGAAGCCAGCGGCCTGCTCAAAGGCTTTCGGCCCCAACCGGCTGACCTTCAGTAATTGTTGCCGGTCCGTGTAAGCCCCGTTTTGTTCCCGGTAACTGACGATATTTTTGGCAATCACAGCGGACAGCCCGGAAATATGGGTCAATAATTGAGCACTGGCCGTATTCAGGTTCACGCCCACCTGATTAACCGCCCGCTCAATCACCGCCGCCAACTCGGTCTTAAGTTCACCGGTCGGTAAATCGTGCTGGTATTGGCCCACGCCAATTGCTTGGGGATCAATTTTCACCAGTTCGGCCAACGGATCTTGTAAACGGCGCCCGATACTGATCGCACTGCGCTTTTCGACCGTCAGCGCTGGGAACTCGTCGCGGGCCGCTTGGCTGGCCGAATAAACGGACGCGCCGGCTTCATTGACAATCACATAGTAAACGGGCCGCGCCAGTTGCTTTAACTCCGTCGCAACAAATTGCTCGGACTCCCGGCTGGCCGTCCCGTTCCCGATCGCCACCATTTCCACTTGGTATTTTTCAATCAGGGCGCGTAATTCTGCCCCGGCCTTGGCCCGCTTAGATGCCGGCGCGGGGGCATGGGGATAGATCACGGCAGTTTCCAACAGCTTCCCGTTTTGATCCAAGACCGCCAACTTGCATCCGGTCCGGTAGGCCGGGTCAAAGCCTAAGACGACCTTGCCCTTGAGTGGGGCTTGCATCAACAAGTGGTAGAGGTTTTCACCAAACACCGTAATTGCCTGTTGGTTGGCTTGGTCCGTCAATTGCCGCCGAATTTCGCGCTCAGTCGCCGGCAACAAGAACCGCCGGTAGGCATCTAGGGCCGCTTGCTTCACCAAGGCGGCGGCCGGACTGGCTTCGTGACTGCCAATCAAGCGAAAATTCAGGTAGTTTTGGACCGTTGCTTCGTCCAGGATCAGCTTCACGCGCAAGACTTTCTCACTTTCCCCCCGGTTGATCGCTAAGGTCCGGTAAGAAGTCATCTCTTGGACTGGTGCGCTAAAATCATAGTATTGTTGGTAAACCCCACGCTCATCCAGCGTCACGCCATCCTTTTTTACCGCGGTTTCAATTTGCCCATGCTGCTGGGCAAAATTCCGCAGCCAGGCCCGGACCGAGCTCATTTCACTGATCGCTTCCGCCAGGATCTCATGGGCCCCCGCCAAAGCTTGGTCGGCATCAGCCACTTCTCCCTGGACGTATTTGGCGGCTTCCTGAGCTGGTGCAGTGGCCGAATAAGTCAGCAGCCAATTGGCCAGCGGCTGGAGCCCTTGTTGTTTGGCCACCTGTGCCTTGGTTTGCCGTTTCTGTTTATACGGTAAGTACAAGTCTTCCACCGTAGCCAGGTCCGGCGCGGCTTGCACCTGCGCCGTCAACTTTGGCGTCAGTTGGCCAGCTTCTTCAATTGCCTTGAGCACCGTTTGCTTGCGGGCCCACAGCTCACTGGCCTTGTGGTAACTGGTTTGAATTTCTTGCAGGGCAACTTCATCCAAGGTCCCGGTCCTTTCCTTACGGTACCGGGCAATAAATGGAATCGTATTGCCTTCATCCATTAACTGCAAAGCCGCTTCGACCTGCCAGCTTTGGTAAGCTGGTAAGGCCGAAGCGACTTGCTTAACAAGTTGGTTCTCCATGCTTCACCTCTTAATCTACTGGCGCCACCACGTGTCTTGGGGGGCCACGGGCAAGTGGCGCTTATGGCCCGTCTTTTGATACCAAGCTTCGATTTTGGCTGCTGCGGCCGCGGCCACGGGCTGGCCTTCCAGATAATCATCAATTTGTTGGTAAGTAACCCCCAAAGCCTGTTCATCTGGCAAGGCTGGTCGCTCTTCTTCCAGATCCGCCGTCGGGGTCTTTTCATATAGGTGCGCCGGGGCGTTTAGGGCGACTAGTAAGGCGCGCCCTTGCCGTTTGGTCAGACCCGTCAAAGGCGTTAGGTCGGCCCCACCATCCCCAAACTTGGTGTAAAAGCCCGTCACAGCTTCGGCAGCGTGATCCGTGCCAATCACCGCGCCCCGGTGGGCCCCCGCAATCGCGTATTGGGCGATCATCCGCTGGCGGGCCTTGATGTTGCCCTTATTAAAGTCCGAGATGGTCTCCCCGGCCGCTTCCAGACTGGCCAACATGGCGTCGGTGGCCGGCTTGATATTTACCCGCACGGTTTGATCGGGGTGAATAAAGTCATTGATTGCACTCATCGCATCGGCTTCATCAGCTTGTTCGCCATAAGGCAAGCGCACGGCAATGAATTGGTAAGCTGGATCCTTGGTTGCGGCTCGCAAGCCTTCTACCGCCAGTTGCGCTAAGCGCCCCGCCAAGGATGAATCTTGTCCCCCAGAAATGCCCAACACTAAGGTCTTCATTCCCGTTTGACGTAAGTAGTCTTGGATAAATTGCACCCGGCGCTTGATTTCTGCGGTCGGATCAATCTTAGCCTGTACCCCGAGGGCCGCGATAATTTCGGTTTGTTTAGTCATCTTGTTCTTCCCCTAATGCTTGCACGTAATCATGAATTTGGGCAATCAATGCCATCTTATTGTCATAGCACTTTTGCGACAGGTCAACTGGGTAAACTTCAGGATTAAGATCCCGCTTATATTCATCCCACAGGCGGTTTAAGCGCTCTTGATGCGAATGTTTGATTTCATCCAAGCTTGGTTCATCATAGACCAATTCCCCATCCACAAAGATATCTTGCAAGAGCGGCCGGGCCACAAAGTCCTTCACCGTCTTGTGCAAGAAGGTAAATTGTGGGTCAAACATGTACAAAGAGTCTAATTGCCGCGGATCTTCGTCCGCGAGGGTCACGTAATCCCCTTCGCTCTTGCCGTCGGCCCGGTCGGTAATCCGCCAAACCTGGTGCTTCCCTGGCGTTGATACCTTAGTGACGTTGTTGGAGAGCTTCATCGTGTCGACCATTTCGCCCTGGTCATTTTCAACCGAAACTAACTTGTACACGGCGCCCAAAGTTGGTTGATCATAAGAAGTAATCAGCTTGGTGCCCACCCCCCAGGCATCAATCTTAGCGCCTTGCATCTTGAGGTTTTGAATTGTCTTTTCATCCAAATCATTGGAAGCGAAGATTTTGGCCTCCGGGAAGCCCGCTTCATCCAGCATTTTCCGCACTTGCTTAGACAGATAGGCCATATCCCCACTGTCAATCCGCACCCCTTGGAAGTTGATCCGGTCCCCAAATTCCTTCGCGACCCGAATTGCCGTTGGCACCCCACTCTTTAAGGTATCGAAGGTATCAACCAAAAAGACACAATCGTGATGAGTTTGGGCATAGGCCTTAAAGGCCGTATATTCATCACGGTAAGTTTGTACCAACGCGTGGGCATGGGTCCCAGAAATCGGAATCCCGAACAGCTTGCCGGCCCGCACGTTGCTAGTGGCATCAAACCCACCAATGTAGGCCGCCCGGGTCCCCCACAACGCGGCATCAAATTCCTGGGCGCGTCGGGTCCCAAATTCCATCAGCAGTTGATCACCCACCACGGACTTAACCCGGGAAGCCTTGGTGGCAATCATAATTTGGAAGTTAATCACGTTTAACAGGGCCGTTTCGACCAGGGACGTTTCCAGCAAATTCCCTTCTACTTGTAAGATTGGTTCGTGATTAAAGACCAATTCCCCTTCCACAACGCTCCGGAGCGTCCCTTGGAACTTAAAGTCCGCCAGATAATCCAAAAAGGCCGGATCAAACATGCCCGTGGACCGTAAGTATTCAATATCGGTGGCCGTAAAACGCAAATTTTTCAAGTACTCAATAATCCGGCTCAGACCCGCAAAAACGGCATAACCGTTTTTAAAGGGCATCTTCCGAAAGAACGCTTCAAAGACCGCCTTCCGATCACCAATTCCTTGCTTCCAGTAGGTTTGCATCATCGTTAATTCATAAGCATCCGTATGCAAAATTAAGCTATCGTCGGGGTATAAGTATTCCATGATTTTCTCCTAATCTCAATTCTTGGTTGAAGGCCCTGATAACCTTCGTCAGTCATTTCCCGCTACTTTTCCAACACAAATTCAAACCGGTTGCCAACATATTGCGAGTGGACGTATTCAAACGGCCGGCCATCCTGCAAATACGATACTTGATTCATCCGCAATAACGCATCCCCCCGGCGAATTCCGAGGTATTCGGCAATCCGTTCAGTGGCACTTACCGCTGAAACGGCTTGGGTTGCATGCCCCGGGTAAAGGTTGGCCTTATCCGCCAAAGTCTTGAAAAAGGAGGTCGTAATCTCTTCTTTACTGAACCCTTCGACTAACGACGCTGGAATCGTCGCGGCTTCGTAGCAAATCGGGATTTGATTGCCATAGCGGATCCGTTCCATCCGCAAGACCCGTTCCCCAGGTTGTAAATGCAGGGTTTCGGCCTCATTTTGTGATGGAAAGGTCAAATGATACGAAATCGTCTTGCTCGATGGTTCCTTGCCCAGGGCTTGCATCAATTCCGTAAAACTGGTAACCCCCGCCATTTTCTCTTGGACCTTGCGATTGGCAACGTACGTCCCAGCGCCCACGCGGCGCTCTAAGATCCCATCGTCGACTAAGGTTTGAATCGCTTGGCGCAAGGTCATCCGACTCACCCCAAATTCCGCGGCTAATTCCCGTTCCGCCGGAATTTTTTCACCGATTTGCCATTTCCCGGCTTCAATATTTTCGCGTAATTCATTATGAATTTGAATGTAGACTGGTGATCCCATGCGTCATTGCTCCTCTCCTTATAAATGTCGGTTGGATGTTTATCCTCTATTTTAACACTTGCCAAATTGGGCTACCAATTTTTTTAGTGCCCATTGGCATTTTTGGCCTCGTTGGGAACGGAATGGTCCAAATTAAAAACAGGATCAAGCGAATTTTTCTTCCCTTGATCCTGTTTAGCCCCGTTAGTCCTGACCTAACTTTTGGCGTTTAGCTAATTCAATCGTCCGGTCAATGATCGTCGATTGCGAATCCACAACCGGAAATTCCGTTTCGGGATCCATTTCTTCAGCATACGATAACTCCGTACAGCCCAAAATCACCACGTCGGCGCCTTGCTCTTCAATCATCGCTTGCACCAACCGGTGATACTTCGCCCCGTCCGAGTGGCCCGCTTGCTTGATGTCATCGTAGATCAACGATTCAGTCGCCGCTAGCAATTCCGGCGTCGGTTTGACAATCTCATAGCCGGCCTTGGTCAAATACCCATCATACAAGCCCGATTGAATCGTTCCCGGTGTGGCCAAGAGGCCGACCCGCTTCGCTTGCGGCGTAACGTGCTTGATTTCTTTGACCGTCTCTTCAATCATGTTCAAAATTGGAATTGACGTGGCAGCTTGCAATTCATCATAAAAGTAGTGGGCCGTATTGCAAATCAACACAAAAAAGTCTGGCTTCAACAGACTTTGCTGCCGAATATCTTCCAATAAGGCTGGCCGCGGATCTTCTTTTCTGTGATCCAAAATCCAACTGGTCCGATCCGGCACCGTCGCGTGGTTGACCACGATGTAATCGTAGTAATCTTGATCCGCATGCGTCGGGGTCCGTTGATCCAATAAGCGCACGTAGGATTCCGTGGCCAAGGTTCCCATCCCGCCTAACACTGTAAAGAAATGCTTCATTTTCATTACCTCATTCCCCTGCAAGAGCCACTCGGCCCCGCAATTTACTTGTTAATTTTAACACATTTTACTTGTGGCTGGAAAAAGCCACCGGATCGAAGGCCGCAACCTGGCGCAGCCAAGCCGCTGTCCCCGCATCCGCCGCCGGTGCGGCTACAAAGGGAAAGGGCCCCAATAACGCTTGCACGGCGGCCCAATTTAAGTGCTCCGCCCGCCAAAACTGCTGTTGCAATTGCCGGGCCAAGGCTTCGGTTTGTTCCGTTTGCTGGGCCTGCAACAGGGTCAACTCTGCCGCTTGCCGGCTGAGCTGCGCCGCGATTAATTGATCAACTTCCGCTGCACTAGGGAGCTTTGCCAACCCGACCCGCTGCTTGAGGGGCACCGCCGGGACTTCACGGCGCAAAAAAGCTGCTAAAACGGGCCACGCCAAACTGACTTGCGCCCAAAACTGCCAGGGTACCCGCCCCTGGGCCGTCTGCAGCAAGGCCGTCAGTGCCGCTTGGCCATCGCCCGTCGCTAATAGTGGCTGCGCCAACTCTTGCAAACATCGTTGGGCACTTTCTTGTAATTCTTGGGGGAGGTGCCGTTTCGCAGTCAGGGCAAACCGGGCCACTAAAAAATCTGGCCCCTGCCCATCCGCAATCGTTCGCTGTTGGCGGTGGACCCGCCCTTTTAACGTCCGGTGATGACTTGCCCGGGCTACGCGGGCAAACTGACCTTGTTTTGGCATGGTGAAGCTTCCTTTCTTGAACGTAAATAAACAAAAAAGCCGCCACCACCGTGACGACTTTGTCAGTTGGGCTAGCTGGATTCGAACC
>HHCFD02800__coassemble_691_pt1 | contig 17548 bp, 11 predicted proteins | sample HHCFD02800__metabat2_high_PE_037 | metagenome-assembled genome bin HHCFD02800
ACGATCCCTGGTAATGGTTGACCTTCCAAGTAAGTCAAGGAAGCCCCACCACCAGTGGAGATGTGCGTCAGCTTGTCGGCAATCCCGAGTTGCTTAGCGGCCGCCGTGGAGTCACCCCCACCTACGATCGTCGTAGCATCGGACAAGGTCCCGAGGAACTTCCCAACTTCCAGCGTCCCCTTGGCAAAGTTTGGCATTTCAAAGACGCCCATTGGCCCGTTCCAAACGACCGTCTTCGCGTCGGCCAGGGTGTTCTTGAAGAGTTCAACGGACTTCGGACCAATGTCTAAGCCCATCCAGCCATCTTCAATGTCGCCTTCAACGACCTTGCTGTCAGCGTCGTTGGCAAACTTGTCTGCCACCACGTCGTCAACTGGCAGGACCAACTTGCCTTCGGCCTTCGCCAGCAAGTCCTTGGCCAAGTCGATCTTGTCTTGTTCAACCAGGGAGTTCCCCACCTTTTCGCCCTTAGCGGCTTTGAAGGTGTAGGCCATCCCCCCACCAACGATGATCTTGTCCGCCTTGGCTAACAGGTTGGTGATCACGCCGATCTTGTCAGAAACCTTGGCACCCCCGAGGATAGCAACGAAGGGGTGAACCGGGTTGTCCACAGCGTCACCCAAGAACTTGATTTCCTTTTCCATCAAGAACCCAGCCGCGGCCTTGCCTGGCATGTTCGTGGCAATCCCCACGTTGGAAGCGTGCTTACGGTGGGCCGTCCCAAAGGCATCGTTAACAAAGACATCCCCTAAGGAAGCCCAGTACTTGCCCAATTCAGGGTCATTGCCGGATTCATGCTTAACGTATTCGCCGTCAATTACGTCTTCGTAACGGGTGTTTTGCACGACCAAAACATCGCCGTCTTGCATTTGGTCAATGGCTTCTTCCAGTTGTGCCCCGCGGGTTACCGGCACAAAGGTTACCGGCTTGTTGAGCAGGTTGGACAGCTTTTCGGCAACTGGCCGCATTGACAGGCCGGGCTTGTCTTCTTCCTTCTTGATCCGGCCCAGGTGGGAGAAGAGAATTGCCTTCCCCTTGTGGTCCAAGACGTACTTGATCGTTGGCAAAGCTGCCACGATCCGGTTGTCATCCCCAACGACCCCGTCTTTAACCGGCACGTTGAAGTCGACCCGCATCAATACCTTTTTACCTTCTAATTGAAGATCTGCTACGGTTAATTTAGCCATAAACTTGCTAACTCCTCTCTTTTTCAAAAAAGGTGGGCGGAGTCGCCTCCTCCCACCTTAAAAAATTTGCCCTTAGCCAACCATTACAGGGTAGCGAAGTGAATCAGGGTCCGGATCATGTTGGAAGTGAACCCGTATTCGTTGTCGTACCAAGCAACCGTCTTAACTAATTGCGTACCGTCTTCGGCTTCCATGATTTCCGTTTGGGATGGGTCAAAGACAGAACCAAACGTGGAGCCGATGATGTCTGAAGATACGATTGGGTCTTCAGTGTAACCGTAAGCTTCGTTGCCTTCAGTTGCCTTCTTCATTGCGGCGTTGATTTCTTCAACCGTGGTCTTCTTGTCCAGGATGGAAACCAATTCAGTCAAGGAACCGTCAACCACACCAACCCGTTGGGCGTGACCAGACAGCTTACCGTTCAATTCAGGGATTACCAGACCGATAGCCTTAGCAGCCCCAGAAGAGTGAGGAATCGTGTTGGTAGAAGCAGTCCGGTTGTTACGCATCTTCTTGCCACGAGGGCCATCCAAGATTGCTTGCGTAGAAGTGAAGGCGTGAACCGTCGTCATCGTCCCAACCTTCAGACCGAAGTCCTTGTTCAGGAAGTAAGCCATTGGGGCCAAGCAAGACGTCGTGCAGGAACCTGCAGAAACGATCTTGTCTTCTGCCTTCAACGTGTCCAGGTTAACCCCTGGCACAACCGTTGGGATGTTACCAGCTGGGGCAGAAATCAGAACCCGCTTAGCACCGGCATCCAAGTGTGCTTGGGACTTTTCAGCTGAAGTGTAGAAACCAGTACATTCCAGAACGAAGTCAACGCCGTCGTTCTTAACCCAAGGAATGTTCTTAGCGTCGCGTTCAGCGTAAACTGGGTACTTCTTGCCGTCAACGATGATCCCTTCGTCGTAAGCAGAAACTTCACCTGGGAACTTGCCGTGCGTAGAGTCGTACTTCAGCAAGTAAGCCAACATGGAAGGAGTCGTCAAGTCGTTGATGGCAACAACTTCGATGTCGGAAGAGTTCAATTCGTGAATCCGACGGAAAGCCAAACGACCGATCCGGCCGAAACCGTTAATACCAATCTTAACAGTCATACTGTAAGTTCCTCCTTTTAGGAAAACAAATAATTAATGTACGAGTATTATTTTAACACGCTTGCTCAAAAAGTACAGTTTTTCACCCCGAATTCACCAGATTTTGTGAAAAAAGTACAAACGCGCCAGCCCCCGTCAATCGGGAACAAGCGCGTGGTTAAGCTAGTGGTAACGCTACCAAAACGTACCTTGTGATCAAGCTTCGGCACGTAATTTTTCGGCATAGGCATTCAGCTTGCGCAAACGATGGTTGACCCCTGATTTAGAGATTGGGCCGCCCGGCACCAAATTGCCCAGCTCTTTTAAACTGACCTCTTGGTGGGCCAGCCGGGCCCGGGCAATGTCTTGCAACTTGGCGGGCAAGCTGCTTAAGCCGACCCGGGCTTCAATCAGGCGAATATTTTCGACTTGTTTGTTGGATGCCGTGGCGACCTTATCCATGTTGGCATTTTCGCAGTTGACCAGCCGGTTGACCGAATTGCGCATATCGCGCACGATCCGGATGTTTTCAAATTCCAGCATCGAAGAAGTCGCTCCGATCAATTGCAAGAAGTTGGCAATCTTTTCGGCTTCTTTTAAGTAAACGATGTAACCACTGCGCCGGCTGGTCGTCCGGGCGTTGAGCCCAAACTGATTGATCAACTTGGCAATCATTTCATTGTGTTCTTCGTATAGCGAATAGATTTCCAAGTGGTAGCGTGACGTTTCCGGGTTGTTGACCGAGCCGCCGGCCAAAAAGGCCCCCCGCAAATAGGATTGGACCATCAGGTCATTTTTTAACATTCCGGTCGGCACCTTTTCCATAATCTTAAAGCCATCCAAAATCCCGAGGGTGCCCAAGATCTCTTGGACCCGGTAGCGCAAGCGCACCACGTAGGTATTGTTCTTTTTCAGTTTCATCTTACGCCGGACGACGATTTCCGATTCCACGGCAAAAAATTCCTTCAACAGGGAGTAGATCCGCCGGGCAATCGCTGGACTTTCTGTTTGCACCGACAGGACCATTTGCTGGTTGGCAATCCCCAGGGACCCATTCATCCGGATTAAGGCCATCAGTTCCGCCTTGGCATTATCGGCGTGGACCTTGATCCCGGTTAATTCCTTTTTAACTTCACTGGCGTACGACATTTTTTATCCTCCTTCGGGCTGGCAAATTCCCCGCCGCTGGGAACAAGGTGGAAGCAAACTGCTCCAGCCCAATTGCTAAATTTTAGTGGACGTCATGGAGCCGGTTCATCAGCTCCGCGACGACTTTATCCCGGTCATGGAAGGCCCCATTGTCCCGCAGACGTAAGAAATTGGCCGAAATCACCCGGCAACCCTGCGCGCGCAATCCAGTAAAGTCGTGCTGAACGGGCTCAGAGATTTCATTCCACGCCTGAAAGTTAATGTAGTCTTCGGGGACCGGTTGAATGTTGACCAAGACCGTATCGATGAAGTGCTCACCTAAGTGCGCATTGATCACCCGGACGTGATCCGCATCGGTAAAGTGATCGGTCTCGCCCTTTTGGGTCATAATATTGCAGATGTAGACCACTTCCGCCTTGGATTCGCGGACGGCTTGCCCGACGTTTTTGATCACCAGGTTCGGCAAAATACTGGTGAATAAACTCCCGGGGCCGAGGACAATTTGGTCGGCATCGTGGATGGCTTCAATCACCGCGTGCATTGCCGCTGGTTCGTGTTGGTCAGCGTTGTTGGTCGGTGTCACCCAGACCCGCTGGATTTGCTTATGGGCCGCCGTAATTTCCGACTCCCCGCTTAAGGTCGTTCCATCGGTAAACTCGGCGTTTAAGGTTAACGGCTCGTTGGTCACCGGATAGATGTGCCCGCGAATGTCCATCATTTCGGCCAATTCCTGCACTGCCTGGTAGATGTCACCCTTCATTTCCGCTAGGGCCGTAATAATCAGATTGCCAATGGCATGGCCGGCCAAAAACTGGTCGGAGCTGTCAAACCGGTACTGAAAAATATCCCGTTCCAACTTTGGCAAGTTCGTCAAGGCCACCAGGGCATTGCGAATGTCGCCCGGCGGCACCACGTTGACGTAGTTGCGCAGGATCCCGGAAGACCCCCCGTCGTCGGCGACCGTTACCACCGCCGTAATTTCAATATCTTGGTCGCGCAAGCCGCGCAAAATGACTGGTAGCCCGGTCCCGCCACCGATCACCACCACTTTGGGTCGATGTCTCATGAATATCAATTCCTTCTAAAAATTTACTTGGCTTTGGCTACGTCCCGGTGATCCAGGTAAGTATTGTAGCCCGCTGCTTGTAATGCGTGATACAAACGGTTGGCAATCGTCACCGAGCGGTGCTGGCCCCCGGTACAGCCAATCGCAATCGTCAGACTGGACTTGCCTTCTTGGACATAGCCGGGCAAGGCCCCCTTGATCAAGGCCAGGAGGTGTTGGAAAAACTGCTGGGCTTGGTCAAATTGCATTACGTAGTCTTGCACCGGTTGGTCATTACCGGTTAAATGCTTTAACTCCGGCAAATAATACGGGTTGGGCAAGAAACGGACGTCCATAACAATATCGGCGTCCAAGGGCAGGCCATACTTGAAGCCAAATGATTCCACCTGGACGTAGAACGGCGTCTGCCCACTCCCGTCCCCAAAATACTCGGCAATCCGCAAACTGAGCTTGCGCGGGGTCAGCGCAGTGGTGTCAATCTTGACGTCCGCTTCACTGACCAGTTCGGCCATTAACTGCCGCTCCCGTTGAATGCCGGCCAAAACCCCATCGTGTTCAGCCAAGGGGTGGGCCCGCCGCGTTTCTTTATACCGCGAGACCAATTTGACGTCATCCGCGTCCAAAAATAAGACCTTCACGTTCAAATCGGGCAGGGCCCGCAATTTCGCCAGACACGGTAAAATCTGGGTATAAAAGCTCTTGGCCCGGGCGTCCATCACCATCGCCATTTTGGTAAATTCACCAGAGGCCTTGATGACCTTGATAAATTGCGAAGCCAAGCTGGGCAAAATATTGTCAATCACAAAGTAATTCTGATCTTCAAAGGCATGGACGGCGACCGTCTTGCCAGCCCCACTCATCCCCGTGATCACCACGACTTCAAATTGCTGTTCCATCATCCCACTCCTTACTTCGCCTGCTCAAAAACATACTTGAATATCATAGCATACCGGGCGTGTCATTTCACGGATTTTCAACTTACCCAGCTTTTTTTCTACGGCAGCCGGTGGCCCGCTGCCAAGTAGAGGTCGTACCATTCTTGCCGGGTCAAGGTGACTTCACTGCCGGCGGCACTGGCCGTGATGTGGGCCGGCGTCATCGTCCCAATCAAAACCTGGGCCGGCATCGGCAAGCGCAAAATCCAGGCCAGGGCGATTGCATTCTTCGTTACCTGATACTTGGCCGCTAAGCGGGCGAGGACTGCGTTCAAGGGCCCAAAGTCCGGCTGATCAATGAAGGTCCCGGCAAAGGTCCCGTACTGGAAGGGCGACCAGGTCTGCAAGGTCAGCCGCTTGGTGCGCAAGTATTCCAAGAGGCCATCGGTGGTCGCCGCCAGTTCGGTATTGACGTTGAGCCCATCATCAATCATTTGGGTGTGGCCAAGGCCAAACTGGAGCTGATCAACCAACAGGGGCTGGTCCACGGCCGCTTGCAACAGCTCGATTTGGCGGGGGTTGCAATTCGACACCCCAAAGTGGCGCACCTTGCCGCTGGTCTGCAGGGCATCAAAGGCCGCCGCTACCTGGGGTGGTTCGACTAAGGGATCCAAGCGGTGAATCAAGAAAAAGTCCAGGTAGTCCACGTGCAAACGGCGTAAGCTCCCTTCGACCGCCGCGATCAGGTGCTGCTGGCTGGCCTCATAGCGGGTCAGGTGGTCAAATTCATCGGCAAAAATGCCCCCCTTGGACTGCAGCCAGATTCGCTCCCGCTCAACCCCCACATGGCGTAAGGCTTGCCCGAAGTGCACTTCGGACGACCCGCGGCCCAATTCGGGATCACGCCCGTAAATGTCGGCCGCATCAAAAAAGTTGATCCCGCTGGCCAACGCGGTTTGCAGCGCCTGATCACACTTGGGCTGGGCTAGATTCCCCATCCGCATAATCCCGAGGGCGACTTGAGAAATCCCCCCACCAACACCCGGCATCGTGATTGTTTTCATTGCTTTTTCCTCCTGCTGTTCTGCTTGCCCCCATTATAGTTGTTTTCTCCGCACTTGAATACGGTTACCGGCGTTTCATGGAAAACGAAGAGAAAAAGCCAGGTCACCGCCGCACGGGCGACTTCCCAGCTTAAAAACTAACTACGCTTGCTTGGCCCGGGCGGCATCGCGCGCCAACATCTGCTTGAGGTATTGGCCGGTGTACGAGCCCGGCACTTGGGCCACGGCCTCCGGGGTCCCAGTGGCCACGATTTGGCCCCCAGCCTCGCCCCCTTCTGGGCCGAGGTCGATCAGGTAATCGGCCGACTTGACCACGTCGAGGTCGTGTTCAATGACTAAAACGGTGTTGCCGGCATCCACCAACCGCTGCAGCACCGCCAACAAGCGCTTGATATCGGCCATGTGCAGCCCGGTCGTCGGTTCGTCCAAGATGTAGAAGCTCTTGCCGTGGGATTGGCGGTGCAATTCACTGGCCAGCTTCATCCGTTGGGCTTCACCCCCTGACAGGGTTGTCGCCGGTTGCCCCAGGTGCACATAGCCCAGGCCAACATCTTCGATCGTTTGCAATTTCCGCCGAATCTTCGGAATCGCACTAAAGAAGTCGAGCGCTTCACTGACCGTCATCTCTAAGACATCGGCAATGTTTTTGCCCTTGTACTCGACTTCCAGGGTTTCAGAATTGTAGCGGGTCCCGTGGCAGACTTCACACGGGACGTAAACGTCGGGGAGAAAATTCATTTCGATCTTAATAATCCCATCCCCGTGGCAGGCTTCACAACGCCCGCCCTTAACGTTGAAGCTAAAGCGCCCCTTGGAATAGCCCCGCACCTTGGCGGCGTTGGTTTGGGCAAAGAGGTCGCGGATGTCATCAAAGACCCCGGTATAGGTCGCCGGGTTCGAACGCGGCGTCCGGCCGATCGGTGATTGGTCAATATCGATGACCTTTTCAATATTTTCAATGCCGCTGACCGTTTGGTAGCGTCCCGGTTTGGCCGAATTATGATTCAGCTTTTGGGCTAAAATCCGCTTGAGAATTTGGTTGACCAACGTCGATTTCCCAGACCCGGAAACCCCGGTCACACAGATAAAGTCGCCCAGAGGGAATTGGACCGTTAAATCCTTGAGGTTATTTTCCTTCGCCCCGGTCACCGTAATGAAGTGGCCGTTGCCCGGCCGCCGGGTGGCGGGGACTGGAATCTGTTGCTTTCCGGCTAAATATTGCCCGGTCAAGGACTTGCGCGAGCGCATAATCTGCTTGGGAGTACCGGCAGCCATGACCTGGCCCCCCTTTTCCCCGGCCCCGGGGCCAATGTCAATGATGTAATCGGCCGCCCGCATCGTATCCTCGTCGTGTTCGACCACAATCAAGGTATTGCCCAGGTCACGCATCTTTTTTAAGGAGGCAATCAAGCGGTCATTATCGCGTTGGTGCAGCCCAATCGATGGTTCATCCAAGACGTACATCACCCCGGACAGATTCGACCCGATCTGGGTAGCCAGCCGGATCCGCTGGGCTTCCCCCCCCGACAGGGTCCGGGCCGCTCGGGAGAGGGTTAAATAATCAACCCCGACGTTTTGCATAAAGCTGAGCCGGTCGATGATCTCCTTTAAGATCGGCCGGGCAATTTCTTGTTGGGCCGGCGTCAAGTTCAGGTTGCTAAAGAAAGCCAGTTCCTGGCTGATCGGCAGGTCGCTGACCTCCCCGACGTTGCGGTCGTTGATCTTGACTGCCAGGGCCCGTTCATTTAAGCGGTAGCCGTGGCAGGTCGGGCACGGCAATTCGGTCATGTACTTGCGCATCTGTTCGCGAGTAAAGTCGGAATTGGTCTCCCGGTAACGGCGGCTGACGTTGTTGACCACCCCTTCAAAGGGCACGTCGACGTCCCGGACACCACCAAAGTCATTCTCGTAGTGGAAGTGGAAGGTCGTATCCCCATTGCCGTACAGCAATTGCTTTTGTTGGACGGCGGGTAGCTGATCAAACGGGGTATCCAGGTCAATCCCGGCTGACGCACAGAATTGGGCCAGCATTTCTGGGTAGTACTTGGAAGAAATCGGGTTCCACGGTTCCAAAGCGCCCTGGGCCAACGTTTTGGTCCGGTCGGGGATCACCAGGTCTTCGTCAACTTCCAGCTTCAATCCCAAACCTTCGCAGGATGGACACGCCCCAATCGGCGCATTAAAGGAGAAGAGGCGCGGTTCCAATTCGCCAACCGTAAACCCACAGATTGGGCAGGCGTACTGTTCAGAAAAGAAGAGCGGCGCTTCCCCAATCACATCCACGGTGACGTAGCCGCCACTCAACCGCAAGGCCGCTTCCAAGGAATCAAACAGGCGCGAGCGAATCCCGTCCTTGACCACGATCCGATCGACGACGACGTTGATCTGGTGCTGCTTGTTTTTATCCAATTCAGGCGCTTCTTCAATGTCGTAGGTCTCACCATCGACTTGGACCCGGACAAAACCGTCTTTTTTGATCTGTTCAAAGACCTTCTTTTGGGTCCCCTTCTTATTGCGCACCACCGGGGCCAAAATTTGCAGCTTGCTTCGTTCGGGCAGTTCCAGAATCCGGTTGACCATCTGTTCCGGGGATTGACTGGAAATCGGGATATGATCGTTCGGGCAGATGGGGGTGCCGACCCGGGCCCACAACAACCGTAAGAAGTCATTGATTTCAGTGACCGTCCCGACCGTCGAGCGCGGGTTGTGCGACGTCGTCTTCTGGTCGATCGAAATGGCCGGCGACAAGCCATCGATTGAATCAACATCCGGCTTGTCCATTTGACCGAGGAACTGCCGGGCGTAAGCCGACAGACTTTCCACGTAGCGGCGCTGGCCTTCCGCGTATAGGGTATCAAAGGCCAAGGAGCTCTTGCCCGACCCCGATAAACCCGTAATTACGACCAGTTTATTCTTCGGAATGGTTACATCAATGTTTTTGAGGTTGTGGGCCCGGGCCCCTTTGATCACAATTTTGTTGTTAGTGTTTGCCACGGTTGGTTTGTCCCTTTCCTTTCTGTTGTGCCGTTAATTCCATAATCGTATCCCGCAGGGTCGCCGCTTGTTCAAAGTCCAAGCGCTTGGCCGCCGCGCGCATCTGCTCAGTCAGTTCCGCCAGCATTTGGGCTTGGGCTTCGGCCGTTAAGCGGCCGAAGTCTTGGGCGGTAAATTCAGCCGACTGATCGGCTTCGGTGTCTTCCACCTTCTTGACCGCGGAAATCGCCTCTTGAATGGGCTTAATGATCGTCTTAGGGGTGATCCCGTGCTTTTGGTTATAGGCTTCTTGGATTGTCCGCCGCCGCTTGGTCTCATCAATGGCTTTTTGCATCGAATCGGTAATCGTATCGGCGTACATGATTACCGCCCCGTGGGCGTTTCGGGCGGCCCGTCCGATGGTTTGGATCAAGGAGCGTTCATTGCGCAAGAAGCCTTCCTTATCGGCATCCAAGATCGCCACCAGGGAAACTTCGGGAATATCCAGCCCTTCCCGCAGCAAATTGATCCCCACCAAGACGTCAAACTTGCCCAAGCGCAGGTCGCGGATAATCTGGGTCCGCTCCAGGGTCTTAATGTCAGAGTGAAGGTATTTGACCTTCAGGCCGAGGTCCTTGAGGTAATCCGACAAGTCCTCGGACATCTTCTTGGTTAAGGTCGTCACCAGCACCCGTTCGTGCTTTTCAATTCGCTGGTTGATCTCCCCGACCAGGTCGTCAATTTGGCCCATGATCGGCCGGACTTCGACCGTTGGATCCAACAGCCCGGTCGGCCGGATGATTTGTTGTACCACCTGGTCGGTTTGGGCTTCTTCGTACGGCCCCGGCGTGGCGGACATGTAGATGACCTGGTGGACGTGCGATTCAAATTCCCCAAGGGTCAACGGCCGGTTATCCAGGGCCGAGGGCAGGCGAAAACCGTAGTCGATCAGCTGCTGCTTGCGGGCCTTGTCCCCATTGTACATCCCCCGCACCTGCGGCATTGTCTGGTGGGATTCGTCGACGACCAATAAGAAATCCTTGGGGAAGAAGTCCAGAAGGGTATACGGCGGCTCGCCCGGTTGCCGGCGGTCCATGTAACGGGAATAATTTTCGATCCCGTTGGTGTAGCCCATCTCGCGCATCATTTCAATATCATAAGTGGTCCGTTGTTTGAGGCGTTGGGCTTCCAAGAGCTTACCGGCCTGTTCGAACTTGGCCACCTGGGTATTCATATCCGCTTCGATTTCTGGCAGAGCGACGTCCATGATTTCCTCACTGGTCAAGAAGTGGGTCGCCGGGAAGATCGAAACGTGCTCCAAATCACCGATCACTTCCCCGGTCAAGGCATCGACTTCCCGAATCCGGTCGATTTCATCGCCAAAGAATTCGACCCGCAGGGCCTTTTCCTCCCGCGACGCCGGGAAGATTTCCACCACGTCACCGCGGACCCGGAACCGGCCGCGCTGAAAATCAATGTCGTTGCGGTCAAATTGAATCGTCACCAATTCACGCAGCAGGCGGTCGCGACTGATTTCCTGGCCAACCCGCAGGGAGACGACGTGATTTTGGTATTCGGCCGGCGACCCCAGCCCAAAGATGCTGGAGACCGAAGCCACTACGATCACGTCGTTGCGTTCCAACAGCGAAGACGTCGCCGAGTGGCGCAGTTGGTCAATTTCATCGTTAATCGAAGCGTCCTTTTCAATGTAGGTATCACTGGACGGGACGTAGGCTTCCGGTTGGTAGTAATCATAGTAAGAAACAAAGTATTCCACCGCATTGTGGGGGAAAAACTTTTTCATTTCCCCGTATAATTGTCCCGCCAAGGTCTTGTTGTGTGACAAGATCAACGTGGGTTTATTGACGTTTTTAATTACGTTGGAAATCGTAAAGGTCTTCCCGGTCCCGGTCGCCCCCAACAGAATTTGGGCCTTGCGTCCGGCTTCAATTCCCTTGGTTAAAGCGGCGATTGCTTCGGGCTGATCCCCGGTTGGCTGGTAGTCGGCGACCAGGTCAAACTGCTGGTCCGCTTGACGATAAATCATGGCATCAATCCCCCATTTTCACATCAGTATGCGTTGCTTTATCTAGTGTAGCACGCGAACGTGCTTTCCTAAAACAAATTGGCTGGTTGCAGCAGAAATTTCCCGGGAAATAAAAAAACAGCCGGTCGCAACCAGCTGTTGGCTCAATTAGGCGAGCCAGACTTCGCCGACTAACAGCATCGCCCCAAAGACGAGGACGAAGACCACGACCGGCCACACGAAGCGGACCCAGTGGGAGTACTTCATGTCAAGCATTTGCAGGGTGGCCATCACTAACCCGGTCGGTGCCAAGAAGAGCATTGCGTACTGCCCGAGTTGGTAGGCCGTGACCACGATGTAGCGTGGAATTTCGACCGTGTCGGCCAGCGGGGCCATGATCGGCATGGCTAAAACGGCCAGCCCGGATGAGGATGGCACGATGAAGCCCAGGACAAAGAAGATCAGCATCATCACAATGATGAAGAGCGAACCTGACATGTGTTCGACCAGTTTCGTTGATTGGTAAAGGATCGTGTCGGAAATGTAGCCGTTGTTTAAGACCAGGTTGATCCCACGGGCCAACCCGATGATCATCGAAACCCCGACCAGACTGGCAGAACCGTTGGTAAAGGCATCCACGACCCGCTTTTCGCCCAGACCGTTTTTGCCAAAGCAATTCAAGAAGATGATGATAATGGCAATCGTCAAGAAGGAAGCCGCCATGTTCGGGAAGCCCCATCCCTTCGCCATCACGCCCCAAATCATCATCGGGAAGGCGACGGCAAACAGGGTCAAAGTAATTTTCTTTTTCCAGTCAAAGGCTGGCGAAACGGCATCACTTTCCATTGACCACATCGCATCAAAGGCTTCATGGTCTTCGTAGGTGTAAGAGAAGGTCGGATCGGCTTGAACCTTGCGGGCATACCAATGCAAGTACAAGGTCACGAAAACCGCTGCCACGCCCAGCCCGATCACCCGGCCGAGCAAACCTTGGGTAAAGTTGGTCCCCGCGGCGTTGGAAGCAATCACGACTGAGAACGGGTTGATCGTCGAAAAGGTCGTCCCCACCGAACTGGCCAGGAAAATTGCCCCGACACAGACGATGGAGTCGTAGCCCATCGCTAAGAACACGGGAACCAGGATGGGGTAGAAGGCCACCGCTTCTTCTTCAATTCCACACAGGGTTCCCCCAAGCATCAGCAGGATCGCCACTAAGAAGACCAGGGCAAATTCGCGCCCCTTCGTCTTTTTGGTTAGGGCCATCAGCCCCGCTTCAAAGGAGCCTGATTCCTTAACGACCCCAATTAAGCCCCCCAAAACAAAAATAAAGATCATAATATCAACGGCCTGCATCGTCCCTTCTACCATGCTGGTAAAGACGCTATACAGGCTGGCGGGGTGCTGTTTGAGGCGTTGGTAGGTGTTCGGAATCGAAACGGGCTTGGCAATTGCCCCGGACGTAAACTGATTGATGTCAATTTTGACGTTCAACTTATCCAGGGTCTTTTGCGTTGCCGGCAACGTTTCCTTGCTCCCGGTTGGCGAAGTAACTTGAAGATGATTATTAGTGTATTGCAGCTTGGAATAGCTCCCGGCCGGAACTACCCAGGTCAGCATCACCGCAATCACCGTCAGAAAGAATAAAATGGTGAAGGCGCCAGGCATCTTAAGCTTCCAGCGCGGCTTCGGTGCTGTGGAATCCATTGAAATCCCCCTCTCAAACTGTTAATTCCACTTCTTATTTTAGAAACCGCTTACAGGTTGTTTCTCGTTAGATAGCGCTTGTTCGTAAATTCACGCAAAATACTGGGCGAGCAGCGCTTTTGACTACTCCTAACTTCAAAAAACTTCAAAAAAAATCAAAACAAAAAAGTCAGGTCGCCCCGCAACCTGACTTGATTAATCATCAAATTAAGCAAAGATCGTGCAGATGCTCCCGATCACGATCAGGGCAATCCCGGCGACCGTAAACTTCATTTCGTGGGCACTCTTGTGTTCATGCAACAGCAAAATCCCCCCGAAAGTGGCAATAATCACGTTTAATTGGGTAAAGATGAAGGCCGTGTTGCTCCCCAGTTCGCGGGCCGCAAAGATGTAGGCAAAGGCCGCAATCCCCCAGGACAGGCCCCCAAGAATGTTAAGGTAATTTTCCTTTTGCTTCCAGTTAGCCCCTTTCGTGGTAATTGTTGCATACAAGGTTGCCCCAATAAAGATCCCTAAAACTTCCGGTAAAAAGACCCCAACCGGATCTTGATTCTTAACCAACGGCAAGTTCGGGAACGTCGAATAAATCCAGTACCCGACCGTCGTCATCAGCAAGAATAAAAAGTTCGCTGTAGTTACCTTCTTCTCTGATTGCCCATCGGAAACCGAGGTCATCAAAGCCCCAATGACCACAATGAGCAACGCAATAAACCCAATGATCAATGACTTAGCTCCAGCCCATTGCCCTAAGAACAAGACCCCGATAATCGAGTTCCCAACCAGTTGGAAAACCGTCGAGAGCGGAATCGTGTTAGAAACCCCCATCCGCTTAAAGGAAACGAATTGGCCCACTTGGGCGGTTGACCACAGGGCCCCACAAACTAATGAAAAGAGGAAGGCCGCTAACGATACCTGCGGGCGCATGATCAAAAAGGCAATGATGCCGACAATTGACGCGCCGGCCCCAATCCCAAAGGTTTGGTTTGCCGATGAACCACCAATCTTACCGGTAATGATTGGCATGAACCCCCAGCCTAACGCTGGAATCAATGCAATTAAATAAGCCATGTAAAAAACTCTCCTATAAAAAAATCAATTCTCTCTTGTCCCGGTGCGGGACGTCTGGCTAAAACCGGTCGCAACCGGTTTCATCGTTTTGAAATTAAAAAGCGCCGGTTGTTACCAATCAGTGCTTTTTGAAAACGTTTATCATTTTACCGGAAGTGTTAATCGATTGCAAATCATTTATCGCTTTCATTCCCATTTTCATGGTTTTTCTTCACCCCGGTGTGGGGTGCCGATTGCCGGTCCGGGAAGAATAAGGTGAAGGTCGTGCCGTGGTTTAAGCGCGATGTCACGCGGATTTTCCCACCGTGGAGCTTCACTAATTGATGAACGATTGCCATGCCGATCCCCGACTCCCCATACTTGGTGCTCATCCGCGACCGATCAGCTTTATAGAAGCGTTCCCAGATGTGGGCGACCTGCTCGTCGGTCATCCCAATCCCGGTATCTTGGACGGTAAACTCGGTCCCATGCGACACCAAGCGGCCGCCGATCGTAATTGTCCCGTGGTCGGTAAACTGAATCGCATTTTGAATAATGTTGAACAGGATCTGGACAAAGCGGTCGTAATCCGCGTAGACCCGCAGCTCCGGCGGCGCGGTCACCACCAACTGGTTGTCCTTAGCTGCGGCTTTTTTGGTCAGTTGATCGCGGAGGTTGGTAATGACTGCCCCCGCGTCAAAGACCTTGCGATTCAAAGAAATCTGGTTGGTCCGGATCTTTTCGTAGTTTAAGTTATCATTGACCAAGCGGATCAAGCGCTTGGTATCGCGCTGCATCAGTTCAATGCTATGCTTCTTTTCGTCTTCGGGGATCACGTCGTAAGCCAAGCCCTCTAAAATCCCGTTAATGGTAGTTAAGGGGGTCCGCATCTCGTGGGCGGCATTCGCCAGGAACTGCTGGCGCCGCTCCTCTTGTTCCTTGATTTCCTCTTGGGATTCCTGCAGCGAACGGGCCATCACGTTAAAATTATGGCTGAGTTCGTCCAGTTCATCTTTTTGCCGGTTTTCGAGGTGAATATTGTAGTCCCCGCGGGCCACCTGGCGGGTCGCTTTGTTCATAGCGTCAATCCGCCGGGTCAAGGAGCGCGAAACAAAGAAGGAGATCACCAAAGCGACTAACACCGCAATTAAAAAGGAGATCAACAAGTCATTGATGATTTGATTCATATTTTCGCGCATCGTCGAAGTAAAGGTGCCAATGGCTACGGCCGCGACTAGCTTTCCCTTGTAAAAGTAGGGTTTGATGACCGTTGTCATCTCGGGCGGAGCCACGAGCTTCTCATCCTTGGACGAATGGGGCGTCGTTTGCTTGATGGTCACTTTTTTAGTAGTCTTAGCCACATTCGCCCGCTTTTGAATGGCTTGCCCCGTTTTAATCGTTTGCCACTCTTTTGCGCTGATGGTCGGAATATAATCAGGCTCGTTAGTGTAGCGCAAGGCGTGCTTGCCATCATAAATGGCAAACTTCACGTGCTGACGGATCAGCATCCGGGCCTTGGAGTCGACCTGGCTCTTTTCGATCCCGACAATCTGCCCGGTCTTTTTGTTAAAGATGATTTCATCATCATTGATCAAACTGTCCGCATTTTGCGACAGTTGCCGCCACGTATTCAAGTACACCGTCCGGTTGGTGATCCCGACAAACGAAATCGTCAACGTAGTACACAAGACCACCACGACCACCAGAATCCCCAACATTTGTCGCCATACTAAGCGCATCGGTTAACCCTCGATATCAGAATCATCAAACTTGTAGCCCACGCCCCACACCGTTTGGATCACCTTGGGGCCAACCTTTTCCATCTTTTGGCGCAACTTCTTGATATGCGCATCGACCGTCCGTTCATCCCCGTAAAATTCATAGTTCCAGACTAATTGGAGCAATTGTTCCCGGGTAAAGACCTGCTTGGGTTTGGAAGCCAGGGCCTTCAACAGGTCAAATTCCTTCGGCGTCAGGTCGTGAATCTGCTTATCGTTTAAAAAGGCTTCCCGGGTCTTGACGTTCATCTTAAAATGAGCGGTTTGGACATCAAAATCGCTGGCAACCTTCGAGGCCCGTTGGGTGATTTGCCCCAGTTGAGCCCGCCGGTAAAGGGCCTTGATCCGCGCAATCAGCGTAATCGGTGAGAAGGGCTTGGTAACGTAATCGTCCGCCCCCATTTCCAAGCCCAGCACTTGGTCGGATTCGGAATCGCGGGCCGTCAGCATAATAATCGGCACCGTCGGGGAAACCCGCCGAATGTCGGCCGCCACTTGCATCCCGTCTTTTTTCGGCAGGTTCAAGTCCAAGAGGACGATGTCGATCGTTTCGTGGTCCTTTTCGTATACTTCAACGGCGGCTTCGCCATCGTAGGCAAATTCCGCATCCCACTTTTCCTTCTTAAAGAACATCCCCATCATTTCGCAGACGGATTGGTTGTCTTCAATCATCAGAATTTTCATGTATAATTTCCTCCGTTAGTAAATTTGCATCTATTATAACCAGGAAACCGTGATTTTTTAGTGAATTCCAAAAAGTTGAAATAAAGCTTAAACTTCTGTATACTGTTTGTAACCTAATTTTGGGGATGTTTTTTGGATTCGACGGGTATAGGTCGAGTTCTAATTGCGTTTGAAGGTGGCGCTTGTTAAAACGCTCAGTTTTTAAATTATAACTGCAAACAATAATTCACAATCCTACGCATACGCTGCCTAACCGGTAAGCATGCGTAAATCCGGCCGGGCTCGTCCATGGTGCGGTACCGGGTTTCATTAGCAGTGGACTTACGTTGGTGGCCTCAGCTGGTGGTCAGCAAAAGAGATCTTCCCAGCTCGCCTGCCATGTTAGCCTTGATTAGCGGCGCTTTGGCAGGTTAAATTCAAATAGTTGATCTATGAGCGTAGAGGTTAGGATGGCGATATGCTCGGACAGGGGTTCGACTCCCCTCATCTCCATTTATGATTTGCATTCATGTGCAATAGACTGTAAACCCTTGATATTACGGTATTTTAGATATGACAGTTGGCACGCATTTGCATCTATTCTCAACTTTTTAAGACCAAAACAGGGCCGCAAACTTCTGGCCGGCAAGATACATATATCAAGGGTTACATAGTTACTTAACCTCGCAACTCAAAGTAAAGTTGTGGGGTTTTTGTTTGGTCAACATTAGTTAAAGAGGTCGCGATTTTCGACCCCGGCTTCTATTTTGACTATTCTCAAAAAAGAGGTTGTCTTCTACTTTGACACCAAAAAAGCCACCACGCCGAAACGTGATGACCATGAGAAACAGCGCGCCGCAGCTACCGAACCGCAGGCGCTGAAGCATTGCTTTTTGATTGTGGTACTATTTCAGCAGGGCTTTCACCACTCGCTTCAAAA
>HHCFD02800__coassemble_1033_pt1 | contig 10270 bp, 12 predicted proteins | sample HHCFD02800__metabat2_high_PE_037 | metagenome-assembled genome bin HHCFD02800
CTAGCTTATCCATCCGGCTTGCCGAGAAGGTTATTTCCCACTCCCTTATTTGCATTGAGGGGGCAGATTTGAAAAGCCCGGCCGAAAATGGTATTTTGGAAAAATAAGTTAATGAAAACGGAGGGAACAGCGTGGAAGGAACAGTAACAAGATTTGATCGGGCCAAGGGCTGGGGCTTTATTGAAGTCCCAGACGAAGGCGAAGTGTTTGTCCACACCCAAGCCATTGAACCCGCCAGCCGGGGCTTGATGCAACCGGGCCGGGTGGTTGAACTGGTCTTGGTCGCTGGTCGGCGGGGCTGGCAAGCGGCTCACGTGCAAGTAAAGGCGGTGCGCGGAAATGAAATTTGAAGAAACCCTGTTGAGTCGTCAACCCGTGTTTGACGGGCGGTTGATTCAAGTCGAAGTCCAACAAGTTAAAACCCCCAGTGGCCGCCAGGCCCGCCGCGAAGTGGTCCACCATGCCCCGGCCGTGGCGCTGCTGATGATTGATGAGGCCGACCGGGTGATTTTAATGAAGCAATGGCGGGCGCCGATTCAAAAGTTGACCTATGAAATTCCGGCCGGGAAAGTCGACGCGCGCGATGGGGGGGATCCCCGCCGGGCCGCGATCCGGGAAATGAATGAAGAAACCCGCTTGCAAGCGGCCCACCTGGAAAAAATCAACGGCGCCTATACCTCAATTGGCTTTTGCGATGAATATATGACGACGTACTTGGCGACGGGGCTTAGCCCAGTTGCGGATCAATTGCCCCAGGATGCGGATGAAGAATTGGCCATGGTCAAGCTTGACCGGCAAACGGCCCTGGCGATGATCGAGCGCGGTGAAATTGAGGATCAAAAAACAATTAGTGCAATTTACTATTGGCTCGCCCGGGGGTAAAACATGCCAGAAGAACCATTAACCCGCAAAGAATACCGGCGCCGCCAGGCCCAAGCCGCCCAGACCGCACCGTCGACCTCGGCCCCGCGTGATCTGAGTCGCGAAGCCCACTTGCAGCAAACCAAGCAGGCCTTGGAAGCCGAGCGGACAACGCGCTTAAAGCACCGGTTAAACTGGGCGATCGGGGGCTTGAGTGTGGCGATCGTAATTGTCTATTTGATCTTATTCTTTGTTGGATAAGCAAAACGGAGGAAAGAAAATGAAATTCGGAATTATTTGTGCCATGCCAGAGGAAATCAAAACGCTGACCGCCCAACTGGTCGATGAAAAAGTGACGACGTTAGGCGACAAGCACTACCACCAGGGAAAATTAAGCGACCAGGCCGTGATTCTGGTGGAATCTGGCATCGGCAAGGTGGAAGCGGCCTTGACGGCAGAACATTTGATTGTCGACTTTGGGGCCGATGTCGTGATCAACTCTGGCTCTGCGGGGGGAATTGGCGCTGGCTTGAAGGTCGGCGACGTGGTAATTTCCACGGCCACGGCCTACCACGATGTTGATGTGACGGCCTTTGGCTACCAGTATGGGCAATTGCCCGCTGGTCAACCCGCGGTCTATGCGGCTTCTAAGAAGTGGGGGGCAGCCCTGGCTCAAGCGGGCGCGGCCACGGGGCTGACCATTAAGCAGGGCTTGATCGTAACTGGCGATCAGTTTGTCGCCAGCCAAGCCCAAATTGCTAAGATCAAGGCCCACTTCCCGGATGCGCTATCCGCTGAAATGGAAGGCGCCGCGGTGGGGCAAGTGGCCTTTGATCACCAGGTCCCATACGTGGTGGTCCGGGCAATGTCGGATACCGGGGACGAACAGGCCAGCGGCTCCTTTGACGAATTTATTTTAGAAGCTGGGCGGCGTTCGGCCGCGATGCTGTTGCACTTATTTGCAGCCATGAAAGAAGGTAAGTTGGATTAATGGCGGAAATTTATCTTGATAATGCGGCGACGACGCCGATGACCCAGCCGGTGATTGACACTTTGGTCGAAAATCTGCACCAGGCCTGGGGGAATGCCTCAACGGGCTATGGCTACGGTCGGCAGGCCAAGCAGGTCTTAGAAGACGCCCGGCACGTAATTGCGCAGAGCATTCACGCTTTGGATGATGAGATTGTCTTCACTAGTGGGGGCACGGAAAGCGATAATACGGCGATTATTCAAACCGCCTTGACCCGCCAGCATTTAGGCAAGCACATTATCACGACCGCGATTGAACATGAAGCGGTCCTTAAGCCGATGAAGTACTTGGAAGCCCAAGGATTTCGGGTTACTTACCTGCCAGTCGATGCAGCCGGCCAGATCTCCTTGGCCGACTTTGAGGCCGCTTTGGATGATGAAACGATTCTGGTTTCGATTATGATGGGGAATAATGAAGTCGGCAGTCGGCTGCCGATTGCGGAAATTGGGGCCCGCTTGGCTGATCACCAGGCCTGGTTCCATACTGATGCGGTGCAAGCCTATGGGCTATTAGACATTGATGTCCACCGTGATCACATTGACCTTTTGTCGACTTCGGCCCATAAACTCAATGGCCCCAAGATGCTGGGCTTCTTGTACCGGCGGCGCGGGATCAACTTCCCAAGCTACTTAAAGGGGGGTGACCAGGAGACCAAACGCCGGGCCGGAACGGAAAACGTACCTGCGATTGCGGCCTTTGCCAAGGCGGTCGCCCTGGATGCCCCGGCGGAAAAAGCCGCCCGCCAAGCGCGCTACTATGATTTTAAGCAACAGATCATCGCGGGCTTAACCGCGGCGGGGATTGACTTTGAAATCAACGGCAGTGTAGCGCCAGATAACCTCAATCACGTGCTGAACCTGTGGTTAAAGGGCGTTTCGACTTATATTATGCAGACCAACCTGGATTTGGCGGGGATTGCCGTGTCGGGGGGCTCGGCCTGCACGGCCGGCAGCCTGGAACCTTCGCACGTCTTAACGGCGATGTACGGGGCGGATTCACCGCGAATCAGTGAATCGATCCGGGTCAGCTTCGGGGCTTTAAATACCGCGGCTGAAATCGATCAGTTTGTCGCAACGGTGGTGAAGATCATTCGCCGGATCAAAGGATAAGTTGGGGGAAGATTGATGGAATACCAAGCACAAATCAAGTTGGCTGGCGATGCCGATACCTACCGGATCAGCCCGCAAATCAAGCCGTACACGCTGTTAGACCTGGGCTTTGAAAAGTCCAAGCGGGGCAATTACAAGTACAGTGGTTCTTTGGATCGCACCAACCCCTTTCAGCCGGCGGCCCGGCTGATCATTACCGTGGCTGGTGATTTGAGCGGCTTTAAGATGGAGACGGTGAATGCGACGGGATTCAATAAGGTCAACATCTTTACCCATGCCCGCCAAGCGGAATTTACTCTCCAGTACCACTTCATCTTGGATGAAATGGTGACGCGGGGGATTTTCGAAAAGATTTAAGCTGCCCATGAGCAAGAATAAGGGCTCTGCCATGACCTTTGGGCCAATCTTTGGTACAATGGTCGTTACTGGACATGCGACCTTCAATCGTAATTCGTTCCAGAATCTATGAGAAATGATGGTGAGAATGCATGGCTGATAACAGTCAAACCCGGGTTGTCGTGGGGATGAGCGGGGGCGTGGACTCCAGTGTCACGGCCCTTTTGCTCAAGCGCCAAGGCTATGATGTCGTGGGCGTCTTCATGAAAAACTGGGATGATACCGATGAAAATGGGGTTTGTACGGCAACGGAAGATTACAAGGACGTCGCCAAAGTTGCGAGTCAAATTGGGATTCCGTACTACTCGGTCAACTTTGAAAAAGAATACTGGGACCGGGTCTTCACGTACTTTATTAACGAATACAAGAAGGGCCGGACGCCGAACCCCGATGTAATTTGTAACAAGGAAATCAAGTTCAAGGCCTTTATCGAATACGCGACCCAATTGGGGGCCGATTACGTGGCGACGGGGCACTACGCTGACTTGATGCGCGATGAAAATGGTAATGCCCACTTGATGCGGGCCAAGGATACGCACAAGGATCAAACCTACTTCCTGTCCCAATTGGATCACTCCCAATTGGCCAAGGTAATGTTCCCGCTGGCCCACTACACTAAGCCAGAAATCCGCCAAATTGCCAAGGAAGCTGGCTTGGCGGTGGCGGATAAGAAGGATTCCGTGGGGATTTGCTTTATCGGTGAAGATGGCCACTTCAAGGAATTCTTGGGGCAATACCTGCCGGCCCAACCTGGGAAGATGGAAACGCTGGACGGCAAGGTCGTGGGTGAGCACGCCGGCTTGATGTACTACACGATTGGGCAACGGCGCGGCCTCGGCCTGGGCGGCACCAAGGAAAATAATGATCCGTGGTTTGTTGTGGGGAAGGACATGGCCAAGAATGTCTTGTACGTCGGGCAAGGCTATGAACATCCCAACCTCTACGCCACCCACCTGGAAGCGTCGGACCTGCACTGGGTCGACGACGTGGTGACCCGCTACGGGCGGCATTTCCACTGCACGGCCAAGTTCCGTTACCGTCAGGTCGATGAAGGGGTGACGGTGACGATTGCGGATGATGATTCGATGGTTACCGTCGAATTCGATGATCCGGCTCGCGCCATTACGCCCGGTCAAGCGGTCGTCTTTTACGACGGTCAAGAATGCCTGGGCAGTGCCATTATTGACCGGGCCTTCAGTGGACAAAAGCAGTTGCAATACGTTTAAAATTTTGAAAGACCGGGCGCAACCGGTCTTTTTTACACGCTAAAAGGCGATAAAATTTCGGCTTTTTTGGTAAAAGTTGACCCGGGCTGGCGAATATTTGCTATCATAGACCTAGAATTTTGGTAAAAGGATTGATTGGTGCACGATGACGAAGCTTTATTTTATTCGGCACGGCAAGACAGAATGGAATCAGCAGGGCCGCTACCAAGGGGCCCATGGTGATTCACCGTTGTTGGCGACCAGCTTAAAAGAAATTGATGCCTTGGCCACTTATTTGGCACCAATTCCCTTTGCCCACGCCTATGTTTCCCCGCTCCCCCGCGCACAGGCCACGGCGCAGCGCTTAGTGGCGGCCTTACCTGAGCCAGTCGCGCTTACGACCGATGAGCGGTTGCGCGAGTTTGATCTCGGACAGATGGAAGGAATGAAGTTTAGCGAGGTAGAGGCGCGCTGGCCGGCCCAGCAGGAGAATTTTCACCGCCATCCCGATCGTTATGATGCCGCCTTGGTGGGGGGCGAAAGTTTTCCCCAGGTGATTGCTCGATTTAAAGCGGCGGTGCACGATTACGTGACCCAGTTCCCGCAGCAAAATATCTTGGTCGTCTCCCACGGGGCCGCGTTGAATGCGGGCGTCAATGGGTTGTTAGGCCTTCCCTTGGCCCACCTGAAGGATAAGGGGGGCTTGAGCAATACTTCGACGACGATTTTAGCGACCGCCGATGGGGAGCATTACCAGTTGGTGCAATGGAATGAGACGGGATACTTACACAAGGATCACGTTGATCCAACCGATACGATATAAGTTCCGGGGTGGCTTAGGTCCCTCGGAGAATTGAGAGGTGTAAAGATGACAGAAAAAGTACAAAAGCAAACCGAACAACTCATTCACCGGTTGGTCGAAGCGATCAATGAGGCACCGGACAAGTTCAATAACTACTACGATTTGGGCTCGTTATTAACGCGGTTGCAAGACTACGAACAAGCCGAAGAACTCTTTATGAAGGCGCTAGGGATCTTTGAACCCAAGGGAGACCAAAAGGCGGTTAACCTGCTGAAGTATGGGTTAGGGAACCTGTATTATTCCGTTGGTCACGTGGACCGGGCGATCAGCTACTACAACCAGATTGAAGATGCTAAGCTCAAGGGCGACGCTTACTTGATGTTGGCCCAAAGCTACATGAAAAAGCAAGCCTACAAGCAAGCCGTCGCCTATGGACTGACGGCCCTGGATTTGCGGCCCACTGATCCAGAAATCGCCCAAGTCCTGGGGGATTCGTGCTTGGCACTGGGCGAATTTAAGTCGGCTAAGGACTACTATGATCGGATCTTAAAGCGGCACCCGGGGCGGGCTGATACCCAGTTTAACCGGGGCTTGGTTGCCATGGCGTTGGGCGAACCGTACGAATCTTTCCTGACGCAAGCCAAGCAATTGGATCCGGACTACTATGCGAAGAGTGAACAAAAGATTGCCGAAATTGAGCACACTTTGCAGGCGTTGGGCGGTCATGACGAAAAGTAAATCAACACCGGAAGGGTCATTGACGGGGGTGGTAAAGCGAGTCGCCTTCGCCGATGGCTTCTTTCGTATTTTAGAAGTAATGGTGCTGACCACTGACTTACCTTGGTCGCAGCCAATGATTACGGTCACCGGCCCCGTTGGCACGGTCAGCGAGGGCCAGGTTTACCGGTTTGTGGGGTATTTGACCACCAACCGGCGGTACGGCGCCCAAATGGTGGCCCGCTTTAGCGAAGCGGTGGCAAATTAAGAAAGGACAATGGGATGGCGTGGGATAAATTACCAGTTGAACACAGTGAGAAGGTGACCACTACTGGGCCAACTTCGCTGATTGGCAAGGTCAAGGTGGTCATTTTTGAGCGGGGCTTATTTCGGATCTTAGCGGTTAAAGTGGAAGAGGCCAATTTTGAATGGGACCAAAGCGAGATTACCGTCAAAGGTCAGCTGGGCGAAGTGGTTGAAGGTGATCGCTACGAATTTGAGGGCCGGGTGGTCGAAGACAAACGCTACGGTTTACAGTTTGCTTCTTCGGGTGTCCACGTTGTTTTGCCGCAAAATCCGCCCCAGTTAGCAACCTTTGTCAAATACCACGGGGTAACGCTGCACGCTCCTAAGAAGTCGAGTCAGGCGGTCTTCAAGGGCTTGGGAGAGCAAGCAATGAAGCAGGTCACCGATGATCCGCAAGTTTTAAAGACGATCACCGGCTTTGGGATTGGCGATCAGCAGCGGCTGATCGATTTTTTTACCAGCCACGACTTTGGCAATACGACCGGGAAAATCATTGAACAACTGAAGGGATATGGGCTGTCCGAGCGGCTGGTCAACGTGGTGTTTGACCGCTTCGGTACCCAGACCTTGACGCAGTTGACCACTGATCCATACGCCCTGTTAAAGCTGGAAGATGGTGAGCTGGGCTTTGAGCGGGTCGATGAGTTGGCACGACGTTACTATCAGGTGTCTGCGACCGATTCGCGCCGCTTGCAAGCCGCCCTGCTGACCAGTGCCCGGCAGTTAACAAACCAAAGCGGGGACAGCTGGGTCGATCAGGAACGTTTGTTAAGTGCGGCCTTGCGCTTGGTCAGTCGCAGCGGGCAAGTCAGCCGCGCGCAGGTCAGTGCGGCCTTTGCCAGCCTGCTGACGGAAGAAAAGTTGGTGGCTGATGGGGAACATATCTATCCGGCGGCCCTGGATACGGCGGAATGGCAGATTGCCGCTTGTTTGCATGAATTGATTGAAAAATCAACTCTCAAGGCGCCGGCGCCCAAGCGCCTGCAGGCCAAATTGTCGGCGGTGGAAGCCGACCAGCCCTACGAATACGATCAGATCCAAAAAGAAGCGATCGAGCTGGCGTTGACCAAACCGGTCATGTTGCTGACCGGGGGGCCGGGGACCGGGAAGACCACGATCGTCAAGGGAATTGTCCAAACCTTTTTAAAGTTGCACCCGAAAGCCCAGCCCAGTGAGGTCTTGTTGGTGGCGCCGACTGGCCGGGCCGCCAAGCAAATCAGTGCGGTGACCGGGATTGAATCTTCAACGATTCACCGTTTGCTGGGGCTGACGGCGGAAGTGACCGATGAAACACTGGTTAATGAAGTCCATGATGAATTGCCAGGGCAATTATTGATCGTCGATGAAATGTCGATGACCAGTTTGACCTTGTTTGCGGCGCTCTTGCGCGCGGTCGGCCCCAAAACCCGGGTCGTCTTGGTCGGCGACTTTGATCAGCTGCCGTCGGTCGGGCCCGGGCAGGTCTTTCGGGACTTGCTGGCGGTTCCATCCCTGCCCCAGATTCGCTTGACCCAGATCCACCGCCAGGCGGCGGATTCGTCGATTATCCCCCTGGCGCGGGCGATTAACGTCGGGGAAGTCACAGCCGAGTTGTTTGCCCCGGCGGATCCCGCCAAGTATCAGCGGCGGCGCTTCTTCCGCGCACCAATCACCGCGGTCCCGGCGATGATTACGGAAGCAGTGAAGCTTTATCACGAGCGCCATGGTTTGTCCTTAATGGAAATTCAAATCCTGGCCCCGATTCACGCGGGGCCGGCCGGAACCCAGTATTTAAACACTTACTTGCAAGCGCAACTGAATCCTGAAGCCACCGATAAACCCCAGGTCACCTTCGGCAACGGCCGGGTGTTTCGGGTTGGCGATAAGGTGATGCAGACGGTCAACGATCCGGATAAGAACGTCTTTAACGGCGACCTCGGGATGATCCAATCAATTGAAGGGACAACCGCGGAACATACCAACCGTCAGAGCAAGGCGGCCTTAAAATTAATCGTTGATTTTGATGGCACGGAAGTTGAGTACACCCGGCCGCAAGACGTGGGGGCCTTGCAGTTGGCCTATTGTATGACGATTCATAAGGCCCAGGGGAGCCAGGCGGCGGTCGTTATCTTGCCGCTGGTGCCGGAATATTTCCCGGCGAGTCCGAACGCCCCGACGATTATGCAGCGCAACTTGCTGTATACGGCGGTGACCCGGGCCGCCCGCGCCTTGATGCTGATCGGCGACCCCCAGGCCTTTGTCTACTGTGCCAATACGCCGCCCAACTACCGGCATACGACCCTGACGGAGCGGGTGGCCGCGGCCTTTGCGGGCGAAGCCCACCCACCAGCGGCGCCAAAAGGGCCGCGGGCGGCGGAACCTGACGTCCCTAGCACGGCAGCCAGCCCGGCCGAAGTTGCCGATCCGAACCTTTCGACCGGGGCGGATGCCTTGCCGTTTGACCACCAAGCCCTACAGGTGGCATCACCGGCTTCGGTTGATCCCGTCGAATTAACGCCGGCGTTGGTCGAAGCCCAGACCATCGATCCCATGATCGGGATGGGCGACCTTTCACCCGCGGATTGTTAGGTCAAGATTGGTCTCACATTGCGCTTGCAATTAGACCAGGGAATTGTGATAATAATTGGTGAATTGGTGTAATTGTTGATCAGAAGGGTGGAAAAGATGACGGAATTGAAAAATGCGGCGCAAGTGCGTCTGTTTGCTTTAAACTCAAACCGGCCCCTGGCCGAAAAGGTCGCTGAGCTGTTGGGTTTGCCACTGAATGAATGCACGGTCAGTCACTTTGCCGACGGGGAAATTGCGGTGACGATTGACGAAAGTGTGCGGGGCTGTGAAGTCTACGTAATCCAAGCCGTTTCCGATCCGGTGAACACAAACCTGATGGAACTGCTGATCATGGTGGATGCCTTGCGGCGGGCCAGTGCCAAGAAGGTTAACGTCGTGATGCCATACTACGGGTATGCGCGCCAAGACCGCAAGGCCCGCTCTCGTGAACCAATTACGGCTAAGTTGGTAGCCAACCTCTTGGAAATGGACCAAATCGACCGCTTGATCACGATCGACCTGCACGCTCCGCAAGTGCAAGGGTTCTTTGATATTCCGGTCGACCACTTGATGGCGGCGCCGACCTTGATCCAATACTTCTTGGACCAAGGGTTAAGTGAGAATGTTGTGATTGTGGCGCCCGACCATGCGGGGGTTAACTTAGTACGGCGCTTTGCGGAATTAATCGGCGGGGCCCCAATTGCCATCGTAGACAAGCGGACCGAAGACAACCGGACCGCCGGTGGTGAAGAACACATTCCGGATATGATTATCGGGGACGTGAAGGGGAAGACGGCGATTGTCGTTGATGACATCGTAGATACCGGCCATCGGATGACGGCTTCCGCGGCCTTGTTAAAGAAGTTTGGCGCCAAAGACATCTACGGGGTGGCGACTCACGCCGTGTTGTCGGGGGAGGCCGCGGCCGAACTGCAGGCTTCCGATCTGAAGCAAGTGGTGGTAACCGACACGATCAAGTTGCCAGCCGCCAAGCAATTTGACAAGCTGGTGCAATTGTCAGTGGCGCCCCTGATTAAGGGGGCCTTGGTCCGGATTCATAACCATGAATCAATTCATGACCTCTACAAGTTGCCCGCTCATCAAAATTACCAATAATAACTAAACCGCAGTTCAGCAGCTGCACCGGATAATTTGATCTGGTGCAGCTGCTTTGGCGTTAAGGGGCCAATTCCGGGGCGGCTTGTGAACCAGTCGAATTATTGGCCCCCGTTAAGCCCGTGGTGACTGCTTTTAATGGTGAAGTTAAAAAAGTTTGTGAAATAAAGTTAAAATTTGC
>HHCFD02800__coassemble_1040_pt1 | contig 10195 bp, 9 predicted proteins | sample HHCFD02800__metabat2_high_PE_037 | metagenome-assembled genome bin HHCFD02800
CAGGGGGGCGGCAAACTGCTTTGCCGCTTGATTTTGTTCAATCCAAGCCAAAGTTTCCGCCGGGTCAAGGTTCCCCGCCACTTGTAAGGTCAGGTACTCCGGCCGGTAATAAGCCGCGTGAGTCTGATACAGCAATTCCGGGGTGATCGTCTTAATTGACTCTTCGGTCCCGGCAATATCATCCGCCAGCGGATCGTGGGGATAGAGGTTGCCCATCATCCCCATGTACAGACGACTGTCAGGATTGTCATTGTACATTTTTATTTCCTGGGAAATAATGCCAATTTCCTTAGCAACCGTTTGCGCCGTAAAGTACGGGGTCTGGACAAAATCCAACAGTACTTCCAGGTTCTCCCGGAAATTGCTGGTGGTCGAGTACAGGTAACTGGTCTGGGTAAAGGACGTAAAGGCATTGGAATCCGCCCCTAATTCCCCAAACAAGTCAAAGGCATCATGATCCGCCTTTTCAAATAATTTATGTTCCAAAAAATGCGCCAACCCCGCGGGCAAAGCTTGCCCACCCACGGCCGCGGGTAAAGCCCGATCGACCGCCCCAAAGTCCGTGGTCAACATCGCATAAGTCTTGTGGTATCCCGCCATCGGTATCAAGCGGACCTTAAGCCCGTTAGCCAAGGTCGTTTCATATAAGGATTGATTAAATTCGGCGTAAGTTCGTTTTTCCATTATTCATCCCCACTTAACAAGTAGACCGCTGCTGGAACCAATTGGTCCGCCAATTGCGCCACCTGAGCGGGCGTAACGACGGCTAAAGCGGCCGGATAATCTAATTTCGCTGGTTGCTGCAAGAGGGTCTTCGCCAGGGCCCGGCCCAATAGGTAATTTTCATCATCTTGACTTGCCAAGTACTGGTTGAGCAAGCCCGCCTTAACTTTGGCCAACGTTGCCACGTCAAAATCGCCCGCTGCCAAAGCCTGCACCTGGGCTTCAATTAATTGTTGGGCGGCGGGGGCCTGCTGGGCCGCAATCCCGGCTTGAATCACCAGGTGACCAGCAAACGGCCGTAAGCTGCTGCTGATTGAATAGGCCAAGCTGGCTTTTTCGCGGACGTTGACAAACAACTTGGAATACGGGCTGCCGCCCAACAACCCATTCATCACCAGCGCGGCCGGATAGTCTGCCGTCCCAAAGTACACCGGTTGGCGGTAGGCCAAATTTAAATGAGCCTGCTGCAAGGGCTGGTGTTCCGTCAATTGTTTTAACGGTTCAACCGGTTGATTATGGAATAAGTTAGCCGGTAAACACGCCGGCCGGGCTTTAAACGGCAACTTTTGCAAACTAGTCGCGACTTGTTCCGGGTCAACGGCCCCAATCACAAAAATATCCACCTGATCATCGGCCAACATCGTCTGGTAGGCTGCGTAAGTCACCTCGTTGCTCAGGGCCGCCACTTGCTCCTTCGTCCCGGTGCTAGGCACTTCCATCACCGAACCAGTTTGATAATACAAGTGCTCTAATTGGCGCAAGGCATAGAAATGCTTGTCGTCATCCCAAGATTGCAAAGTCGCCACTAAATTAGTCTTTTGCAACTGCCAAGTCGGCACATCAAACCGTGTCCCATCAGCCAAGGGGTGAAAGAGCAATTCCCCCATCGTTTGTACCACCGCATCCAAGAGGTTGGGCGCAAATTGTTCATTGATAAAGGTCGCTTTAAAGCGGACCGTGTGGGCATGACCAAGCCGGGTCACATACGCCCCAACACTGGCGCCGTAAAGCTTGGCCAAGTGTCGCGCTAAAGCGGTTTGGGTTGGGTAAAGTTGACTGCTGGTTGTCAAAATGTTCGCCAGCAGATTGCGGGCAGCCGCATTGTTTCGCGTTTGTAACCGGGAAAAATTGAGCAGCAGCTTCGTCTGCTTGAACTGTTTGGTCACCAGAACGTGCACATTCACGCCAGGCACCAGTTCAAAATCCACCATTAAAAATTCCTCCTCAAAACTGGTCGGCTACTCAACCGCCAGCCGACCTATGTACCGGCCACTAAAATGACCCTATCAATCATACCAAACCCGCCGGGGAGAAAACCATGGAAAAAGCCAGAAATTCCCCGAAAATAAAAAGGGCCGGCCGCGAAAAGCCGCGCCGACCATTTAATTTCAAGCAAGCTAACCGGCCTTCTGCAAGAGCCCCAGCTTTCATCGCCCAATATCCGGCCAGGTCACCTAGCTGCGGTGGGAAATTAGCAAGTGCGAATCTGCCAAACCAGTCCCATCAATTTTCCAATTCATTTGAAGCTTGACGCCAATCAGCTAAGTGCTTGCTAGCCTCACGAATCGCCAATGCTGACATTTCGGCCTGGTGCGCCCGTAAAAAATCAATCACCCACGCTGGCTTAGTTTTGGCATAGTCGCGCAAAGCCCAACCAATTGCTTTTTGAACAAAAAATTCATGCACGGCCAGATTATTTTCAATAATTTGGGCTAACAGCCCTTCGTCAGTGGCCTGCTTACGCAATAGTTGGTGCTCAATCGCCGCCCGGCGCAGCCAGAAATTATCAGCTAGCGACCAGGCCAGTATGGCACTCCGCAGGGCTGGGTAGCGAGCAACTAAAGCGCCCACTGGCTTGATTAACATATCGACCGTATCCCACCAGGACTTAGTACAAATCAGCCGGGTTAAACGGGGCCAATCTGCTGGCGTCAGTAAGGAAGTGACGATGATTAGGTAATCACAGGCCAAATATTGCAATTCCCGTTGTGGTGCCGCCCAACACTGGTCAATAAATGCCCAATCAACCTCAGGCGCGTGTTTTGCAGTTCGCAACCACGGGCGGGCCAAATCCCGCCGTCGAGCCGCGGACAAACCAAAGAAAACAAACTGATCGCGCAGATAGTGAGCCATTGGGACGGCCCGCTCAGCATCAGCGGCCGCCGCAAAGGTTGCGCGCGCTTTTGCATAATCCATCTTTTTCCCCCATTCTGGAAAATTTTTTTATCTTAAAATAGCTTCCCCCAACATGCAATACCTAGATAATGCTGACTCGCTAGCCTTTCATTTGCGCCCCGATCATCAAGCCCCCCTGTTCAGCATAAAAACGGCAAAGGGCATTACAAGCACCAATTTCTACTTGGCAGGTTGGGTACTGCGCTTGCACCGCGGCTTGCAAGGCCAACGCGCCAGCTAAATTATCAGCGTGATCAATGACTAACCGTTGCCCGTCAAAGTTGTGTTCAGCTAACAGCTGTAAAAGCGCCTTGCGGGCACCCTTTTCTCCGCGGGCCTTGGCAAGGGGTTGCACTTCGCCCTGTTCATCGGCCCAACCAATAACGTTGATTTTCAAGACTTGGGCCAATTTGGCCACGGCCTTGTTAATCCGCCCATTGTTCGCCAGGTTATTCAAGGTTTTAAGGGCAAAAAAGACCTTGGTTTGTTGACTAACCGCCGTTATCTGCGTCACAATCTCGGTAAAACTGGCTCCGGCTTGGATCAACTTGCTGGCCTCTTGGGCTAACATCCGCTGGGCGGGACCGGCCACTTTCGTATCAAACACGGCAATTTTTTGTTCGGGGCGGATTTCTTGCGCCATTGACTGAGCTAACCGGGCCGCATTATACGACCCCGACGTCGCGGCTGAAATGGTAAAAACAAACACTTCTGTGGCCCGCCCATAGGCCGCTAAGTATTGTTCCGCACTCGGGCACGCCGTTTTAATCACCTTGCCTGCGGTAAAGACGGCAAAAGCGCCGCGATCAAAGTCCGGGGTGTCAGCAAACCGCTGGCCCCCACTCGTCAAAGACAGGGCCACGCTTTGGTGGGGAACGCCATTAATTTGGTCGGCAAACAGATTCGCCGCCGAATCGGTAATAATTTTCCGCATTGCAACATTTCCTTTCTAACGTCTCATTTCGTTACGCTCAGCATAACCTACTCGCAAAACTCTGTCAACGGGTTTTAAAAAACCGATCAACGGTTAGACTAATCATTGTAACAACCTTGTTTTTAATTTATACTGAGTTCAGTGAGGTTAAATATGATGAACAGAGAAGCAAAAATTCAACCTGCGGTGCAGCACTTTCGTCTCCCCCGCTACCAAGAATTACCAACCGTTGAACTCTACTTGGATCAAACAACTGAATTGCTTAATGAGCACCTGGCCATTTTAGGTGACGTAAAAATTACCAGCTCGATGATCAGTAATTACGTCAAACACCATTTAATTCGCCGGCCAATCAAAAAACGGTACGGCGCAGATCAAATCGCCGAGCTGTTTTTTATTGCGGTGGCCAAAAATGTCATGTCGCTCAATGATTTAAAAGCGGCGTTAAAAATTCAGCGCGCCAGTTATGCCACGGCTACGGCTTACGACTACTTTGCTGAGGAACTAGAAAACGTCTTGGCCTACGTTTTTGGCTTAAAAGCAAACCTCGCCACCATTGGCGAAGAGCAAAGCGAATATAAGCACATGTTGCGCAATATTATTAAAGCCGCCTCTTATAAAATCTATGTTGACCAGTACTTTGCCGCAATCGAGCCTGCTGATGGACTTTAACCATCACCAGCCCTAAACTTAGTTACAGGGCTAGGCCAGTTGGCCGGGCGCGTTGGTCTTTTCCCCACCGGCGCCCCGCTACCAACCCCTTCGCCGCTAAAGGGTGCCGGTGACCTTCCGCCCAGAGTGGCAATACCTGCCATTTTCAAGAGTATTACCGCTAGTAGTTAGTGTTTACTTAAAGCGTTAAGCAGAAAGCCCCTGACTTTAGTCTTGGGATGAATGCTTTTCAAATCTGTGGATATATGTTGTAATCTAATTGTTGTAATCTAATTAAGAAACGAGACAAACCCAAATGTTTAAAGAAATCAGATCACGTTTATCCTCACGATTGGTCAATCCCGATCATTTATCCCCGCGCGTAAAATTAATAATTCTTGTGCCCCTGGCAACCCTTATGGGGCTGTTTTTGGCAATCATGCTCAACACTTTATCCCAAATGGATTGGCAAAGATTGATCGCTAATTGCGGTGTTCACACGCCGGGTGTATTTATTTATGAGCTGTTTATGCTGACAAGTGGCGTCGCATTAAGTTGGTTTTATCTAGTGAACCGCCGGAAACGCCGCGCTTGGTTTTGGTTGGGTAACTTGGGTTGGTTGACCGCCATCAGCGCAGGCGGGGCTTTGCTGACGAATACCTTTGGTGATTTGACACGGCTCCCCGTTAAGCAAGCCATCATGTGGACCACTTTGAGCAATTACCTTTTAGAGGGCCTCATCATCATCCTAGCCGGTTGTGCGGTTTGGCTTAATCGCGCATGGTATTCCAAAAATCACTGGTATCTGTTTGCCGTCCTTGCTCCCTATCTGGTCGTCGAATTTGTGGTTTTACAAACCACCGGCACTTGGAATAAGTTTAGTTACATCAATGACTTTGAGATAGTCGCTTTTTCCGTTATGTTAAACACCGTGCCAGGTAACCACCCGCAAGATCATATTGACTTGGCCCAATTAAGCTATGTTTTGCAGCAACACGAATGGCTGACGGTTATGATCGGCGGCTTGTTTTTAATTTATGGAAGCATTGGGATTGTTTGGAAAGTTAATGAAAAGCTCAAGAAAGGCTAAATCGTTTAGCAAAAAACCACTAGCGATTAGAGAGTGGACGTGTTCTCAATGTGGTACTCACCACGATCGTGATATTAATGCGGCAGTTAATATCTTAAAGCTAATTGGCTAGGGACTGGCCATGGTAAAAGAACGCAGTGCTGTAAGTTAGGTTTTCAGCATACTGATATAACACCCTAAATACTCCTGCGTGTTCCCAGAAACCGCCGACTTTAGTCGGTGTGTAGTTCATTTATCTCCAAATGTTGAAAGGACCAACGCCCATGAAAACTACGATTTTCCTCTTTCACCCCGATTTTGCTCACTCCCGAATCAACGCAGCCTTGGTAAACCAGGCACCGGTTGAAGTCCGAAAACTGTACCAGCTATACCCCACCGAAACAATTGACATCACTGCCGAACAAGCAGCCTTAAGCGCGGCTGAACGAATCGTATGGCAGTTTCCACTTTATTGGTATAGTGGCCCCAGCCTAATGAAAAAGTGGCTTGACCAAGTTCTGACTGCCGGTTGGGCTTACGATGGCGGTACCGCCTTGCAAGGTAAGGAACTCTTGCTTACCACCACGATGGGCGGTAAATTGGCCGACTATCAACCCACGGGGGCGCAAGGGCACACGGTCGCCGAATTCTTGCTACCCCTGACCGTCACCGGTGAATACGTGGGCATGAAGCTCTTACCACCGTTTATCGTTGACAATACCGTGGACATTACTGATTCTCAATTAGCGGCCGCGGCTCAACGATACCATCAGTTACTTCTGACCCCGTAAAAAACGCGCCCCTGGATCAAACTGGAAGCCAGGGGCGCATTTGAGTTATTAACTTTACACAGGCGAAGCCAGACGGTAGGCCAATTATGCTACAATTAACATAAATGTTTACAACAAGGTAGATAAAACATGCACAACTTAATTTTTCTCAACGACTTCAACGCACCCGACCTCGCGCCCTACGTCAAGTTCAACGAAGCCCAACTTTTTCATGCCCGCGAACCCCAACCAGGGCTCTTCATCGCCGAAAGTCCCAAAGTGATCGAACGAGCTTTGCGTGCCGGCTATCGTCCGGCATCACTGCTAGTCGAAGAAAAGGTCTTGAGTCGGGATTTAGCTGAATTAGACCGGGAAATGGCCGCTAACCAAACGACGGGGTTAGCCCAAACGCCCATTTACGTTGCCAAACGTGAACTGCTACAACAGCTGTCAGGCTACAACCTCCTGCGCGGAGCCTTAGCGGCCATGCACCGAATCACGCGGCCACCCCTCACGACTTTCTTAGCCGCTCTTCCTGCGCAATACCCCCGCATTGCCATTTTAGAAAGCGTGGTTAACCCCGCCAACATCGGCGCCATTTTCCGCTCGGCGGCCGCACTAGGCATTGATGGGATCATTGTCACCAGTGATTCGGCGGATCCCTTCTACCGGCGGGCCTCCCGGGTGGCAATGGGGACGGTCTTTCAAATCCCGTGGACTTACGTAGACGCCCAGACTTGGTACACCACCGGAATTGAATTGCTGCACCAGGCCGGTTTTCAAACGGCGGCCATGGCCCTGCGTCACAATACCATTAAAATTGACGATCCACAGTTACACCAAGTCGAAAAATTAGCCATTATCCTCGGTTCAGAGGGGCCGGGCCTACAGGAAACCACGATCGATCACAGTGACTTTACAATTAAGATTCCGATGACGGCAGGGGTCGATTCCCTGAACGTCGCCGCGGCCTCAGCACTGGCCTTTTGGGAATTGGGCCAGCGACGCTAATCAGTTGCTCAGACTTACCGCCCTCAACGAGGCTAGTTGGGGCGGCTTTTTTTGTACCGGCCAAGGCCCTCCAGTAGCTCAAAGCGGTTAAACTTAGGGCCACTCCGTTACTGTCCCTGTGGTGGCTGGCGAGCACAGTTTTGGTCAAGCCAGTTAACAATATCTTGCTTGACTACCATGGCATTCGCTTCAAACAGAATCTCATGCCGTATGTTCTGATAGCGTTTGAAAGTGAGGTCGTGATAGCCAGCGTTTTGCAATACATGCGCGGTCTGCTTTACCTGGGCCATATTTCCTGCGCAAGGATCATCCGCCCCATTCAGAAATAAGATGGGCACCGGATGTGAACTAGTAAAATGACGTAACTTGCCTAATTCGCGCATGCCCTCATATAGATCGTGATAACCCTGGCTAGTAAACGGGTGACCACACGCCGCATCATGAATATACGCTTGCACATTCAAACGATTATAACTTAACCAGTCAACATCAGTGAGGGGATGGCTAATCTTTCGGTTAAATCCGCCAATTGTTAGCTTGGTCAAAAGGGGGCTGATGTGCCGAGGACCTTTCCATTGAATCACTATCTTGCTAAGCAATTTACCGCCCCGCCATAATGGATTGTAGTACGGGACGCCGGTCAAGATCATCCCGTCAAAGTCATGATAGTGCTGCAAGTAACTACGAATAACAATCGTCCCCATCGAATGACCAAACAACATCACCCGCTGCCCGGGAAACCGCACATGGGCCTGCTGAACATACTGGTGAAGTTGGTGCACCAGATTCTGCCAACCACTTTGGCCGAAGTAGCCCCGTTCGGCGGCGGGTAATTCTTTCCCATGTCCCAACAGATCATAGCGAAGCGTACTATAACCACAGCCATTCAAATATTTACAAAAGTCCGCATAGCGCTCACTATACTCCTGCATCCCGTGAACCAGGATCACAACCGCCTTGGCCTGTGGTGCTTCTGAAATCAAACCAATTCACCTTCCCGCGTTATCATTGTCACCGCTTTCACAATTGGGTAATTCTTATCTTAACAATTTGCAATTCAAAAAGCAAAATCACCATTGATCAACGCTCTAGCGAGTGCACGTTTAAAGATGGTGAAGGTGTGCGCCAATCCAAGGAAAGGAGAGCAATTGCGATGAATCAAAAAAAGTTGGACATCGATATTGGGATTATTGCTGATGACAGGAGTACAATTTGGCGTAGCGGGGCTAGAAAGTACTATTGTTTGTATGCTTCGAAAAGAGAAATTTAAATCTTTTGGCTTAACGCGAAAAAACATTGTTAAAGCAATTATCGAAACAATTGGATGCTTTCTTCCGTATATATGCTATGTATTTGCATCCGGTCAATTTGACGGCTTCCATCCTTTCCACATTGCCATCACGGATGAAGTAATTGCAAGTGGGATTACTGCCCCAATTTCGTCTTGAAACTTACAAGGAATTGATAGCCTCAATAAAGGAGTCCTTCAACTTTTACAACCACAAGCGATCTCAAACGCAATTAGGCAGCCGTGCACCCGCCGAATATCGAGCACTGGCTGCCTAAGCGTTTACATAATTCAATTTTTCCCCTTGACCGGGACCAGACCAATTCATCCCTGGCTTATTGAAGCGGAGGGATTCTCGCCCATTTACGATAAATTATTTTTTCGTATTCCCACCAACCACAGGCTCCAATATCACTAATTTCTCGTATGAAAAGATTCCCTTAATAAATTTGGACACCAGTAGGGCGATAAAAATATATATTAGCGAATAAACCTCACCTTATCTATAAATTACCTATTTTAAGCACGCTAGTTAATCGTCCTCATCGTCGCGGTAATGTAAATCGTCGAATTTGGTGTTCTTATTTTGCTGCGCTTGACTTGGGGTTTGGTAATAGATGCTATCAGTCCATGGTCTAGCACCACTGGCCGCAACTAATACTTTGACTTGCTGGCCATCAATGGTTTCAGTGTGGACTGCGTAATCGACACCAGCACCTGCACTCTGACACCAACCTTCCATGTGAAGCCAGTGTATTCCATCATGATCAAAGAAGTCGGTTCGCCTCCAGTTCTGGGTGGCATCCTGAATCGCCTGATTGGTCATATTACCTTCATCATACATAAATGAGCTATCTTGTTTATAAAGATGGATAACGTCATTAGTAGTATTATCACCGCCATGATATTGCATCGTGTTCTTACCAAAAGTAATGGAAGGAGCATCAGAGGTGTAATCATCAACGGAGTACCAAGTCCCCTGCATCTCATCTGGGACGTTCACTGGACCCTGATTACCATATTTACCAGAAGTATCAGATGCGGAATGACTGTCTGGAGAACTAGTGGCACCGTTACCACGCTTATCATTGACTTGGGCGTTTTGTGCTAGCTGATTAACGAAATCAGCCTGTCCCTGATTATTAACGTCTTTAACCATGTCTGCTCGGCTAACGGTAGTGAGCTTTTTACCACTCTTGCTAGCACTGGCTCCTTGGTAGATATTAACACTATTGCCCTGAATAGTATAAACCAAGTTAGATGACTTACCACTCGCCTTAACGTTGTAAGCAACCCCTTGCCCATCATCCGCTAATTTATAGTTGGATGCGGGATAAAGATCCACCTGAAGACCGTTCTTTTTAGCATCCTTGGCAGTTTGATACCATTGCTGACCATACTTATTGCCAGCATAGGTGGTAACCAGGCTAACCATCTGTTGCGGTGTTAAGTTATCTGCACTAATTTTGGTACTCGACTTGCTAGTCAGTAGGCTTGAGGAATTGCTACTATGATTCGATGAGCTTTGTTGACTACATCCTGCTAACATCAATGCTAACCCTGCAGCAGTTAAC
>HHCFD02800__coassemble_1079_pt1 | contig 9732 bp, 9 predicted proteins | sample HHCFD02800__metabat2_high_PE_037 | metagenome-assembled genome bin HHCFD02800
GGTTCTTTACGAACCGGAAGATTCCGGAGTGGTTTAATGAATGGATGAAGTACGTCCCAGTCAGCTTGTTTACGGCGCTGGTGGTCAAGGCCCTCTTTTTAGACGGTAAGTACCAGTACTTCTTTGATCAGGTCAATGCCTTCGGGACTAATGTGACGGTCTTTGGGCATGCCAGCTATTTGATTGCCGCAGTTTTAGTAGCGATTGTGGCGTACTTTACCCGTTCGATGCTATCATCAGTGGTGGTCGGGTTAGTTGCGGTTTGGTTGTTGACATTTGTGCTTTAAGCTCGGACTAGAGTTAATAATTTTAAGACGCTTCACGGGAGTTGCCGGAGAACTTGGTTTTCTTGCAGCTCCCGTTTTATTTGGTTGCAAGGAGTAGGGGGCGAAGACATTACTGATGCGCATATTGATGGTTTTGCGCGGTTCTATGATCAAAATACCATTGTGACGGTTCCGCGGGATGATTTTGCGGATCTATACGAAAAGATCAAGATGAGTGATTACAAGCAATTAACGACGGCGACGAATGCGGCGGGACAGCGGTACCAAATTAAGGAATTGCCGCTGACGGCCAAAAATGTGAAGGGCCTTGATTATCGCGGTTCATACGTAAATTACTACGTTGGCAATCAAGTGGTCCTCTTGCCGGTATATGGGGATAAAAATGACCAAGTTGCTGAAGAGCGGGTGGCAGCATGGTATCCAGACCAGAAAGTGGTGCCAATCAATGTCACTAAGCTTTATAAAAATGGGGGGATGATCCATTGTGTCACCCAACAACAACCCCAGGAGTAAGCAGGCTAAGGGGGCAACCGTGAGAACGGTTCGCCAAGTAAAATGAGTAAAAGGAAAATGGCATCCAAACAAGCTGCAAACTTGTTTGGATGCCATTTATAGTTTGGCACGTAAATACCGTGCTAGGGGTGAGCAATTAAGCTTGTGGCCGCCGAACCCACAGCGTTAAACTTAGCAAACTCAGTACTACCAGCCAGCCGCTTAGTTCGATAAACCAACCAGCTTGATTACCCGTTTGAGGCAGCTGGTGCGAAACTTTTAACGCGGTTTGCGCGGAACGATTAACCGGCTGGGGTAACGGCCGGTCGTTTTGGAAAGCAGCCGCTGCATCGGTATCCGGGCAGGTTAGCTGGTTTGAGGTCAGAACGGCTTGCTGGGTAGGGGTATCACTCTGATTAGGAGTAATTGGTTCAGTGATGGTCGGGTCCCCCGGGGTGATTGGTTGAGTCGTGGCCACCCCTTGATTTGGCACAGTTGGCTCAGTGGTGGTCGGGTCCCCTGGGGTGGTTGGCTGAGTCGTGGTTGCTCCTTGATCAGGGTCAGTTGGCTCAGCGGTGGTCGGGTCCCCTGGGGTGGTTGGCTGAATCGTGGTTGTCCCTTGATCAGGGTCAGTTGGCTCAGCGGTGGTTGGTTCCTCTGGGTTAGTTGGCTGAGTCGTGGTCGCCCCTTGATCAGGGGTAGTTGGCTCAGTAGTGGTTGGTTCAGCAGTGCCAGGCTGATCAATCGTTGGGACTTGTGCTTGCTTTGCTAACCATTGGTCGCGAAGTTGGAATTGTCCAGCCGTTTCAAATAATTTCCCTACTGCTAACAAGGTTTGATCGCTTCCCCGGGTCCCTTGGAATTGGATCCCCAACGGTAAATTACTTGCGCTCACGTAAGTGGGGAGACTAATGGCAGGTTCGCCGGTTAGGTTGGCTAATTGCGTGAACGGGGTTTTGGCGAGCCCGTGGAGCCAAGCATCATAAATTAGTTGCATTTGGTCGGGGAAAGCGAGGGTATCGATGGTTTTTAACTTGGCGACATCCGCAGGAAGAAAGGCAGGATCGGTATTTTTGGGGGCCACCGTTGCAGTTGTTGGTGTTAGATATAGGGGATAGGCTTGGTGAAAGGCCGTCATCTGTTGTTGGACTAAGGATAATTCATTTTGCCACGTTGCGCGAATCGTTTGCGGCGCTTTGCGACTGGCTTGGTAGAGCGCATAAGTCATCGGACTGATAACACCATTATCTACGTCCGCGGCCGTTAAGTTTCGGTGCAAGAATTGTTTTGCCAAATAGTTGGCAATGGATCCATTGGATAAGGCACCGAGGAAGTAAGTTTGCATCAGTTTAACCCCATCAACGGGCGCAGTTTTTTCTTCGACGGTGAAGCCTTGGTGCCTCAAAAAGGCCACCGCGTGTAAGACCGCCGCTTGGGCCTCGAGACTAACTGGGGTCCCGACTGGTGAAGTTAGGGAGTACGCCACTTTAAGTGCCTTTAAGTTGGTCGGAACTGCTTGGAGGAGCGTTTGTTTGGCAGGATTGGTTAATCCCGCGAGGAGGGCCGCGGTGTCTTGAATGCTGCGGGTTTCCACAAAGTTAACGACTGATGGGCTAGTGGAGTCACCCAAAATGAGGCCTTGGGTGGGTTTTAAACCAATCACGCCGGACCACGAGGCAGGAATCCGTAACGAGCCCCCGGCATCATTGCCAGTTGCTACGGGGACCCACCCCGCCGCAACGGCTGCAGCAGAGCCGCCCGATGAACCACCGGGGTTGCGAGTAGCATCCCACGGGTTGCCAGCTGCTCCATTTAAAAGGGAGGAGGTAACGTTGATCAAGCCTAATTCAGGAAAATTAGTTTCACCAAGGATCACAAAGCCCATTTTTTGCAATTGTTGAACGAAATTTTTGGTGTAGCCATATTTATTAGCTGCTTCAAAGGTTAAACCATTCGTGGCCGGGTAGCCTTTGTAGGCTTGGCCCAAGCCTTTTAAGAGCAAGGGCACGCCATAGAAGGGGGCAGTTTGGGCTTGGTTTTGTTGTAAGGTCGCTATCTGCTCGGCAGCGTTGGTTGGATCCGTATAAATGACATCATTTAACGCCGGATTTTCGCGGTTGATTTGTTGGTAGACCGTCTGGATCAAGCTGTTGGGATCAAGTTGACCGCTTTTAATCAGCGCGGCAATTTCGGTGGCATCTTTGCCTTGGACTACCGCTTTAATGGCGGCCGGGTTAGTTAGAGGGGTGGTGGGCACCGAGGTTGCCGAACTTGTTGCCGTAGAGGTTGGCTGCTTAGCGGCATGGGTGCTTAGGCCGGTCGGTTGCGTTTCAGTAGTCGACTCGGCGGGGCTAGGATTCGAATTAGTAGCAACTTGATTCGGGGCCGCGGTCGGCTGCGAGCTAGTAGGTTGACTAACTTGCGCTACCGGTGGTTCCCCAGCGGTGGTGGCAGCTTGGGCGACGCCCGGGGTGGCGAGGGTCGCAGTTAATAAAATTGCGGTTAAAACTTCCGCGGATAAACGACGAATGGAATGTTTGTGCATAATATCTCGCTCCTAATAGTCATCTTGGTTTAATTATACTATTTTAGGAAGCGTTTTCAATCAGGTGATCAGATTTTTTAAGTGATGCCTTACACAAAAAAACGTTAAATCTGGTTAAGAGTTTAATCTAGTCAATCGAAAACCGTTTAATAATTGCTTAGTAAGATTTGCAAACTAAGTTAACAATTCACAAAGCCACGAAAAAAGCTTCCCCTAATCAGGGGAGCCACCATAATTAGCTTAGGCTTGGCGGTTATGTTTTGCCAAAATGGCCTTCAGGTTACGAGTGATGTTTTGCGTAAAGGTTAAGGCCCGGACAACGTGGTTCGGATCAATATGGTTGGTCATCGCCTTTAGGACTCGTTTTGGCTCGCGGGCGGCAAAGATAAAGCTGCCATTCCGTTTGGTTTGGATCTTGAACCGGGGAATCCATTTTCCACCAAAGAGCAAGGAGGCAACGACTAAGTCAATCTCATCCCAAGGGATTTGGACGAAATTTTGGACATTTCGGTCTTCGTAAAATTCAAACCCTTCATCGCCAATCATAATGTGGCCATAGGCGCTAAAGGTGGTAAAGTAGGTGCCCTTGGCGACGAGCTCCGCGGTTTTGTTTAGTGATTCAACCATCCTGATCTTCCTCTCTTATCTTTCAAGTATGTACGAACGCCAGCACTTCAAGCGAAGTACTGGCGTTGGGATTTCAGCTAAATGAAGTTAGCCTAATAAGCCAATTACCCGACCAATAATTCCGACCACGAACAGGCCTAAGATAATCACGATTGGGGAAACCTTCTTCTTCAGTAACCACATGCAGAAGAGGGTCAGTAATAAGGCCGCTAAACCGGGAATCAAGGAGTCAAGGTTGTCTTGGAGGGTTGTGACCTTGTATTCACTTAATGAGAGGCCTTTGCCCATATTCCATTGTTCCAAGACGGTCTTGATGGCAGTTGGATTGTTGGGCAATTTATCCCAATCAATGTAGGCGCCAGAAGATTGCTTAACCCGAGAAACAACGGGGGTAAACTTAATGGTAACCCACCGTTCAATCAACGTCCCTAAGACAAACATCCCCATCATTGCGGCGCCCCGGGTTACCTTTTGCAATAGGCCCCCGGAAACGTCATCTGTGATCTTAGTCCCCGTACGGTAACCAAATTCTTGGGTGTACCACATGAAAGCAATTCGTAAGATATTCCATAAGACGAAGAAGAGGATCGGTCCGAGAATGTTCCCAGAAATGGCGAGGGAAGCCCCCAAGCCCGCGATGATCGGTCGAGCTGTGAACCAGAAGACCGGGTCACCGACCCCGGCCAAGGGTCCCATCATCCCAACTTTAACCCCGGACATGGTAGCCGCCTCGATGGGCGTTCCATTGGCATTATCTTCTTCCAGGGCTAAGCTGACCCCAATAATTGGCGAAGCAATGTATGGGTGGGTGTTAAAGAATTCGAGGTGCCGTTTCAAAGCAGCCGCACGATCTTCCTTGGTCGTGTATAACTTTTTGATGGCAGGAATTAACGCGAAGGCGTACCCCCCGTTTTGCATCCGTTCGTAGTTCCAAGAACCTTGGAGGAATGTTGAACGCCAGCAGACACTCCAACGGTCCCGCTTTGTTAACGTAATTTTCTTTTCAGCCATTAGTCATTGCCTCCAAATTCTAGTAATCATTTAAGATGTCACCGAGGGGATCACCACTGCCGCCGTTACCGCCATTCCCACCGTTGCCGGCTTTGTTTTCCAGATCGAGGTAAATCAGCGTAAAGGCGAGGCCCAAGGCCCCGATGGCAATCAGCGTCAATTGGGTAACAGCGGCGAGGACAAACCCGATGGCAAAGAATGGCCAAACTTCCCGGTTGGCGATCATGTTGATAACCATGGCGTAACCAACGGCCACAACCATCCCACCACCGATGGTCATCCCTTCGTTTAACCAAGCTGGCATCGCGCTTAAAGCGGCCCGCACTTGGTCAGCTGGAATGATTAACAGCGCAATGGCTGGCAAAGCAATCCGCAGCCCTTGCAAGCAGATGGCAACGATTTGCCACATGTCAATGGCCCGCAGGTTCCCTTTGGCAGCTTCCTTATCCATGATGTGAATAATTGCAACTGAGATCGTCCGAACAATCATGGTTAAGAATAATCCCGCCACGGCCAGGGGAATGGCAATCGCCGTCGCCGTCCCCATGCTCTTGGTAGCGGCCCCACTTTGAACAAAAATAATTGCCGAAGCGACGGAAGCCAAGGCGGCGTCGGGTGCCACGGCGGCTCCAATGTTAGCCCATCCTAAGGCAATCATTTGTAGCGAACCACCGAGAATGACACAAGGAATCAGGTGGCCGGTAACTAAACCGATCAGCGTACATGCAACCAGGGGTTGGTGGAATTGAAATTCATCCAAAATCCCTTCCATCCCGGCTAAGAACGCTACAATCACAACTAAAATCATTGAAATCGCAGACATAATAATCTCCTTTAGTTCTTTTGCTGGTCAATCAGCGTTTGCGCCTTCTTCAACAGTTCATCCATGTTTTCTTTCCCACTGGATGGGACCTTTTGGACGTTGAAAGTGACGCCTAATTGCTTCAGTTCCTTGAACGTATCGACGTCGTTTTGGTCCATGGCCAAGACTTGGTTGACGTTGACCTTCCCGTCACTATAAGCCATCGAACCAACGTTGAGTTCCTTGATGTCGACCCCACCCTTGATGGCAGCGAGGGCATCTTGCGGCGTTTCAAACAGCAACATGGCCTTGGTATTTCCAAAGCGGGGATCCTTGGCCACTTCGATCATCTTCTTGATCGGCACCGTGTTGGCGTGCACCCCGGACGGGGCGGCCTGGGCGATCATGTTCTTGCGCAACTTGTCCTTGGCCACATTGTCAGAAACCACGATGATGCGGTTGGGATTAGTGGCCTTGGTCCACCCGGTGGCAACTTGCCCGTGCAAGAGTCGGGTGTCGATCCGAGCTAAGACGTACTTGATCTTACCGTCGCCGATGACCGTGCCTTCAGGAATCGCCCCTTGCGGAGCCGCTGGTTGGGCGGCTGCTTGGGGGGTCGCTTCTTCTTGCGGCATCAATTCTTCTGGTAAGGTCTTGATCCCTTCTTTAGCCGTTTCGACGATGTGGGTCGCAATTTCCCGGGCCGTGTTCATGGAGAAACGGGAAGCATAGGCTTCGATGACCATTGGCAAGTTCATCCCAGAAACAATCACCCAGGAGTCCTTGTGTTGGTCAAAGAGGTCGCTGGCTTGGTTGAACGGCGTCCCGCCCCACAGGTCAACTAAGAATAAGACCTGGTCCTGATCTTCTAAGGTACTGACGGCATCTTCCATCTTCTTGTGAATGTCTTCAGGCCCTTCATCAGGCTTTAAGATAACGTGTGCCACATTGGGTTGTTCGCCAAAGATCATTTCCCCGGACTGGAAAATCCCATCGGCGAAGGCCCCATGACTGGCTAAAACAATTCCTACCATGTTGTCCTCCTTAATGAGAATGGATAGCGTATCCTTTTCGTGATGGAAGCGAATACATTAGGTAGTATACCATATTTGTTAAACGATGGACTGGAATTTGGATAAAAAGCCGCAAAACAAGGGAATTAATGCAGGGAAATTAAAAAAATCATCGGCAAATGGTCAGCTTTTGAATTTTTGAAAACGAAAAAAATCTCGCTAAACCAAATTTTAGTTCGCTGGTTTAGCGAGATGCAATGCGACGGCGTTATTCCGCCAGGTATACCTGTTCGTCAATCAAGTCAAAGCTCTTTAGACCGGCATTTACCGGTGCTAGGGCGGCAGGTTGACTTAATTGGGCCAGGTGCCAAAATTTCGGCGAATTGGTGGCGCCGTTGCGTTCACCGATGACTAAAAGGCGAACATCCGGGAAGCGTTTTCGCAACAATTCCAGCACTTGATAATCGTTTTCATCTTTATCCGGGGCCCAGGACATGAGGACGTAGTCGACCTGGTCCCCATATTTTTCGATGGCGGCCAGGGCATCAAGGGCTTCAATGGTCGTGACCGGGTGCTTGCCGGTTTCGTTTTCCTTAACCCAGGCTTGGCTGTCCGTAGTGAAAATCGTTTGCAGGGGATTGTGATCCCGCAAACCTTTGGACAGGTAGCCGTTGCCGGCCATGATTTCTAACACCGGCGCCCCCGCTAAATAGTCACTGAGGGCACTGATAAACGAAGTGTTGGTGTAAGACCACATCCCGTACGTCGTCTCTAAGTAATCGCGAAAGTTGCGTAAGAGTTGGTCTAACTTGGGTAAAGCATTGGAATATTGTTCCCACAAGCGGTCGCCTTGCCGATCCCCCCGTGGGTATTGGGCGTTGACGGCGGCAAAAATTTGATCTTGAATATCATCAGGCAGCAGCAATTTGGGGAGGGCCTGGGGGATCAACCCGCGCTTTAAGAGCCGGTCAGCTTCTAAAACATTATTCACCAAATACTTAATGGCCGGGAATGAATCAAACAGTTCCCCATACTGGGTCAGTTGCGCGATATAAGGCGCTGGGCGGTGCTTTTTAACGTGTTGTTTTAGCTTTTTGAGTTGTTTTTTCTTCATAACTTACTTAAATTTGAGGTTCAATTCTTCTTGTTGACTTTGGGTGGGTTCACTTTCCCGCCGGTTGTCTTTACCTTTGAGGTAGCCGTCAATCAATTGGAAAATTTCGTAGCGATCTTCACTAGACAAAATCGTATTGTTAAACCGTAAGTCGCGACTGGAAAAGAAAAGTTTCGCCAGATCATAATCGTTCCGGTCTGATTTCCCGGTCAAGTAGTCGAGACTGACGTCAAAAAACTCGGCCAACTTGCGGGCTTCCACATACGACGGGGTCCGAATGCCCCGTTCCCAATTGCCGATTTGCGAGGCCGTGTTGGGTTTTTCATTCGGCCCTAAGTTTTGATTTAATTCCGTGGCCAGCGCCTTCAGGGTAATCTTTTGCCCGCGGCGCAAGGCCCGTAGTCGTTCTGGGAACATCATCCTCACATCCTTTACCAATTTATTTTAACATTTTTCACCACGGAGCGTGGCAAATCGCGTCGATTTCCCAAATGTGGTAAACTAACTAAGATTTTGAGAGAAAAGAGTGTAATTGTTTATGAATAAGACAGATAAAAAGAAACGTTCGTGGTGGCGCTGGGGGCTGGCGCTAGTGGTAATGCTGCTCGTAGCCTGGGGGGCAGCGGGCGCCTATTTTTTCCACGTGGCGATGGTGCCGAGCCATAAATCCTTTGTCAGCAGCCCCACGACGGTTATCAAAAAGAGTGATCCGCTCTACCAACAAAAGCGCTGGTTTCAGCAGGCGGCCAAGCAAAAGTGGACGATGACGGCGGCTGACGGCAAAACCCGCTTGGTGGCAGCTTACCTCCCGGCGGCGCAGCCAACGACGAAAAGTGTGATTATCTTACATGGCTTTATGCAAAATAAGGAAAGCATGGGAGCCTACGCGGCGCTGTTTCACCAGTTAGGCTACAACGTTTTGCTACCGGACGCACGGGCGCACGGGCAAAGCCAGGGCCACTACATTGGTTACGGTTGGCCGGAACGCTACGACGTCCGCAAGTGGGCCAAGCGACTGATTCATGACCGTGGCCCGAAGAGCCAAATTGTGATTTTTGGGGTCAGCATGGGTGGAGCCACGACGATGATGACCAGTGGGTTGCGACTGCCAGCCCAAGTCAAGGCGCTAGTCGCGGACTGCGGCTACAGCAGCTTGCAAGCGGAATTGGATTATCAAGCGGGTCATTTGTATCACTTGCCAATGGTGGTTCGAATCCCAGTTGAAGGGGCCTTGAGTGTGATCAACCGGGTGGCCAATGGCTTCTTTACCCAAAGCGCCTCCAGCACGCGGGCCCTTCATCACAATCACCGGCCCTTACTATTGATCCACGGGGCCGCTGACGATTTTGTGCCGACCAAGATGGTGTGGCAAAATTACCGGGCCACCCAGGGACCCAAACAAATTTGGGTCGTCCCGCACGCTGGCCATGCCAAAGCCTATGCGACGAGCCCGGCAGTTTACCGGGCCCACTTGCAGGCCTTCTTAGCTCGTTACGTAAAATAATTTCCCGGGAAATAAGGAACTTAAAACGGGACGCTCCTGCCAGGTTGGCGGAGCGTCCCGTTTGTTTAGTTGGATTGCATGTAGACTAATTCATCAATTGAAATGTGTTCGTTGAGGGCTTTGGCCAGATCGGCGTTAATGTCACCAGCGGCGAGGGCTTGTTGAATGAAACTGTGTTCATCCTGGAAGGCGCTGACGAAGAGTCGGTGCATTACCTCTTGGTTCAAGCGCTGTTGGCGACTGAGGGCCCGAATCCGGTTGAGGTAAAGCCGGCGGACCAGCGCCACTTCATTGACATTCGTTGACGTTTGAACCTGGTTTAAGTGGTTGTTGACCG
>HHCFD02800__coassemble_1412_pt1 | contig 7601 bp, 7 predicted proteins | sample HHCFD02800__metabat2_high_PE_037 | metagenome-assembled genome bin HHCFD02800
CTAAAACCGCCGTCTTCCAATTCTCGGAAGGCGGCGGTTCGCGGTTTCAAAAGCTTTTTCACTATCCCGATGCCCAACTAGCATACCGATGCTTTTCGTCCATATGGGGCAAGCACTGATAGACATGAAAGGTTTCTAGGCACATGTATCGATAAGTGTCATCTCTGATCCCCTCGACTTTGGGATCTCGCAAAACTTGGTAGCGCGGTTTTAATTTATACCCTAAGGGAGCTGCCCTTAAATGCTTGGGGCGGGGATCCGAAGTTGGCCACGAAAAATCAATCACTGCGACACCCCAATCTTCAAAATCCCTTTCAGGATACGGCGAAAGGGGAGCCCAGTAAAATTTGTACTTGGTCCCAATCTTTTTGATTAGATAATATTTTCCATTCATCTCAGCCCACCTTGCTTCACAAGTATCTGAGGTTAACCCCTAGCCGCCCTTTTCGCTCCCAAACCAGCGCAAAGGGCGGCTTTGTTCATTTACACTTCTTCATACAAGTCCCCCAACGGTTGGCGAACCTTCGGCTTGATCGGTTGGGCCCGGTAGCCGAAGCTGACCATCACCGCGATCTGCCAGTGGGCCGGATCGATAATTTGCTGGTCAGCCAGGAATTGGTTCATCTGGGCGTAATTAAAGCCCTCGATCGGGCAGGAATCAATCCCCAGTTCGGTCGCTGCGAACATCATGTTGGCCATGGCAATGTAGGCCTGGCGGCAAGCCCACTCAAAGCGGTCGTGAGCATCTTTCAAGGCCAAGTCACGCTCCTGGAAAACCTTAAAGTGCTGCGACTGCGGGCTGGTCGGCGAATAGACCTTGTGCTTGACGTCTTCCACCAAGTGCTGGATGTAGGGCGCATCATAGGTCACGTCGGTCCGGGCCAGGATCAATAAAATTTTATCGGCGCCGGCCAGGCTGTTGAGTGCTCCCCAGGCAAAGGGCTTGATCGCTTCTTTGAGCTGGGGATCCTTGAGCAAGACAAAGCGCCAGGGCTCGTAGCCAAAGGAACTCGGCGCCAGGCGGCCGACCTCTAAAATCGTTTGCCAATCCTGGGCCGGGATGTGGCGGGTCGGGTCAAACTGTTTGGTTGCAAAGCGGGTATTCGCGATTTGTAACACGTGGGCACGTTGCGTTTCATTTGCCATTTGGATCACCTCATTGATTATTCACGGGCTTGCAGGGCCGCCAGCATCGAAATTTTTTGGATCTTTTTTTGCATCACGATTGCCACCAGCGCGGTAATCACCAGCGGGATCGCCGCCGACAACAGGAAGTTGGTGACTCGCATTTGCGGGTCAAACATCGCATCGACCGGTGGCAGATTGGTAATAATAAAGCCGTGCAGCCAGCGCCCAAGCAAGAAGCCAACTAAAATCCCAACTACCGATAAAATAATCGTCTCGCGGTAGATGTACAGCGTCGCTTCGCCTTCATCATACCCCAACACTTTGAGCGTCGCCAGTTCGCGGCTCCGTTCTTCGACGTTGATGTTGGTCAGATTGTAAATCACCACCGCCGCCAAGACGGTCGCCAGGCCGATTAAAATCACCATCACCCGATCCATCGAGTTCAGCAGGTTATTAATCATCTGCTGGTTACTGCGGTTTTCATTTACCCCGGCCACGGCCCCGGTTGCCATCAGCTGGCGGGCCACGGGATTGACCTTCGTCCCGGCAGCCAGCTTCAGCAGCTGGGCGTTGGTCCGGTAGGGCTGACCAAAGTAGTGCTGGTACGTTGCCGGACTCATCACCATGAAGTGACCCATGTACATTTCGGTGATCGCGCCGACCTTCACCGACCGCCACTGGCCCTGGGCGTCCTGGAGGCGCAGGCGCTCGCCGACCTTGACCTGGGCGAGGGTCGCTAATTTTTCCGAGATGATCACGCCGGTACTTAAGTCCAGCCGCTTTTGACTGGTGCGCGCCCGGAGGGGCATGAAGTGGCGGAATTGCTGGGCGTTATGCGGAACCAGCAGGGCAACCGTCTGCGGGGCCGGATCGGCGGCAAAGCGCCGGGTCAACGTTTCATAATGAATCGCCGTGTGCTCAGCCACCGCCGGCTGGGCCAGAGCCGTGTGCAGGCGCTCAGCTGATGCGGAGGTGACGGTCGGTTTTTGGACCGCCAGCAAGTCATATTTGATCAGCTGGCTGTACTGGCGGTGCACAATCCCGCCCAGCGAATCGCGGATCCCAAAGCCCATCACCAACAGTCCGGTGCAGCCGGCCACCCCCAGGATCGTCATCAGCATCCGGCTCTTGTAGCGCCAGAGGTTGCGCAGGGTCGCCTTGTGCTTAAAGGCCAAGCGCCGCCACACGGGCGTCACGTGCTCCAGCCACAGCCGTGCTCCCCCCTTAGGGGTTGGTGGCAAGAGCAGCTGGGCCGGGATTTCCCGGGCGTCTTGGGCGAGGACCCAGCCGGCGGCCAAACCAGTCGCGCCCACGGCCAGCCCCCACGTGGTCAGCAACCAGCCCCAGGAAAAGCCCAGCTGCAGGCCGCTGATGGTCGAATTGGCCGCGTAAGCCGAAAAAATCAAGCGCGGCAGGAGCCAAAAACCCCCGGCCGCCCCGACCAGGGTGCCGCCCGTCGCCGCCAGGGTGCTGTAAAGCAAGAACTTCTTGGCGACGTCAAAATTCGAATAACCCAACGCCTTGAAAGTCCCGATCTTTTGCCGCTCTTCGGCCACGAAGCGGGCCATCGTCGTCAGCGCCACCAGAATCGCCACGGCAAACATAAAGACCGGAAAGACGTTGGCGACCAGGTCAATCCGTGCCGAATTCGACCGGTAGACGGCATAGCCCGGGTTGCTTTCCCGGGTTTGGACAGTGAGTTGCGACGGTGCGGCTTTCAACTGGGCCATTTGGCGCTGGGCCGTTTGCAAGGCGGCCGCCGCTACCGGGTTGGTGGCCGCCGCTTGCCGTAAGCCGGGCAGTTGGGCCGTCAATTGGGCCACCTGGGCTTGACTTTGGGTCGTCAGTTGGTGGCGCAAGGTCGTTTGCAAGTGGCGCTGCTTGGCGGCCACCGTCGCTTGGTAGCTGGTCGCGTAGGGATCTTGACCAGCCGTCGCCGTCAAAGTCAAGCGGGCCAGCTGGGGCTTTTCGGCCCGAAAGGCCGCCTTGGGCAGCACTGCCATCCCACGCAGCTGGCCGCTGCCGACGGTGGTATTGCCAATTTGGTTGCGATCCAAATACTCACTGGAGCGAATAAAGCCCACCACCTTGACCCGGTGAACCTTCAGACCTGGGGCGGCCGTCAAGGTCAGCCACTGGCCGCGGTGGTAATGCTTCGCCAGCAAGTACGACAGGGCAATTTCGTGACGGTGCTGCGGTAAGCGCCCGCTGACCAGCTGGGCTTTAGACAATTGCCCGCCCAGGCTCGTGATCCGAATGGCCGTCTGATCGCCTTTAATTACAGCATCGGCGGTATGGACAAATTCCACCCGCTTGACCCCGGCTTCCTGCCGCAAGGTCGCCTGCAGCGCCGGGGTTAACCCCGCCGGGCTGGTGACCGTCAGATCGGCCAAGTGGGTCTGGGCGTAAAAGTGGCGGGCGGTCTGGCGCATGTCCGGCCCGGTCATTTTCAACCCAACCAGGGTTAAGGACGCGACCGCCATTAACAAGAAGATGGCGATAAAACGACCCTTGGTGCGGCCAATCGCCTGCCAGGCTTCCCGCCAGAGAAGCTGCTTTTTCATCTCTGTCACCTACCATTCTAAGGTCGCAATGTCAGCCGGGTGGGCGTGGCGCTCGCTTTTTTGCAGGCGGCCGTCGTGAATGTGGAGGACCTGATCACCGATCGGCGCCAAGGCAGCATTGTGGGTCACGATCACGACCGTCGTCTGGTGTTGCCTGCTCATGTCCTGCAAAATCTGCAGGACCTGCTTGCCCGTCTGGTAATCCAAGGCCCCGGTCGGCTCATCGCACAAGAGGAGTTGGGGTTGCTTGACGAGCGCCCGGGCAATTGCGACCCGTTGTTGCTCCCCGCCAGACAGTTGGGCCGGGAATTTATCGACGTGGTCTGCCAACCCAACGGCCGCTAACGCCGTCGTCGCGTCCATCGCGTGGTCGACCAATTCAGCAGCCAGTTCGACGTTTTCCTTGGCGGTCAGGTTCGGGATCAAATTATAGAATTGAAAGACAAAGCCGACGACTTCCCGCCGGTAGGCCGTCAGTTGCTTGGGCGTGTACTGGGCGATATCGTGGCCGTTGATAATCACTGCCCCGCTGGTGTTGGTGTCCATCCCGCCGAGGATATTGAGCAAGGTCGACTTGCCGGCCCCGGAAGCCCCCAAGATGATCACCAACTCGCCAGTGTCAATGGTAAAGCTAATGTCGTGGTTGGCGTCGATTTGCGTCGTCCCGCTCTGGTAGGTCTTCGTATTGTGTTTGACTTCGATTAGTGGCATGTGCTGACCCCCTTTTCCTTTCATTGTGAACGCTTTCTAAATTGGTCGCAAGTAAAAAAGCGATCGTCAGTCGACAATCGCTTTGCATTCCCTTAATCTTTTGTTTCTGACTGGTGCAGCGTCAATTCCTTTTTCACCCGCTGGCGCAAGGTCGCCAAGTACCAGGCGTGCACGCAGGTAAAGGCCAAAAAAAGGCCTAAGCAAACCACAAACAGTACCCAGGCCTTGAGAATCAAGCAGGCGCCGGCGGCAAACATCGCCAAGTTGGCGACCGCCATCATGATAATTACCCCGTCGTATTTCATTATTTTCCCCTACTTTTGCAAAATTTGGGTCGTGGCAATTGCTAATTGCTGACTGTTGACATTGGCGTTGTCCTTGAGGAGTTCTGGCAAGATCTTCTTTAAGAAGTATTGCACACTGGTCAGTTCGCGGAAATCCATGATCGCTTCCAGACTTGATTTGTAAATATCCATGTAAACCGGCTCAGGATTCCCCTTTTGAATTTCCCCAAAGGATTCATACATCAAGTCAACCTTATCGGCCACCGAGAGAATCTTGCCTTCCAAGGTGTCATCCTTGCCCTCGGCAAAGCGACGCTCGTAGGCTGCCCGAAATTCCACCGGAATTTCGGTCTCAATAAAGTTTTCCGTTAAGGATTCATCAACCTTCGCCAACATCTTGCGCAGTTCCGGCGTTGCGTACTTAACCGGGGTCTTGATGTCGCCAATAAATTTTTCGGTGTAATCGTGGTTTAAGGCCTTTTCGTACAAAGAGCGCCAATCGACCTCGTGGCCGGCCTGTTCTTCAATGTCGCCTAGCATCTGGGCCGCTTGGGTCACCTTAAACGAATGGGCCGCCACGTTGTGTTCTTCAAACTTGAAATAACCCGGCGCCCGGTTGATCATTTCCAGATCACTCAAACTCTTTAGGTATTCATGCATTCCCATGGTCAATTTCCTCTCTTTTACCAAACGGGAGCAGGGTGTCAGTCACCCCGCTCCCGTACAGTTGATTAAATTAAAATTCGGCCAATGCGGCTTCAAATTCCGCCAATTTGGCAGTAGCGGCCGCTTCGGTTGGGGCCGATGTACCGATGTAGTATTTCAACTTCGGTTCCGTTCCGGATGGCCGGATCGCAATCCAAGTTTCATCATCTAAGACGTACCGTAAGACATTGGAAGTCGGCATCGTCAAGGCTTCGACCGTTCCGTCAGCCAGGGTCTTGGTGCCCTGGGCAAAGTCTTCTAAGGCCACGACTTGGTGCCCGGCAAAATCAGTTGGTGATTCTTCGCGGAACTTCTTCATCAAGGCCTTGATCTTCGCCGGGCCATCAACGCCAGCGTAGACGTTGGCAATCGTCTTTTCCTTGAAGTAGCCGTAGGTCTTAAACAATTCTTGCACCCCATCGTAGAGGGTCATGTTCCGGCTCCGGTAGTAGGCTGCCACTTCGGCCAAGAGGGTCAAGGCTTGGATGGCATCCTTGTCGCGGACAAATGGTTGAACCAGGTAGCCGTAGCTTTCTTCAAACCCAAACATGAAGGTGTGGTTGTGCTTGGTTTCGTACTGGTGAATTTGATCGGCAATCCACTTGAAACCGGTCAAGACGTTGATCATTTCGACCCCGTAGCTGGCCGCAATCTTAGTGGCAAAGTCGGTGGAGACAATCGACTTAACGGCCGCCGCGTTGGCTGGCAGGGTGCCGGCTTGCTTGTGGGCTTCCAGGATGTAGTGCAACATCAAGGAAGCAATTTGGTTCCCAGTCAGCAGTTGGTATTCACCATTGGGTTGACGGACCGCACAGCCCATCCGGTCGGCATCCGGGTCGGTAGCGATCAAGACGTCGGCATCAACCTGCTTCCCGAGGGCAATCGAGCGGGTGAAGGCTTCCGCAAATTCCGGGTTCGGATTCTTTAAGCCCGGGAAGTCCCCGTTGGGTTGGGCTTCCAAGGGTTCAATCACGAAGTTGAAGAAACCGGCTTGGCGCAGGGCCCGTTCCCCCAGCATCCGCCCGACCCCGCACAACGGGGTGAAGACAAACTTCATGTCGCGGCCGTATTCAGCAGCCAGTTCGCGGTTGATCGTGACCGCCTTGGCTTCTTCTAAGTAGGCAAAGTCGACGTCTTCGCCCATCACTTGTTCCAAACCGCTGTTAAGCATCGCTTGTTCGTCGGCTAATTCAATCCCAAAGACATCGTCGATTTGGCGAATGAAGGCCGTCATCTGATCGGATTCCTTCGGTGGCAATTGACCACCGTCTTCCCCGTAGATCTTGTAACCATTGTATTCCTTAGGGTTGTGGGAAGCCGTGATCATGATCCCGGCGTAAGCGTGGTTGTAGCGCACGGCAAAGGACAGTTCCGGCGTTGGCCGCACGTTGTCGTAGATAAAGACCGGAATCTGGTGCGCCCCTAAGACCCGGGCACAATCGTGGGCAAATTCGGCTGAGTGGTGGCGGGAATCATAGCCAATCGCCACCCCGCGCTGCTTGATTTCATCGCCCAAGGATTCCATCAAGGCCGCCAGCCCGGCCGTGGCTTGCCGGACCGTGTAGACGTTCATCCGGTTGGTCCCCGGGCCCATCAAGCCCCGCATCCCAGCCGTCCCAAAGGAGAGCGGTCCGTAAAAGGCGTCTTCTTTTTCTTCGTCCGTCATCGTGGTTAATTCCTGCTTTAAATCAGCAGCCAGGCGCGGTTCATCGGCCCACGCTTGGTAAGTTTCCTTCCAGCTCAAAGAAACATCTCCTCTTCATTGGTTAACTAATTTCTCACTTTCCATAGTATACCGCATGGGCGATGGTGAGAAAACACACAAATCAGGATTGGGCCAAAAAGTGCGCCACCCCGTCGGCTTGGTTGCTGGCCAGGATTTGCCCGGCGCAAGCGCGGACGGCCGGCTGGGCGTTGGCCACGGCCAAGGGGTGGCCGACGGCTTTTAAGAGCGGCAGGTCGTTTAAGTCGTCACCCACCCCGTACAGGTCCGCCTGGGCGACCCCCTGGGCCAAGAGGTAACGCGCGGCCTGGCTTTTATCGACCCCGGGGGCGGTAATCATCAAATAGCCATCCCCCGAATCAGCCAGGGTCAAGTCGGGCCAACGCGCGGCCAGCTGGGCCTGGAGGTGATTAAAGACCCAGCGGTCCGGCAAGATTAATAAAAAGGCCAGCACCGGCCCCGGCGGGAGTTGCGTCGCGTAAGTCA
>HHCFD02800__coassemble_1416_pt1 | contig 7588 bp, 7 predicted proteins | sample HHCFD02800__metabat2_high_PE_037 | metagenome-assembled genome bin HHCFD02800
AAGATTAATAAAAAGGCCAGCACCGGCCCCGGCGGGAGTTGCGTCGCGTAAGTCACCGTTACGCCAGTGTAGTCAATTTCAAGCTGGACCTGGGGCGTCAGCTCCGTCGCAAAAAAAGTGCTGGCGGTCAGCCACTGAATCGGCAAGCCCCACTGGGTGTGCACCAAATCAAATAGTTCCTGGGCGACTGGCGCTGCCAGCGGGGTCGTGGTCAGCGTCCGCACCTGCCCGCCGTTAACCTCAAAAACAATCGCCCCGTTCAACCCCACCTGGGGGCCGGTTAAGTCCAGGGCGTCAATCAAACTCACCATCTGAGCAGGCAAGCGGGCTGAGGCCAGCATTACTTGCCAAGCCGGCTGCTGGCGGATCACTTGGCGCGTGACTGCGCTAAGCTGGCCAGCTTCATTTAACAGGGTGTGATCTAAATCAGAAATCAAATACTTCATTGGTAAAAAAGCAGCTGCTCACCGCAACCGCCCCTCAATTACTTTTGTTCGTCTAAGTACTTAAAAACTTGTTGGCCGGCAATCGCCCCGTCGCCAACGGCCGTGGCCACTTGGCGCAAGAGGGTGTCGCGGACGTCGCCGACCGCAAAGATGCCCGGAATCTTGGTTGCCATCGTCGCGTCGGTTTCGACCCAGCCCTTGGCATTTAAGATCCCGAGGTCCTTAAACGGGGCCGTCATCGGATCGCTGCCGACGTAGATAAAGACCCCGTCGGCGGCCAGTTCACCGGTTTCCCCGGTCACGTTGTTAACGGTCTTGACTCCGGTGACCTTCATGTCATCGCCGACAATTTCGGTCACGCTGGTGTTAAAGATAAATTCCATCTTTGGGTTTTGCATTGCCTTATCTTGGACAATCGGTTGGGCCCGCAGTTGGTCGCGCCGCACCAGCACCGTTACCTTATCCGCCAGTTGGGTCAAGAAGGCTCCTTCTTCGACGGCCGAGTCCCCCCCGCCGACCACGATCAGGTGCTTGTTCTTAAAGAAGGCCCCGTCGCAGACCGCGCAGTAAGAAACCCCCCGGCCGGAGAATTCGGCTTCGCCTGGCACGCCGAGCTTGCGTTGGCTCGACCCGGTGGCAATCACGACTGCCTTGGCGGTAAAGACGTCGCCCATGTCGGTCGTGATCTGCTTAACCTCCCCGACGACTTCAACCTTTTCCACCGCGCCATAAGCGTAGTCCGCGCCGAATTGGGTCGCCCCTTCGTACATTTCCTTGGCCAGATCTGGGCCCATGATCGACTTAAAGCCGGTGTAGTTTTCGATTTCGGCGGTGTTATTTAAGTTCCCGCCGTAAATCCCGCGGTCAAGCATCAAGACGGACAGGTTGGCCCGGGACGCGTACATGGCTGCCGTCATGCCCCCGGGACCGGCCCCGATTACGATTACATCATAGTTTGTCTGCTTTGTTTCTGCCATCTTTTTTTGCTCCTTTTATCTGTGACACGATTTTAAGCTTATCATACTTGTTTTTGGACGTTCTGTCCATTCTCTTGCTTACTTTTTGTAAGGTTATTTTTAGTAAGCAGCAAACGGTAATGCTTTTGTAACCGGCGCACCGCCTTTTTTTCTGCTATACTCATTTTTGAAGAAATCGTTAAGAAAGGGGGAGTGAAGTGTGATTAAAAAGTGGTGGTTAACGGTCTTAACCAGCCTTGCCCTCAGCCTGGGAGCCTGGGGTGGCGGCCCGACGACTCACGCTGTTGAGCTGGAAACGTCCACCCCAACGTCGCTAACCGCCCCCGCAACGCCGGCCGTGAACGCAACGCCAGCTTCCCTTACCGCCAGTAATCCAACCGTGGTGCTACCCGTCATGGCAGCGCCCCCGGCTCCGGTAGCGCCCCCGCGCAGCCGAACTTCGCTGCTAATCAGCCCCGCTGCCCCGGCCCAGCTGACGACCGACACCCCGGCCGCCGACCAGCCAACGCCAGTGGCCGCAGTTCAACCGGTGAAATCAACCGCCGCACTAGCGCCAAGCTCTGCTAAGCCTAGTCCGCCGCCCGCTGTACTAAGTCCGGTCTCACCGGCCGCCTCCTCCACGGCGGGCGCGACCTTGGCCCCGCCGCTGACTAACCAGCGCAAAATCGCCCCCGCGTCACCCCAGCCTTTACTGGCGCGTGGCCACCACTCTCTCAAACCGAACCTTGCTAAGGAACCCGTGAGTGCCCCGGCGCTGACCCGGCAGTTACCCCTGAACAGTACCCCCGCAGCGCCGCCATACGACCAGCCCCTTTGGCAATGGGGCGTAATTGGCAGTCTCGTGATTTTAATCGGCCTCCTGGGGGGCCAAATTGCCCGGCGCCGTTATCCCAAAGCGCCGCCTTTCGAATAACCTACGCAAGCAAAAGAAAATGCGCGGCTGAGAAACCCTCTGTTTCCCAACCGCGCATTTATTTTAAGCAAAGTGCTTTTTGACCACGTCCGTGGCAATCGCCCCGTAGTGGGCTAAAAAGCCGGCGTATTCGTCATCATAGAGGTAATCCCGGTCGGCTTCCGGATCTTGGGAAGTCAAGATCTTCGGCCCGTCATCGGTGATCACCAGGGTGTGTTCGTATTGGCACGACAAGCCCCCATCGGCCGTCTTAGCCAGCCAACCACTCGGGTCGGACGTATCGGCTTTCCACGTCCCGGTGTTAATCATCGGTTCGACGGTAATCGTCATCCCCTTGCGCAAGCGCAAGCCGCGGCCGGCTTCCCCGTAGTGGGGCACCATCGGGTCTTCGTGCATCGTTGGGCCGATCCCGTGACCGACAAATTCACGCACGTCACCGTAGCCGTGTTCATCTTCCGTGTAGTGCTGGATTGCCGCCCCGATGTCACCAAGCCGATTGCCGACTTGGCACTGGTCGATCCCCAAGTAGAGGGCTTTTTTGGTAACGTCCATCAGCTGGGCCACTTCCGGGCTCGCTTGGCCGACCACGTAGGACCAGCAAGAATCGGAATAGGCCCCGTCGAGGTTGACGACCGTATCAACCTTGACCAGGTCGCCCTCCTTTAAGAGCAGCTTCTTGCGGGGGAAACCGTGGCAGATTTCGTCGTTAACACTGACACAGGTGGCGTACTTGTAGCCTTCAAAACCGATTTGGGCGGCAATCGCGCCAGCCTGCTTAAAGTACTTGCGGGCAAATTCTTCTAAGACCCAGCTGGAAATGCCCGGCTTGATGATTTGGCGCATCCCCAGGTGCATCCCGGCCAGGACCGCCCCAGATTTTTCCATCGCCCGAATTTCGCGCGGTGATTTTAAACTAATCATTCTAAATGCTTACTCCTTTGATTCCCGTTTTCAACCAACGGGGTAAAATAAAACTTCAATCTCCAGTATAGCACCAGAATAAAAAAAGAGAGTGTGATATACTTTTTTTGATTACGAATAAGAAAGAAACAGGTGAAGAACATGACAAAAGCAGTGGTAGTGTTTGCAACAATTACTGGCAACAACGAAGACGTTGCCGACCTGATCACCGACGCCCTGGAAAACCTCGGCGTTGACGTTGACGAAAAGGAAATTACGATGGCCGACGTCGCCGATTTTGAGGACGCCGACATCTGCGTGGTCTGCCCCTACACTTACGACGAAGGGGCCCTGCCAGAAGAAGGCTTGGACTTTTATGACGACCTAAAGGAAGCCGACTTAAGCGGCAAAATTTACGGGGTCGCCGGTTCGGGCGATACCTTCTACGCCGATGATTACTGCCGGGCCGTTGATGACTTCGGCGCCGCCTTTGAAAGCGCCGGGGCCACCAAGGGGGCCGAATACGTCCACATCGACCTCGCCCCGGAGGGTGACGACGTCGACACGCTGGACGCCTTTGCCGCCAGCCTGGCTGAAAAGGCGGCGGGCAAGTAATGGCCGCCCTGACTGCCCTGTGGCAGAAGTACAAAAGCATCATCGCCTACCTCTTTTGGGGCGTGGTGACGACAATCGTCAACCTCGCTTCCTACCAGTGGCTGAGTACTGGTTTGCACTGGCACTTTGAAGTGGCGACCGTGATTGCCTGGTTCTTATCCGTCTTGGTGGCTTACTTTACCAATAAAGTCTGGGTCTTTAACTCCCCATACACCACCTGGCGGGCCTTCTGGGACGAACTGGTGCAATTCTTCTTCTACCGCGGGTTGACCTTATTATTAGACATGGCGATTGTCTTTATCGGGGTCTCGTGGTTGGGCTTTACGTCCTCGTTGGGGCAATTTATTGTGAAGGTCATTGATAATGTCCTGGTAGTGATTGCCAACTACGTCTTCTCGAAGTGGTTGATCTTTAAAAGCAACGCCAAAATGATGAAAAAATAAGCTGAAAGGCGCCGGAAGCATCAAACTTGATGGTTCCGACGCCTTTTTAACGTCCCGGGCTTTAATTTAAGTAAGTCTTCAAAGCTAACGCAAAGTTGCCGACCGTCGCCGAGCCGTTGTGTTTAGCCAGCGGCATCACGATGTATTGGTCGAGGTCGCCGACTTCCACGTAATCATTTAACAAGTCCTTGAATTGGGCGCGGACCTTCTTCAAAAAGGCTTCACTGACCACCCCGCCACCAAAGATAATCTTGGCTGGCCGGAACATCAAGGTCGTATCCAAGGCCGCTTGGGCCACGTAGTACGCCATGATGTCCCAAACGGGATCAGTCAGCGGTACGTCCTTGCCCTTCTTGCCAGTCCGAGCTTCAAAGGTCGGCCCGGCGACCAACCCTTCCAAGCAGTCGCCGTGGAACGGACAGATCCCCTTAAAGTCCAGGTCAGCGGTGTGGCGCTTCAAACGGATGTGGCCCATTTCCGTGTGGCCAACCTCCCCGACAAACTTACCGTCAATCACGGCCCCGGCGCCGACCCCAGTCCCGATCGTGTAGTAAACCAGGGAATTGATCTTTTGGTTAAAGAGGGTTGAAAGGACATATTCCCCGTAGGCCGAACCATTCACGTCCGTCGTCCAGTAGATCGGTAAATCAAAGGCTTGCTTTAAGGTACCGACAAAATCGACGTTTGACCACCCCGGCTTGGGCGTATCGGTGATGTAGCCGTACTTAGGCGAATTGTGGCGGATTTCAATCGGCCCAAAGGACGCGACTGAGATTGCCTTTAAGTCTGGGAATTGCTTAAAGTAGTCAATCGTCTTTTGCAAGGTTTCTTCTGGGGTGGTGGTGGGGAATTGGGTCGTATCTTGGATCCGGTAATCTTCGTTGCCGACCGCGCAAACAAACTTGGTGCCCCCTGCTTCTACACTTCCGAGTAACATAATATTTCCTCCTTTAACTTGGGTCATGCTCACGGTTGGTCTGGTGTTGCAACCGCTTAACATAAACTGGGAAAAATTACCGCCTGGTCGCCCAGACGGTAACCATAGTGATTAAATTATTGGTTGTCAGCCATTTCTTGGCGTAACTTGGCCCCGACTTCTTCGTAGCCCGGCTTGCCCAACAGACCAAACATGTTGGTCTTGTAGGCTTCGACCCCTGGTTGGTTGAACGGGTTGATCCCGTTTAAGTAGCCTGAGATTGCAATGGCCACTTCAAAGAAGTAGATTAAGTAGCCCAAGGTGAAGGCATCTTCCTTGTCAATGTGGACGGTCATCACCGGCACCCCACCAGCCACGTGAGCCGCCACGACGGCTTCGTAAGCCTTGGTGTTGACCCAATCCATGTTCTTGCCTTCCAGGTAAGCCAACCCGTCGAGGTTGGATTCGGCCGCTGGGATGACTTGATCATGGTTTGGCGTATCCAATTTAACGACCGTTTCCATCAAATTCCGTAGCCCTTCTTGGATGTATTGGCCCAAGGAGTGCAGATCGGTCGTAAAGTTGGCACTGGATGGGTAGATCCCCTTTTGGTCCTTCCCTTCGGATTCACCGGCTAATTGCTTCCACCATTCGGCAAACATCGTCATGTTTGGTTCATAGTTTTCCAGCAGTTCGGTGGTAAAGCCCTTCCGGTACAAGATGTTGCGGTAAGCTGCGTATTGGTAGGCCTCGTTCTTGGTCAGGTCCGGATCCACGTAGGTGTCTTCGGCGGCCTTGGCCCCAGCCATCAGTTGGTCGATGTCGGCCCCCGAAGCGGCAATTGGCAAGAGCCCCACCGCCGTCAAAACGGAGTAGCGGCCGCCGACCCCATCCGGAATCACAAAGGTTTCCCAGCCGGCCGCATCGGCTTCGGTCTTCAAAGCGCCGCGCTGGCGGTCCGTGGTGGCGTAAATCCGGTGGTTGGCTTCTTCTTCCCCGTACTTGTTGACCAGCAGTTCCTTAAAGATCCGGAAGGCAATCGATGGTTCCGTCGTCGTCCCGGACTTGGAAATCACGTTGATCGAGAAGTCCTTGTCGCCAATCAGTTCAATCAGATCGTGGACGTAAGAACTGGACAAGGAGTTCCCGGCAAAGACCACCAGCGGAGCCTTGCGGGCAGCTGGGACTTGCGCTTGGTAGAAGCTGTTGTGCAAGAAGTCAATGGCCATCCGAGCACCCAAGTACGAGCCCCCGATCCCGATAACGACCAGGACTTCGGAGTCGCTTTGGATCTTTTTAGCGGCCGCCTTAATCCGGGCAAATTCTTCCTTGTCGTAGTCGGTTGGCAAGTGCAGCCAGTCGCGGAAGTCCGCCCCGGCACCCGTGCCTTGCCGCAATTGTTGGTCCGCGGCGTTGACCATTGCTTGCATTTCGCCCAATTCGTTGTCGTGAACAAATTGCTTCAACGCTGAACTGTCAAATGATACGTGAGCCATGAATATAAAACCTCTTTCTTCCAAAATCAGTTGGGTTTATTTCTACATAATACGATCATATGCGTTTGTGAACCCGTTTTCAATACGCAAAACGAATTTTTCGTCGCCCTTACCGCCCAAATGGTCAATTGAAAAATTATGGAAGCGGTTTCTTTCGGTGACGTCTATAATATACCTTACTTCCCAGTGTATGTCAACCGGTTAATATAAGATTGGGGGTCAGCTTTTTGACCAAATAATTTGACCTTTGCTGACCTACAGAGTAAACTATTCCTATCAGTTAGCAAACTACGCTAACCACTGCTAATTAGGAGGTTAGAAAATGAATCTTGTACCTACTGTCATCGAGCAATCTTCCCGTGGGGAACGCGCTTATGACATTTACTCACGCCTGTTAAAGGATCGGATCATCATGGTCTCCGGCCCAATTGAAGACAACATGGCCAACTCGATTGTCGCCCAACTGCTCTTCTTGGACGCCCAAGACTCCACCAAGGACATTTACATGTACATTAACTCCCCAGGTGGGGTGGTTACGGCCGGGATGGCAATTTACGACACGATGAACTTCATCAAGTCCGATGTCCAAACGATCGTGATCGGGATGGCTGCTTCCATGGCCAGTGTGCTGGTCTCCTCTGGGGCCAAGGGCAAGCGCTTTGGGCTGCCGCACTCTACGGTAATGATCCACCAACCATCTGGTGGGGCCCAAGGGCAACAAACCGAAATTCAAATTGCCGCCGAAGAAATCCTGAAGACCCGCAAGATGCTGAACGAAATCTTGGCGGCCAACTCCGGGCAAACCTTTGAAAAGGTCCAACAAGATACGGAACGGGACAACTTCATGACGGCCCAAGAAGCGGTTGACTATGGTCTGTTAGA
>HHCFD02800__coassemble_1536_pt1 | contig 7131 bp, 7 predicted proteins | sample HHCFD02800__metabat2_high_PE_037 | metagenome-assembled genome bin HHCFD02800
CAGCCGTTTCCCCGCTTCATCCAACAGGGCGTGGAATTCCTTGGCTTCAGCGGCCGTCAACGGAAAATCCGCCATAGCGGCCGCCCACAGGGACTGGTAAGTCGTGGTCAGCCCCCAACGGGCGGCGACCACCCGCCGTGCGTAATTATCAGCTACCATCACTGCCCGGTCAAACAAATAGACCAGCATCACATCCGCCGTCTCAAAGCCGACCCCTTTAATCGCCAACAGGTGCTTGCGCAATGCCGACGTCGCCCAAGTCCGCAGCGCGGGATACTCGTCGCGATACATCGTCAAAACATTCCGGATTGCGCGGGCCTTATTGCGATAAAAACCACTCGGCCGGATCAAGCCTTGCAATTCGGCTTCCGGCAGCCCTAAAATCGTTGCTAAATCAAAATTCGTTGCTTGGCGCAAGTTTGCTAGGGATTGATCCACATTTTGCCAATTGGTATTTTGGACCAGAATCATCCCACATAACATCTCGACGTCATTATCAGCCGGCCACCAGCCCTGGGGTCCCAATTCTGCCCGCAGGGTTTGGTACAGTTGCTTAAAATCGTTCCTGGTTAGTTCCATTGCTCTTCCCCTATTCGTAACCTTATTTTACTGAAGGGCACAGAAAAAGCCGAGCATTTCAGCTCGGCCGACCTTATTGTTCTAACTTTTTCAAATCATGGACGTATTCCCGGGTTGCTTCATTGGACAACTGGGCAACTTCAATATGGAGGTTTTTTTCGTAGGTCCACCAGTCAGTCACTTGATACATTTGATCGTGCGCTTGTATGTGCGCAGTCACGGTAGCTTGGGTTAAGCTCGCTTGCTGCGCCGGTGTCAGTTGGGTTAAGTCCACAATGTATTCAAAAACTAAGACCCCTTTGCCCCACACGTCGGCCACTAATTGCGACGTTGTCGGGGCGTGTTGGCCGACTAAATTTCGCAAAATCGGCAGGACCACCGCATCGGTGCTTGCGGCCGCTTGTCGTTGCACCATCAACGTAGCACGCTTGACTAACAGCCGGTGAATCACCTGATACAAACCCGCCACCACTAAAAAGGCAATCAGCACGGTCAAAATTAATTGCATCCCCGCCACCCCATTTCTTGCTTTTTCTTTATGATACCACGCTTTGGGCGGATTGGGGACGACTTTAACGGTGAAGTGTGCTAGAATAGATTAGTATTTGACAAAATTAAAATTAGCGCGGCCCTAAATATCTTGGCCACGAGAAGAGGAGCGTTAAGAATGACTTTTAAGATCTACTTCCAACCTGACAAGACGATGACTCCCCGGCGGGAAAACACGCAATCAATCTACGTTGAAGCCGAATCCGAAGCGGCAGCTCGCCAACTGGTAGAAGCCAACACGGAATACAACATTGAATACATTGAACTGCTGAACGACAAGGCGCTGGAATACGAAAAGCAAAGTCCGGCCTTCAAGCTCACGACGTTCTAAACGGATCCAGAAAAGTGGGGCTGGGGCAAAAACCCCAGTCCCTTTTTGCCTGGAAACGGAGGAAAATTGTGGTATGCATTTTTCAGTAATTATCAATGAAGTGGCCGGCAGCGGCAATGCTGCCAGTGCCTGGGGAAAAGTGCAAACCGCCCTGAACCAACGGGGCGTTGCCTACACCCCCTACATCAGCAAAGAGCCCGGCCATGCCATCTACCTTAGCCGCAAGTTGGCCGAGCGACTTGCCGGTCAGACTGAGGAAATCGTGCTGGTTGTCGGTGGCGATGGGACCTTGCATGAAGTGATCAATGGCTTGATGCAAAGTCCCGCCAACCACGCCCACCCCCTCCCGTTGGCCTACATCGCGTGTGGCACTGGAAACGACTTTGCCCGGGGCTTTGGGATTGCCATGGACCCCGTGGCAGCCCTGGACCAAATCCTGGCGGCCACCAGTCCGCACATGATTTGTGTGGGCCACTACGTTGAAGGAATTAAAAGCGAAGAGGGCTACTTCTTAAATAACGTCGGGATCGGTTTTGACGCTGCAATCGTCAGTCGGACCAATAGCTCAAAGCGTAAACAGAAGATGAATAAATTCCACCTGGGTCACCTTTCCTACGTGGCCAATGCTTTGGGCGCCTTGTACGACCAAGCGCCCTTTGAATTAATGGTGGAAAACGGGAAACACCGCGACTTTTTCCGCAAGGCTTACATCGTGATCGCCTCCAATCATCCCTTCATCGGTGGGGGCTTTCAAATTGCGCCCGAAGCCAGTCTGACCAAGCCGGGCTTGGAATTATTGGTCGCCGAACGGCAAAATTGGCTGATCACCTTCATCCAACTGTGGTGCTTTGCCCGGGGCAAACTGGCCCAATCCCGCTTTGCGACCCGCTATCCGGGCCGCCAACTGCGGTATTCCACGACGTCTTTGGAATTTGGCCAAATGGATGGGGAAGAAATGGGCAATCGCTTTGTCGATTTGACCCTCGATACCATTGCGTACCCCTTCTGGCAAATCCCGCACCATCAAACTAAATCGAATTAAAGCGGCTGAGCAGAAACTATCTTTTCGGCTAAAGCTTAGCAAGTAGCAACAACAAAAAGCGCTAGCAATCAACGTTTTCAGTAACGTGGTTGCTAGCGCTTTTGAATTTTTAAGACTTTTTTCCCAACTTCTTTGATAGGGACCTTGCTTTTGGTCCCCACTAGCCAAACTTTACCTGTCCCTTCGGCTGAGAGTTGGGCGCAAATTTGGCTAATAAGCGCGACAGCTCTAAGCGCCGTTGGGGTTGCGGGATAAAGATCCCCATTTTTTCTTTGTCAAAGCCGGTCACTAATTTGGTCCGGTCAAAAATCACTGGATTCTTCAAAATCCGTGGCGCGACCTGGATCGCCGCCGTCAATTCATCAATTGTGACGACTTTTTTATCCAGTTCCAGGGCCTTGGTATCCCGCGACCGTAAAGAGATTAAATCATCCGTCCCGTTAATCGACAGCGCCAGCAGCTGGCGCACTTCTTGCTTGGTTAACGGTTGCTTTTCCAAATTGCGCTGCTTGACCTCAATGCCATGCGCCGTCAGCCAATTGACCGCCTTGCGCTTCGACGGATCATTCGTGTGAAAATAAAGATTAACCATCGTGCACCTCGCTTCATAGTTTATCACCATTGTAGCAAGTCCCCACGCCTTTGACGTCTTTTCACAAACGACTTAATAAATCTTTAGAAATTCCGAACGTTAATCAATCCCCAGGGCCGCCTGCCAATTTGCCCACAGGGTCGCTTCGGCCTTTGGATCCGCTGCCCGCGCATAAGCCCCTTGACTCAGCGTCGCCAAGCGGTCCGGCGCTTGCAGCAAGGCAATCAGCCGGCTGGTCAGGGCCGCTAAATCCCCATTGGGCACCAGTTCGCCATTAACCCCCGCTGCGACTAATTCCCGGGGGCCATACGGGTAATCGTAACTCAAGACTGGCAACCCGTGCGCTAGCGCTTCGCCCATCGCTAGGGGTAGGTTGTCACTATCGCTGGCATCAACCAGGAGTTGGGCCTGATCGTATGCGGGCGCCGGATCTAATACGTAATCGGCTAATTCGACCACCCCTTGCAGACCCGCGGCTTCAATTTGGGCTTGGTAGGCTTCGTGGTCGCCGCCGTAGCCATAAATCTTCAACCGCGCCGCCGGCAGGGTCTGGTGGACGGTCGCAAAGGCCGAAATCAAGGCCGACGTCCCCTTATCTTCGCCGGTCCGACCCACGGCAATTACCAAACCGCTTTGCCGTTGGTCAAAGGGAATGGCCGGCGCAACCGGGTCACTGGTGGATGGCAAGGTGTAGAGCTTAGCTTTCTTACCAAGGCGCTGGCGCAAGGCCGCGGTTTGAGCCGCCGTGGGCACCAAAATCCCGGTCCACGCCTTGAGGTTTTGCTTGGCCAGGGCTTCCGCATAAATCCCTAGGAACGGAGCGGTAAGTGGGTCCTGCCCACTCGACACGTGGTTGGTGGCCAACCACAAAAAGCGTTGCGCCCGCTTGGCCTTCATCAGCAAGAGCGGGTGGACAACCGTCCCGGGCCGATCGGCAATAAAGGTCGCCTGCCCGCCGGCCTGCCGGTTTAATTCATCAAAGAAAAAGGCCGTCAGTTCATCGGCATGTTCAAAGTAATAATCCTGCCCCTGGTAATCCCGTAAGACCAGGCGCGAGTTCAGGGCCGTCCCCGCCGTCGATTCAACCAAGTAGGATTCCAAATACACCGTCCCATCCGGCCGGTAGTAGCGGACGTAGTACTTCTCCCCACTCTTAGTGCCGTAAAATTCTTCCAGTGCCTTGAAGCCCCGCAGGTCGTAACGCTGGATCATCGTCAGCTGGCCGGTTTGATCGTACCAATCAACGTGTTCGACCTGGCCAAAGGTACCCCCGAAAAAGTGAATTTCACAGATCACTTGGCTCCCGACCTTGGCGACACGGAAATTATTCCCACTGCCGACTAAATAAGCGGCCGGCAAGTGGAGATCGTCCACATGGAGCTCTTTGGTCGCCACGTTTTGCGCATCCCCAAAGAAATCATGCAGGGTCACCACTTGTTCATAGGTCAAGCCCAATTCTGCTAAAGTTTGCGCAAGGTTCAGCGCGTGACCCGTCAAAGCCAGCTTAGCGGGTTCCCCGTGCCGCTTAAAGAGGGCTAACCGTTTAAACTCCGTGTGTTCCACGCTGGAATTGCGCTCAAAAATATATTCATTGACAAAGTATCTCATGCTTGCCACCCCGCTAAATCATTAATGATTGTCTGATATGCCGCCATGATCTTGGCCTCCGAGTAACGGTGAGCATCCTCGTAAGCCCCTTCACTAAAGCGAGCTAATTTGGTCTGGTCGCTGAGCAGGTCGATAATCTTGGCCGCCAGCTGGTCGAGGTTGCCATTTTCGGTCAAGTAACCGGAATGGCCATCGACCACGATGTCACTAGGGCCGTACGGAACATCGTTGGCAATCACCGGTAGCCCGTAGGACAAGGCTTCGACCAGGGCCATCGCCAAACCTTCGCCCCGGGTCGGCAAGACCATCAACTGAGCTTTTTGATCAATTTCTGGCACCCGTTCGGCATAGCCGCGGAAGTGGACCGATTGCTCGATTCCTTCTTCAGCCACGATTTGTTTTAAGGTCTCGTCAAACTTGTCGTTAGCATACCCCCAGAGGTCCAACTGGGCATCTGGCACCGCCGCCAAAACTTTCGGCCACACCTTCAAAAGGTGATCCTGCTGCTTTTCTGGCGACAGCCGGGCCACGACGACGACTTGGTGCAGCTGGCGGCTGGCAAAGTCGACGCGTGGCGCGTTGAGCACTTCATCCGGGACGATCGCACTGGGCACCATGTAGACCTTTGAATCTTGCCACCGGGCCTTCACGTCCGCCTCTTGGTGCGGGGTCAACACACCGATCCCATCCCAAGCGGCGGCGTTCTTGAGCCCCCAGTCGTAGTTAAAGTTCAAAGCCGAGTGCAGAATGTCGTCATTATTGATGACCTGGTCGTTGTGCAGCTGCATCACCCGGAAGACCCGCCGACGCATGTGCAAGACCGCCCAGCCAATTTCAAAGACCCGGTCGACGATCAGCCCGACCTTTTGGCCTTCGTTGATGGCCGGATCGACGACAATTTGGTCGTAAAAGAAGCTGGTCAATTCATCGAGCCCATTGAAGTGGTAGTCCTGGCCGCGGAAATTGAGGTGGTAGCTGACCAGGTCCTGATCGCGGCGGTTTTTGAAGTGAAACTTGCTCAAAGCGAGCCGGCCGGTCGGCGTGTAGTAGTTTTCAGTCGTGATCTGGTTGTTCCAATCATAAAGCTGTTCAACCGATTTGAAGCCCCGGACGTCGTACCAGACAACCTTGACCAGTTTGCCGAAGCGGTCAAAGATTTGTTGGTTGATGATCGTCTTTCGGGCGTTGTCGCGCCGGCGGACGTACATCACCCGTTGGCCGTGTTGGTAGAAATTATAGTTGATCCCGTCAGCCTTCTTTTGCCACTTCGGGTTGAGGTGCAGATCGGCTAAGGTCACTGCTTTGCTGGGCACGGCAACGGCTTCTTGGAAGTAGTCAAATAAGTTGACGTAATCTTCGGGCGCCACGCCAGCGTGGGCCATCACCTGGGCAAATTCATTTGAGTACCGCCGGGTCACAATTTTGGCTGGTTGGTTAAAGTGCTTAAATAACTTTAAGCGCTTTAATTGGGCGTGTTCGATCCCCGACTTATTTTCTTGGAAGTTGTCGTTCAAGAAATACAGCATATGCAATCCTTTCTGGTTAAACCGCCTTCGTTCACCGTCCTAGCTTACCAAGAGTTGATGAGGTAATGATGAACGAGCGCGGAATTTTCAAAAAAGCCGGGGCAGTAAGCTCCTGCCCCGGCTTTTGGTCGTGAACTGAATGATTATTGGTCCGCCACTGACAGTGAGTACATGGTGGTCTTGCCACCCGTTGTTACCTTAATATCATAATCCCCGGCGGAATTCAAGCGCACCTGGTGTTTATCCGGCTGACTGCCCGATGAGAAGGCGGCGTAAATCATCCCGGAATTGTGGCCAATGATGCGGACCTGGGTGTTTTTCGGGAGGATGAAGGAAACTTTAGCGATCCCATCCGCGTTTAAGCTTGGTTCGCCTGGTGTCCAGGCAAACTTAACCTTCTTGGCCAAGCGCGCCGCCTTTTCCTTGGCTTGTCGTTGGGCCTTCTTTTCCTGAAGCTTAGTTTGCAAAGTTTCTTGCTTGTGGCGGTTGTAGTGGAAGTGCGGCAAGGCGCCCGGGTTGGACACCCCGTAAATAATGCCACCTAAACTACCAAAGAAGATCAGGATCAAGAGCCAGGATAAAAAGACGGTGAAACGACTGGCATTGGTAATCCGGCGGTGGCGCTTGATGATTTGCACCCGAATTACCAACATTAAGATAAAGGCCAAAAACGACAGGATGGCCAAGACAAAAAACAGGTTTAACATGGAGGTCTCCTTCAAAGTTGGGTCCCCACCAAGGGCCCAACGAATTTTTTTGTTCAGATCACAATCAACCCGGGGCCCGCGTCCCGTTGATATGAAAAAGACCCGTACAGCGTACGAGTCTTTCTCTAATTACGAGTACTTAACTAATCAGAGATTAATTAGGCACGACGCTTGCTTGCACCGGCGAGGCCGAGCAT
>HHCFD02800__coassemble_2135_pt1 | contig 5584 bp, 3 predicted proteins | sample HHCFD02800__metabat2_high_PE_037 | metagenome-assembled genome bin HHCFD02800
GTTCAAAACATGAAATTCAGCATTGACGAAGTTTTGGGCAACAATGGCAGCCATATTTCTAAGGGTGGGATCGCCAAGCTTAAATAAGCGTCAAAATAACTTATGACTAGCCGAAAGGTCACCCAGGTGTGTGTTTTTACCGGGGTGACCTTTTCATTTGTCATATTTATCTATAAGCGCGAATGTCCAAGACTCGAAATTAGGCCGAATCATGAGCTTGGCGATTTTTTGGTCAGCGGGGAAAGTCAATTCACAATCGATGATCGTCGGGGTTACTTGGTATTCTTTGATTAGGGTGTGAGTGTCATAGGCCAACAGTTCACCGCGCTCATTATACAGCATGATAAAAATTACGATTTCAATATCGAATCTAGGCTGAATAGCGATTTCGCCGGTCAATTGGACTTGAAAGATGTCCTCATCAAACTGGTAAGCTTTTCTGGCAACACAATTGACGTTGGTGATGCCAAAATGCTCCTCCATTACCGTATCACGGATAATGGGAAGTGGAAGCTGGTCTTTAGTTTGATAATCATTTAGATCGATGCCAGACTGTGCTTGCGCATCAGGGGGAGTGGTCGAAGGAAGCTGAGCGGCCAATTGGTGCGCTAGATCAAGACACCACCGGCTGGCGGCCGGGGAGAGGCCGTACTCGGTTTGGAGCTGTTCGCTCGTTTTTTCATCGTTTGTTGGTTCATCAAAGAGCAGACCAAATTCCCAACACACCCGGGTGAGATTGTATTCCAGGCTGGAAAGGCGCAACGATTGAAGATGATAACTTAAGGTGGCCCAATCACTGAGCAAAGTCCGGTTGCTAGCGATCAGGTTGATGATAGCGTCAGTTTTTATCATTGTGGTAACCTTTGAGAATAATTTTGCAGTGGTCAACTTTGGGAGCAAGGTTGCTATAGTTTTTAAAATAAAAGGGAAAAGCAGGAAAAAATGGGGGATTGACGATCACGTTGGTGGTGAATTTACCATCATAAGGGTAGTTGTCTGTGTTAAACAGCATGGTGCCATCTTCGGCATAGGCTACGAGAATCATATAGAAGCGGCAAGTAGCGAAGCGTCATGGTTCTGTCCCCTTTATGAACTTTAGTTGACTTAATTTTATCATGACCGAGTGGAAAACGGTCATTAGGGTTGGGCCCAGCTGCGAAGGTATCACAAGATTAATCGTAATCTTACACCCAAACCAAATTCTTCTGTTCACCGCTTTCAAAAAGCTGCTATACTTTGGAAAAAACAGTCGGAGGTAGGCAGATGACAAAGCAAATTCACGTGGTCGGGGCCGCAATTTTGAACGCTCAGGGACAGGTATTAGCTTCTAAGCGCGCGGATGACCGGATTTTAGGCACCCTGTGGGAATTTCCAGGGGGCAAAATTGAAGCGGGGGAAACTCCACAAACTGCCTTAGTACGGGAGTTACAAGAAGAATTTAACGATCAAATTACCGTTGGCCCAGCGGTCGGACCAACGTCAGTTTTTGAATACGACTTTGGCACGGTGCACTTGACCGTCTTTTATGCGCGTTTGGAAAGTCATCATTTTGATTTAATTGCCCACAGTGAGTTGCGTTGGTGCGACCAAGCGGAATTAATGACCTTAAATTGGGCCGGGGCGGATGCGCCACTAGCCCAACAAGTTGCCCAGGCGGACTTGAAAGGATTGACGTTCTAATGGAGACAGTTGATTATCGCCAAATTTTGGCAACGGAAACGGATGCCAACCGGGGTGTGGTGACCGAACTAGGCCGGGCGGTTTTAAACGGCTATGTCGACCGCCAACAGTTTACCGCCGCTAGTAAATACGCCCCGCGTTTGTTGACTAATCAATTTGGCAACCAGATTTATGACCAGATTAAGACGGAATTGAATGATTGTGAGGCCTACACCTTTGCGGTGGCTTTTATTACTGACGCGATGCTGTCGAACTTAAAGCCAACCTTCAAGGCCCTAGCAGCGCGTGGGGTGCGGGGACGTTTGCTCACTTCGACTTACCTGTGTTTTAACAGCCCGAAGGTATTCCGGGAGCTTCTCAAAATCCCGGGCTTAACCGTCCGGTTGGCTGACGTAGAGGGTTTCCACCAAAAGGGTTACATTTACGAAAAAGAAGGCTACCAAACGATCATCATCGGGAGTGCTAACTTAACGACGGCCGCCCTGATGAAGAACCAAAATTACGAGTGGAGCCTGCAGGTCAGCTCGCTGGATAATGGCGAGATCGTTAAGCAGGTTAGTGACAACATCGAAGCCGAATGGCAAGCCGCCCAACCGCTGAGGGCCGAATGGATTGACCAGTACGTTAGTGAATACCAAGCCGCTCAACCGGCGCACCAAACCCTACGGCGCCGGCAGCGTGCCTTGCAGCCACAAGCTGACGGCAAGATTACGCCCAATGCGATGCAAAAGGAGGCCTTGGGCCAGATCCAAGCCTTGCGGGATCTGGGGTCTGACCGCGGCTTAGTCGTTTCAGCCACCGGGACCGGGAAAACCTACTTAGCAGCCTTTGATGCCCTCCAGGTAAAACCTCAACGCCTGCTCTTTGTGGCCCACCGGGAGGAAATTTTACGTAAGTCGCTGGCGAGTTTCCAAAAGATCCTGGGGGGCCCGGCCGAAGATTATGGTCTCTTAACCGGGAGCCAGCACGATTGGCAAGCCAAGTACCTCTTTGCGACCGTCCAAACCCTGGCCAAGGAAAAGAGGTATTCGCAGTTTACCCCGGATGCTTTTGATTACATTCTGGTTGATGAAGTGCACCATGCGGGGGGAGCGACTTATCAGACCCTACTGAACTACTTCAAGCCGGCCTTTTTCTTGGGGATGACGGCCACGCCGGAACGGAATGACGACTTCAACATCTTTGAGCTCTTTAACTACCAAGTCGCCTACGAAATTCGCCTTCAGGATGCCCTCGAAGAAGGGATGCTGTGTCCCTTTCACTATGTGGGCGTACAGGATTTTGAATTCAGCGCGGATAGCGACCAGGCGACGATTGACGAATTTAACGCCACTTGGGCCAAAAAGGCGGACACCAAGGACCTCACTGGGCGGGTCTTAGAATTACTATCTAGCCACGACCGGGTTGCCTATATCCTCCAAGCCACGGAGTATTACGGCTATTCAGGGGATACGCTGCACGGCTTGGTCTTCTGCGCGAGTGTGGCGGAAGCTGAGGCGATGGCCACAGAATTTACCCGTCAGGATCATCCGGCGGTGGCCCTGTCCGGGGCGGATTCGATTGACCGCCGGAGTCAAGTGGTCGGCCAATTAGAACGGGGCGAAATTGATTACATTGTGACCGTTGATATCTTCAACGAAGGGATCGACATTCCCTGCGTCAACCAGGTGGTCTTTTTACGAAATACCAATTCCAGCATTGTTTACATCCAACAGCTCGGGCGGGGGTTACGGAAGGCGCCGGGCAAGGACTACGTCGAAGTGATCGACTTCATTGGGAACTACCAAAATAATTACATGATTCCGATTGCCTTAACCGGGGATGATTCCTTTTCCAAGGACAACGCCCGCAAGACCCTGTTAGTAGAGCCAACCGTTGGCCTTTCGACCATTTCCTTTGAAGCGGTGGCTAAGGAGAAGATTTATCAATCGCTGCGGGAAATTAAATTGGATGAAATGGGTCGGCTGAAAGAAATCTACCATAACATTAAGCAACGGGTCGGTCGGGTACCACTCTTGCAGGACTTTTACCGGGCGAACTCAATTGATCCGGTGATCTTAGCAAATAAGGAAAAGAATTACGCCCGTTTCTTGAAAAAAGTTAAGGCGCCTGGTGAAGTGAATGAGCAAGAGGACCGGTGGTTGACTTTCTTAGCCGCTGAATTACTGAATGGAAAGCGGCCGCATGAGTTAGTGTTGCTACGGGATTTGTTAAAGCAAGCGACCGTTAGTGGGCCGGCGCTGGTAACGGAGTTAAAAGCCCGCGGTGCGGCGACGGATGAAGCTACCTTGACGTCGATGCGCCAGGTTTTGACCTTACAATTTTTTAGTGAAAAAGCCGCCCCAAATCGGTTGGGTTACGGGGGTGAACCGCTAATTAGTTGGGAAGCCGCAAGTGATCAATACCGACTAAACGACCACTTGAAGCAGCGCTTGCAAGCCAATGAATTTTTTGCCCGCTTGTGGGCGGATGGGATTACCACCGGTTTGTTGCGAGGAAAGCGGTACGTGGGCGCGGCCCCGTTTGTGATTGGGGAAAAGTATACCCGCAAGGATAGCCTTCGTTTAATCAACCACCACCAAAACTTGACGCCGCTTAACATTGGTGGGTACGTCTTTACTAAGCAGGCGGGGTTGATCTTTATTACTTACGATAAGGTTGATGACATTCGGAAATCCATCGCATATAAGGACCGCTTCTTAGATGAACAACATATGCACTATTATTCCAAGAATAATCGGCGGTTGGACAGTAAGGAAATTGCCAAGTTCTGTTCTGGTGATTACGATCTGCATATGTTTGTACAGAAGTCGGGGGCAGAAGATAACAAAACCTTCTACTATTTGGGGACGGCCCAGTACGTACCGAACTCGGCCCAAGAAGAAACCCTTGATGGCAAACCACTGGTATCGATGAACCTTGCCTTAGACCACCCTGTCAGTCATCAATTGTACGAATTGTTTACCAAGGACAATTAATCTTAATTGTGCGTCGTCTGCGGACGGCGTTTTTCATTTCCCGGGAAATAATCGGCATTGTGTCGCCATGCCGGGAAATTTATAATGGGGACAGAACACCGGGAGGGCTGGGAAATGAACAAGGACAACTTTATCCGCGTAATGCTACGGGAACAATTTGGCTGGGACATTGCCATTAAAAAGCCGGATGCTGGCACCTACGTCATCGTCCCGCGGCCCGACAGTGCCATAGCGACCCAGATCGAGCACGGTCTGACTGGTCAAAGTGCGGAGTGGACGGCTTTGACCGATCGCTTGCGGCTGCTCAACCGCTGGGCAACGATCCGCTTTAACCACGTTGCGTTCTTGGTGGTCAATCCCCAAGAGCCGGCAAAGTACCTTTATTTCGTCAAAAATGGCCGCGATCGCTATGTGGTTCCGCGGCCTGAAAAAGCACCGGTTGATCTGGCGGCTTGCGGTGATGAGATGCAACGGCTAGTCCAAAGTTGGGACACTGATTGGCGTGATCCCGCCTTTGTCGACTGTCGTAGTCGGAATGAGAGTACTTGGGAAGCACTCCCTGAGTCCCCAACGGTCGTAGATTTTGCGGATGAATTTGCGCTTTTGGATGATGGACGTTTTGCAGACGCCAACGATCAATTGAGCGGTTGGCTCCCGAACGCGGAGAACCAAATTTTAGAAGAGATGATGATTGATGCTTCGTCGGCTTTGCGGGAGCTCGGAGCAGAAAAGTTGACGCCCGAAGAGTTTGCGGAAGCAGCTGGTGACCCGTTGCCAGCAATGGATGAGGAGCGGCTGGCCGAATTGCAAGCCGAAGTGGCCAAGGATTTGGCCTACGAAGCAGAGCATCAAGACGATGATGAGTGGGACCATGACGATGCTGATGACTGGGATCGTGACGATGACGACGACTGGGATCGGGATGA
>HHCFD02800__coassemble_3222_pt1 | contig 4243 bp, 2 predicted proteins | sample HHCFD02800__metabat2_high_PE_037 | metagenome-assembled genome bin HHCFD02800
AAAAGAAAATTACGTTAACAAAGCGGGACCGTTGGAGTGTCTGCTGGCGTTCAACGTTCCTCCAAGGTTCTTGGAACTACGAACGGATGCAAAACGGGGGCTACGCCTTCGCTTTGATTCCCGCCATCAAGAAATTGTACAAGACGAAAGAAGACCGGGCAGCCGCTTTAAAGCGCCACCTGGAATTCTTTAACACCCACCCTTACATTGCCTCGCCAATTCTGGGGGTCAGCTTGGCCTTGGAAGAAGACAATGCCAACGGGACGCCGATTGACGCCGCCACGATGTCCGGGGTTAAAGTTGGGATGATGGGACCCTTGGCCGGGGTCGGTGACCCGGTCTTCTGGTTCACAGCTCGACCGATCATCGCGGGCTTGGGGGCTTCCCTCGCCATTTCTGGGAACATTCTCGGACCGATCCTCTTCTTCGTTTTGTGGAACATCTTACGGATTGCCTTTATGTGGTACACCCAAGAATTTGGTTACCGAACCGGGACCAAGATTACCGACGACGTATCCGGGGGCTTGCTGCAAAAGGTCACCCGGGGGGCCGCAATGATGGGGATGTTTGTCTTAGGGACCTTAATCGAACGGTGGGTTACCATCAAGTTCACCCCCGAAGTTTCCCGGATCAAGCAATCTTCTGGAGCTTACATCGACTGGGACAAGCTGCCTAACAACCCTACTGCCATCAAGACCGTCTTGGAACAATGGAACATGGGCAAAGGGATGTCCTTAACGGAATACAAGGTCACGACCTTGCAAGACAACCTTGACTCCCTGATTCCAGGCTTAGCGGCCTTGCTGCTGACGCTGTTGTGCATGTGGCTGTTGAAGAAGAAGGTTTCCCCAATCGTAATCATCTTAGGCCTCTTTGTGGTCGGGATTATCGGTCGGGTCATCGGCTTGCTCGGCTAAGCTGATTCCTTAATCATTAATGCGCCAGTACTTCATTGGGAAGGACTGGCGTTTATACATATTTCAGTCAGAGAGGAAGATTTTATGGTTGAATCATTGAACAAAAAAGCCGAATTAATCGCCAAGGGGACTTACTTTACCACTTTTAGCGCCTACGGTCAGATCATGATTGGTGACGAGGGGTTCGAATTTTACGAAGACCGCAACGTCCAAAACTTCGTCCAGATTCCGTGGAATGAAATTGACCTGGTGGTGGCTTCACTTCTGTTTGGCGGCAAATGGATCCCCCGCTTCAAGATCCAAACCAAACGCAACGGCAGCTTTATCTTTGCCGCCCGCGAACCCAAGCGGGTCCTAAGGGCGATGACCAACCATATCGATCCGAACCACGTCGTCCGCGCCCTAACCTTTACCCAGAACTTGACCCGGAACCTCAAGACCCTCTGGCACCGGCGCCAAAACAAATAATTTTCCCCCCCGGTTCTCACGCACGTGCAAAACTGCGCAAGGACCGGGGCTTTCTTTATCCCCCGGCTGGCAATTAACGCCTCTGCTCGTGAGTTCCTGCACCATTCCACCGGCAAAAAATCCTGATCAGGTGATTGAAAACGCTTTCTAAAATAGTATAATTAAGCTAAAAATGACTATTTATGGGAGACTTATTATGCACAATCACCGAATTCGTAAATTATCCGCAGAAGCCTTAGCCGCCCTCCTGGTGGCCAGCGCCCTCAGCGGTTTCCCGCTGGCCGCCCACGCCGCCACGGCGAATGCCACCGCCCCAGCGGTAACGGAAACAACGTCGGCCCCGGCCGCAACGGCAAGCACCGCTCTCAATGATTCAAGTGAAACACCGACCCCAACGCCAACTTCGCCTAGTGATCAAACGACCCCACCAGAGGACCCAAGCCCGGCACCGCAAGCTCCAACGCACACGCCCGCTGAACTCAAGGCCCTGACCCAGGGCAAATCCGCCACGGAACTGGCCGCCATGATCAAAACCGGTCAGGTGAACGCTCAGGAACTAGTTGAGCAAGCCTTCCAGCAAATTAAGACGGAAAATCCCGCCCTCAACGACGTCATCTATACGGATCCGACTGGGGCGGCCGCCCAGGTGAAAGCAGTTGACCCCAACGCCCCCTTCGCTGGGGTCCCAATTCTGATCAAGGGCTTGGGCCAAGCGATGAAGGGCTACCCGGGGACCAACGGGTTAACCTTTGAAGCCGATAATAAGTACACCTACACCAAAAACTTCGTCCAACAATTACAAAAAATGGGCTTCATCATCCTCGGCGAAACCAACTTCCCAGAACTGGGCTTGATTAACGTAACCCAGTCTGACTTAAACGGGAATGCCGGCAACCCTTGGGACGCCACCCGGAATCCGGGCGGTTCCTCTGGGGGTTCGTCAGCCGCCGTCGCGGCGGGGTGGGTCAGTTTAGCCACCGGGAACGATGCCGGCGGTTCCTTGCGCATCCCCGCTTCATGGTCCGGGGTTATCGGCCTCAAACCAACGCAGGGCCTGATTCTTGGGGATTCGACCACCCCATCAGTGGTTAACTTTGCCGAAACCCGCAGTATTGCTGACACTCAAGACCTTCTCACTGGCTTAATGAATCCTGCCCACCAGGACATGTTACAGCCAGTCCCGCAAGATTTAACCCAATTAAAGATTGCTTATTCCACCACTTCACCGGTCGGGACGCCAGTCAGCCCGGACGCTAAAGCAGCCGTCTTACAGGCGGTGGCCTTTTTGCGCCAGCAGGGTTTCCAGGTCGAAGAACACCCGGCCCCGGTTGATGGCGTGCAGCTGATGCAAGCCTACTTCTTAGGCGCCTTGTCCAATGGTTCCACCGCCAACTACCTGGCCAATCACTTCTTGCACCGCAATCTAACGGCTGATGATGTTACCAATCACGTCATCAGCCCAATGACCTACGCCCTGTACGAAGCCAGCAAAAAAGCCCCTCAGACCGTTGGGGCTGCCTTTAAAGGTGAATTGGTCTTAGTCAAGCAAGCGATGACCGCCTTCCACCAAGAATATCCGCTCTACTTAACTCCTACTACCGCCGTCGTAGCACCTTTAAACTCCGATCCGGCCTTTCTGCCGGCTGACGTGGAAAAATTAAAGGCCAGCGGTGACCTGCCGTTTGATCAACAGATGCAATTAATCTACGATGCTTGGCTCCACGGGTTAACCAAGACCCCGTTTACCCAGTTGGCTAACTTGGCCGGGGAACCAGCCCTCAGTCTGCCAACCTACCTTTCCGCGGCCAACTTACCCCTCGGAATTCAACTGCAAGGCGCCAAGGGCAGCGACCAGACCTTGCTGGCGGTCGGAAAGCTCTTTGAAGACCACCACCAATTCAAGTTGCTGGACCAACAGGTAAGCAGTGACGCTGATCAACCCACAACCAGCGAGGAGCCTCAACCACCAGCCACCCCTGCTGACCAAACCGTAACCGACACAAAGCAGGCGCAAACACAAACCGAACCTAGCCAACCGGCCGCAGAACAGCCTGGAACCACCCCTGACGAACCGCAAATTGCCACCCCAGTGGATCAACCGGCCACCACGGGACCAAAGCCAAGCAATGACCTGGTGTCAACCGGTCAAGCAAGCCAACCAGCTGATCACGAGCCGGCCATTGCAGTTAGCGAACAACCGACCCCAACTCTCACGGATCAGTTGGCCACCGCAGCCCAGCAGCCTGAGCGAATTGCCACTAAGCCAAATGTGACTGGAAGCCAAACCGAAACGCAAGGGGAAACCCTTGCCCGCAAACCGGCTGCCCTTACCACTGGGCAGCAGCCAAGTCGCACCCTGACCCCGGCAAGCGCAGTCCGCTTGCCACAAACCGGGAACCGGATCAGTCACCTGGCCTGGGCCCTGGGGAGCCTTGGTCTCTTCGCAGTCCTTAGTCACTGCTGGCTGCGCCGGCAACTTCGCCCCTAAGCTTTCCTTACTGGACTTTAAAAAGCGGCTGACGAGCCTTCACCACGCTCGTCAGCCGCTTTTGCTGGTTAATTCATTAATTTTTAAAGCACAAAGGTCAACAACCAGACGGCCACCAAGCCGACCACCACCGATGACAGCATCGAGCGGGTAAAGTAGGCGACAATTGCCACTAAGACCGCCGCAATCAAATAGCTGGCATGGCCAAAGACCGTCACATTCGTTCCTAGGGCATTGACCTGATCAAAGAAGTACTGGTACTTACCGTCCAAAAAGAGGGCCTTGACCACCAGCGCCGTAAACAGGCTGACGGGCACGTACTTCATCCATTCATTAAACCACTCCGGAATCTTCCGGTTCGTAAAGAACC
>HHCFD02800__coassemble_8169_pt1 | contig 2445 bp, 2 predicted proteins | sample HHCFD02800__metabat2_high_PE_037 | metagenome-assembled genome bin HHCFD02800
CCAGTTTCCATTCATCCTTCAGCCGCATTTTTAAATTCATCAGTGCTCGCCTCCGCTAGTAGCTTGCACCACCTGATCATAGTAATGTTGCGCTTCGGCTAATGAGATCTTCCGGGCTAAGGCCAGGGCTTCTACGATTTGTTTTTGCGGCATCCCTTGGGCCTGCAAAGCATGAATCAAGCCAAGCGTCATTTCATCGCGGCCTTCAGCCTTTCCTTCTGCGCGGCCCTCTGCACGACCTTCTGCCTTTCCTTCTGCACGACCTTCTACTTTTCCTTCCGCTCGCCCTTGGTCAAGACCTTCGCTTAGCCCCAGTCGCCATTCATCCTTCAGCCGCATTTTTAAATTCATCAGTGCTCGCCTCCGTTTCTTATCCCGATTATAGTCATCGATTTCCTTCACCAACCTGACCGCTAACGGGTTGGCGTTATCGCGCCGGCGGTTCATGACGTCCAAGACCGCTGCCAACGCCGGGGTGATTTGGCCCTTGGTTCCCAAAGCATTGATCAGAATCACGTGCGAGTTGGTCGACAGGCGCAACTGCCGATCGTTATCCTCGTAGTAGTGGAACTGGTACAACCGCCGGTCCTGCCCGCAGGGGTCAAAGGCGCAAAAGAAGATCACATAGCTTTCCCGCAGGTCATCGTAATCCTCGCCCTTCTTCAGCGTCTCTTGGTCAAGCTGCGCCTGGTAGTAGCGGACCCGCTTACCGAGGCCTGGTTGGTTTGCGACTTGCATTTCCACGTCGTAAAACCGTTCCTGGTCGTCCTCAATGATTGCGTCAAAGCGGACGCCGCGCTCATCATCAAAGGCCAGGTAATTGACAGGGTGCTCATTCTCCCGCCGTTTGACTGCCGTAATCTTGAGCTCCGGTAAGATTGCCCGCAAGATCGCGAGGCAATTTTCCTCCCGTTCCATCACCCAGCGGAAAATCAAATCGTTGGTGAAATCAAAGTACTCTTGCGCCATTTCATCGCTCCTATTCTTATTGTAGCATCCCCACTGCCTTTCAGCGAGCCGGGCGTGCCACTTTTACTCGGGAGCTTTCTCCCTAATTATATATACGCGAAACGGAGCGATTTTTAACTTTTTTCACAAATTTTTTTATTTCAACAGCCTTCAAGTTGATTGCACCACTGCTGGCGTCCTGCAGCCAGCAATGCTTTTCACAAGTTAGAAAACACTTTAATTATCCAGTGCAAAGAAAGCAGCGGCCAGTCGCTGATAGAATTCAATCGCCTGGTAGTAGACGGCCAGGTCAACGAATTCGTTGCTGGCGTGGCTAGTGTCACCACCAGGACCGATCAAAGCAATCGTAAAGTCGCCCTTCGCATGCAGAAATTCGGAACCATCACTGGCCCCGGCTTGCCCCACCGGCGTGACCGAAGTACCAAAGACGTCTTGATGGACCTGATCAATCAATTTCAGCAGCGGGGCGTCTGCTACACCCGGCATCGGCTCTTCCGGAAAGCTGTAAGTCAGGCGCAAATCGTAGCCTGGCCGCTGGTTCAATTCCGCCACTAGGCCAGCCAAAATATCGTAGACCTGCTGGTTGGGATGGGCGGGAATCGTGCGAATATTGCCCTGCAAGGTCGCTTGGGCTGGGACACTGTTGATTTGCTCACCACCGTTGATCACACTGATCACGTGGGTCAAAGGCCCCAGCACCGGATCGATTTGATCGAGCTTAGCCAGGCGGGCCTTAGCCTGAGTGGCAAATTCCAGCACATGGTCGAGAGCGTTGATCCCCAGTTGCGGCTGGGAGGCATGCGCGCTCTGGCCCTTGGCAGTCAAGATGTAATCGATCACTCCTTTGGCGGTGTAGCCGACCTCGCGAAGGTCGGCGCTTGGCTCGGCAATCACCAACCCGGCCAGGTCATCAGCATACCCCGCTTTAGTCAACTGGGCAGCACCGTACTCGCCAGTCTCTTCACCGACCGTGGCTAACAACCGGATCCTCCCCGACAGGGTCTGGTGCTCCAACATTTCCAGCAGGGCCACCACAATCGCTGCCAGACCACTCTTCATGTCACACGCGCCCCGCCCGTACAGACGACCGGCCTTGACCGTGGCTTCAAAGGGATCTGTTGTCCACTGAGCCAGATCTCCGGGGGCAACCACGTCCATGTGGCCGGCCAAGCCGAGGGTCTTCGTCCCCTGACCAGCGGTGATCACTAAGTTGTCGCGTCCCGGCGCGTAGGTCACCCGCTCGATTTGAATTTGATCTTGGTAGGGGGTGAAAAGTTTGGTCAAGTAATCGGCCACTGCCGCTTCTCGACCGTTGACCGAGGGGATGGTAATTAAGTGCTTAAGAATTTCGAGTTGCTGAACTTGTTTCATGTCATTTCCTCCGTACTTGGCATGCGTCGTTTTCTTTAATCATACCACCAAAAAACGCGGCTCCCCCCGGAACCGCGTTACCTGCTTACTTATCCAAAATAATGT
>HHCFD02800__coassemble_10608_pt1 | contig 2110 bp, 1 predicted proteins | sample HHCFD02800__metabat2_high_PE_037 | metagenome-assembled genome bin HHCFD02800
AAGCCAAAGCCGGCTTGCCTGCGACCAACGCCAACCGCCTCTTTGCCGACCAAATCGCCGCCCAATCCAGCAACTTTACCAAGGCCTTGGAAGCAGCCGGGTTTGTAATTATCGGTCAAACCAATTATCCCGAATTTGGCTTTAAAAACGTAACTGATTCCCAAATGTACGGTGATGCGCATAACCCGTGGAATCTTGCTTACTACCCGGGTGGTTCGTCCGGGGGGGCCGGGGCGGCGGTCGCCGCCGGACTCCTCCCCCTGGCCGCTGCTAGCGATGGCGGCGGCTCCATCCGGATTCCAGCCTCTTGGACCGGAACCATCGGCTTAAAACCGACCCGCGGACGAATCGTGACCGGTCCGACCGACTGGCGTTCTTGGCAAGGCGCGGCCGGCAGTTTTGCCATTACCCGCTCCGTCACCGACACGGCCCGGCTCTTGGAAGCCCTCCAAGCGTTACAGCCAGCGGCCGTCTTCCAGGTTCCCTTAGCCGCCAGTTTTACTGACCGTTTAAATGAATTACCACCCCTTAAAATTGGTTATTTAACCACCTCACCAGTTGGTACTCCAGTTGACGATGAAGCCGTGCAAGCGGTCCAACAAGCCGTAACCTTTTTACAGGGGCAAGGCTTAACCGTTGAAGAAGTTGACTGGCCCACCGACGGTCGCCAATTGATGGAGACCTACTACCTGATGAATGAGGGCGAAACGGCGGCGATGTTTGACCAAATTGCCGCCGGGTTGGGACGGCCGGTTACTTCAGCCGACATGGAACCGCTCACCTGGGCCCTGTACCAAACCGGGACCCACGTCTCAGCCAGTCAATACAGCCGGGCCTTAAGTGCCTGGGATTTGGCTGGTGAACAAATGGCCCGTTTCCACGAGCAATACGACCTTTTGCTGACGCCGACCACGGCCACGATCGCCCCACGCATCGACCAGCCCTTGAATACCCCTGCTGAGTTGGCCACCATGGCCCACATTACCGAACTCAGTCCGGCGGAGCAACAACAGTTCATTTGGGACCAGTGGCTGGCCGCTTTGACCCGCTCGCCCTTTACCCAGCAAGCCAACTTAACGGGCGAACCGGCGATCAGTTTGCCAACCTACGTGACTGACGCCGGGCTGCCCCTCGGAATTCAATTTATCGCCGGCAAGGGGCAAGAAATGCAACTGCTGCAAATCGCCGCCCGCTTTGAGCGCCACGGTCAATTCCATTTTCTGCATGCCAACTAACTTTACTTTTCTTTCCGGCTTCCGTATGATGAGAGTAGATTAAAAATAAATGAGAAAGGCTGATCGAGATGGAAGACAACGCGCGCCTCGCCTTATTAAAAAAGGCGATCCAATTTAATACCGCCAACGGCAACGAAGCTCCCCTGGCCCAGTGGCTCCAGCAAGTCCTGGCTGAGCACGGCATTCAGAGTGAACTGGTCGAATTTGCCCCCACCGGGCGGGGCTGGTCGCCGAAATTGGGACGGGCCAGGAACCAATTCTGGCCTTTGCTGGCCACCTCGATACGGTCGCTCCCAATGCAGCCGGCGCCTGGCAAACGGACCCCTTTGCGGCGGCAATCCATGATGGTGCCATCTACGGGCGGGGCGCCGTTGATATGAAGGGCGGGCTGATTGCGACCGTCATTGCCTTAATCGAGTTGCATGCTGCCGGACTGCCCAAAGCGGGCACGATTCGCCTCCTGCTATCTGGTGACGAAGAAGGCAGCGGTGCAGGCGCCACAGCCTTAACCCAACGCGGTTACTTAGCGGGCGTGGGGGCCTTGGTCATGGCCGAAGCTTCTTCGCAAACGATCGAATACGCGCACTGCGGTTCCTTTGATTACATCGTCCACGCCCGCGGCAAAGCCGTCCACAGTTCCACCCCCGCCCTTGGCCACAACGCCTTGATGGACCTGGTCGATTTCATCAAGGCCGAACAAACTGCGTTTGAGGATGTCGCCAGCAGTCCCATCTTGGGCGACTTGGTCCACTCGATTACGGTCCTGCACGGGGGCGAACAGTTAAATACGATCCCCGACGCGGCCTTTTTAAAGGGCAATGTCCGCACCATTCCGGAATGCGACAACCAAGCGACCCAAGCCCGCTTGCAAGCCA